>ERZ827496.4606-NODE-4606-length-10567-cov-2.413052_pt1 | contig 10567 bp, 6 predicted proteins | sample MGYA00519769_ERZ827496 | MGnify/ENA primary metagenome ERZ827496 (study PRJEB31778, sample SAMEA3449327) | human gut metagenome | biome: human gut; feature: human-associated habitat; material: faeces | place: United Kingdom | collected 2010/2012 ...
GTCGAGCCTCTCGAAAGTGGATCTTGTAACCGTATCGGACGGTACACTCACGCTGAAAAACGGTTCGATATCGACGATGAATTACGGAATAACAAACGGAGGTTTGGTTGCCGACAAAACCGGAACACTTATTCTGGATAACGTTGATTACAAAACAAGCGGTACAGGTCTGTTCTTGCAGGGAGAAGGAAGCGTTGTGGTGAAAAACTCAACCATTTCAGCCGGAGCCTACTGTGTAACCTCAAACGCATCGAATCCGGCACAAAACATTACGGTAACTCTGGAAAACTCCACGTTCACTGGTAGTGACCCGATATTGCTCAACATTCCGTCCAACATCACGATCGACAACTGCGAAATGACAGGAACCATGCACGGTGCAATCATCCGAGGCGGTACGGCCAAGATAAGCAACAGTACTCTGACCTTGGTTTACAACGATGAAGACTACACAGAAATCGCAAGCTACTTCGTAAAAAGCGACTGGGGTAGCGGTAACATGGTCAACCTTGCTGCCCTGACAATCGGCAACAAGGCACCTTCGGCATATCAATACCCCACGAACGTAACCCTCGAAAATACAAAACTTGTTCTGGATGGCACCTATGGATCATACTTCCCCGCACTGTATGCCTACGCCAACCAAGGCGAGGGACTTGGTGTTACGCTGAACTACGACGAGTCCTGCGAATTCGGAGGGAAAGATGTCTACGGAAGCAAAAATATCGTCGTAAACGGTAATCCTGTGACTCCAAACGAAGTAATTTCAAACGAATAATCTCAGAACAGGTTAGCTGATCGTTTCACATAGGACTTCCGTGGATATAGACTTACACATGGGGCGGTTATTACCATGTCATGGCCTTGTCTGACGGAATCCATCCAAGATCATTCAGCGGTGAGGTAAATGGTTATCTCACCGCTGATATTCCCAACTTAATGAACATATATGTGAATCTGGGAGTTCTTCGGAGACAAAATAGAATCGTGGTTCCCAAAATTCCCAAAAATGATCTTTCACTCCTCTTAAAAAGTGTATTTTCAAAGCTGAAACGACTCGGTCAAAAACAGGACAAAAGGGGTGATCCCGCTGTCAGATACCAATACAACAATACTTTAAACCGTGAAAAGCGGGCTGCAATTTTTGCAGCCCGCTTTTTTAACACCTCGATTTCCGTCTTATTCTGGACACATCTCAACGACAATCTGTCACAGATTCCAAAACTTATTGCTCGCGTTCGTTATAACCACCGTAAACGATTATCTACAAAAGGAGCAGGATATATTTCAGACCAGCTCTCTCCCTCGCAATATCCAAGCCGCTCATCCGTTCGAGGCCTTCTACAATCCCTATTCCGATCGCACAAAAGCAAATCAACAGCTGTGGCAAGCAGGAGAACGATCAGAAACATCTCTCCCGTCGTTCATAAACGTCATCAAGACATCATCAAACGGGCTTTTTCACCTCCCGGATCAGCCATACCATATAAAGCCACACGACGATCAATACGGCCATCGCAGCACTTTGCGTTCCGAACCATCCGGATACAGCACCCAGAATCGGAGGAAGCACCGCCCCACCGGCAATCCCGGCAATCAGCAGAGCCGACACCTCGTTAGCCCGATCAGGCCGCCGTTGCAACGACAACGAGAATATGATCGAAAAGAGGTTGGCATATCCGATTCCGAACACAACGACGCTAAACAGGATAAACCACAAATTACCCGTCAAAAGAACCATAATCAATCCGGCCAACGCAATGTAAACACTGTATGCAAAGAATTTCCGTTCGGGATACTTCATCAGCAAAATACCGCCACAAAAAGCACCGAGCATACGGGCAAAAAAGTAGACGCTGTTACCCAAACCGGCATCGGCCCGCACGAGTCCGCAACGCTCCATCAAAAACTCCGGAAAGGTGACGTTCACACCTACATCCGCTCCGACAAGCACCAGAATTCCGATGAAATAGAGGGTTATCCGGCGGTCGCGAAACAGTTCGAACGTAGCCCGAAACGAAATCTCGGCATGCTCCTGACGCACTTCATCGACCTTGGTAAACCACAACCAGATCAATGCCAGCAACGACATCCCGGCATAGATCGGGAACACCAGTTTCCATCCGAACACCGTTCCCGAGGCCCATGCCACGATAAACGGTCCGACGAATGAGCTGATCGCTTTGACAAATTGCCCGAGCGTAAGCGTTCCAGTCACCTTGCCACTGCCGACCACGTCGGTCACCAAAGGATTCAATGACACCTGCAACAGCGTATTGGCCATACCGAGCAATCCGAACGCGACCATAACCGACGCAAAATCATAAACCACCAACGGCACAACCATCGCTATGACATGCAACAGGAAACTCAGCAGCACCGTATTTTTCCGCCCGATGCGATTCATCAACATACCGGTCGGCACCGAAAGCACCAGAAACCAGAAAAAACAGGACAACGAAAGAAGGTTTGCCTGCGTATCGCTCAGACTGGAAAAATCTGCCTTGACATTACTGGTTCCCACCCCAATGATGTCGACAAAACCCATGATAAAAAACCCGAACATAACGGGAAGCAACCGGGCTAAAGAGAACTCTTTTTTCATGTGGTATTATTTAACTCGTTAATCAATCGAAATACACCTGCGACAATACATTATTTGTCGCCATAAATCAAAACAGGCTAACGATCCGCATTGTTTTTCGCAACAGCAGCCTCCAATGCCTCGATCATAATATGAATCACCTTAATATGAATCTCTTGAATACGGTCCGAATGTGGTGCTACTGGAGCACATATCGCAACATCCGCAATCTCGGACAATCGATTCACACCTTTAACCGTCAGAGCCACCACCTGCATACCGCACGCTCTGGCCCGTTGTGCCGCACGAACTACATTTTCCGAGTTGCCGCTCGTACTGATCGCCAGCAGCACATCTCCCTTGCGACCAAATGCCTCGACCCATCTTGCAAAAATATCGTCAAAACTGAAATCGTTACCCACACAGGTCATGTAGGCCGGATCGTTGATCGCCATCGCCGGATAGGGACGACGATCGCAACGGAACCGTCCGGTCAACTCTTCGGCAAAATGGGTTGCATCGCAGAGCGATCCGCCGTTGCCGCAACTGATAATCTTTCCTCCCGACAACAAGGCTTCAGCAAAAATTTCGACTGCACGCTCCATCGCCCCTGCGGTCTGGGGATCCGAAACAAACGCATCAAGGATGCGCACCGCTTCCTGCAAACTATCTTTTATTATCCTCTCCATAATCATCATTCGTTTATCAAACACGACGCCACGGACAACGCCGCATAGTCTCCGATCTGTTCTCCCAATGCCGCCGGCAGTATCCGACACACGCGACGGGCATGCGGCAGGGCCTCCCGTTCTATTTCCTGCAAAACGTACGGTTCCATCATCTCCCGGTTGCGGGCATAAATACTTCCTATTACAATCGCTTCCGGATTCAACAGATCTATAACCATGGCAAGGCCACGCCCGAGATAGGTCGCCGAAATCCGATAGATCTCCCGTGCCAGTTCATCCCCCTCCGATGCCGCTACCGCCACCTTCTGTGCAGTAATCCCGTCGAGCTCCTCTGCCGCACACCACGGCACACGCTCCCCCATCTGCAACCGCTCGCTAACCTTGAACCGGGCCAACTGGGCGATGCCTCCGCCCGAAGCGAACCCCTCGAACGAACCGCACTTGCCGTATCCGACCGGTCCGAACGGAGACAAACGGATGTGCCCCAATTCTCCGGCATTATCGTTCGTTCCGGCGTAGAGTTTACCGTCGAGGATCAATCCGGCACCCAGACCCGTTCCGAAAGTCAGAAAAACCATATTACGCAACCCGCGTCCCGCTCCGAAACGCCACTCGGCCAACGCACACGCATTGGCATCGTTATGAAGGCCAGACCGAATACTGAACCGGTCGCTCAGTATCTTCACAATTGGAATCCCGTCCCAGCCCGGCAAATTCGGCGGTGACATGACCACTCCGGTTCGACTGTCGAGCGGACCGCCACAACTGATTCCGATCGATGCGGTATTTTCGGCCGTCAACCCGTGCCTCGACATCAGGCTCTCGGTCTCCGCAACAATTCGGGCAATCGTCTCATCCACCCGCGTGGTCGGAAATTTCACCTTTTCGACAATCGTCAACTCACCGTCCGACTCACGACCATAAATCACGGCACACTTCGTCCCGCCTATATCGACCCCCAATATATTATATTCCGCCATACAAAAACTATTTTTTCACGGGATAGATTCCCGTCTTTGATAACAATTTACGATACTCCCCGAGATCGAAAGGCGCCTTACCGTACAAATAATGATTCTGCCGCACCCCCTCTTCGGTCTCATAACGGATCTGTAAAATACCCTGCCCCTCCATCACCGGAAGTTGAGCCACTTCGGATTTTCCATTCGCCTCGACCGAATAGTCTCCGTCGTAGAGCTGACGACCCGTCGCGACATCCGTAACGACAACATGCCCCGACACCGGACGACGCGTATCGTTTACGGCCCGGAGCGGATATTTCCCCTCCACCGGATCATTGATCAGCACACAGACGTTCGACTGCACGTTGGAAATAAACCGATAGGCCAACTTGGGAGAGTTATAGTAATCGGCGACTGCATCCGAAATGATCGGCCACCCGTCACGCACGTTCCACCAGATAATTCCTGTCTTCCCGTCGAACTTGTTGCCCCGCCACATCTCGACAAAGAACTTCATGGCTTCGGCCTGTACGACCTGCGACGCGAAGATAAAATCGTCCAACTCCTCGGGCACTGATCCGAAAAGCAACGTCACCTGATTCAGCATCAGATTGTTCCGGTCATTGGTCTGTCCCCACACTTCGAAACGTCGGGTCGACTTGGTCAGCCATTCGTCGTTCCACTGACGCCCTTCGCTCCACGGGTATACTGCATCCGGGGTCATCATCCGCTCCAACGAGCTCCGGTTCGGACATCCGTGATATCCGATCTCACTGACAAAGGTACAGGTCGCAGCCGTGTAGAACGGATCCTTGTAGTAACCGCGCGGCCCCCACAGATGGTTCTCGGGCAGATACTGATCGGCACTCCCGTGCTCCCAAACCGCCTGACTGTAATAGGGCGAACTGGGCAGATAGGGCCGTGTCGGATCGAACTCATACAACACGGAAGGGATCACCTGCCGTGTCACCACATCCCGATTGGGATTGATGTTGAACGGGACCAACGTCCAGCGCAACGCCGCATCGTCCTCGTTGTTCCCGGCCCAAAGCACTAACGAGGGATGGCTGCGGAGTTTCACCACAACAGACGTAACCTCCTCCTCTATGGCCCGGGTAAACTCCTCCCGTTGGGGATAAAAGGTACACCCCATCGTAAAATCTTGCCACACCATGATTCCGTTTTCGTCGCACAGGTCGAAAAAGTGATGATCCTCATACACGTTGCCGCCCCAACAACGGACCATATTGCAGTTCGCATCGACCACCAACCGCATCGCATCGTCGACCAACGAGGCATCGCGGCTGTGCAGTGCATCGAGCGGCACCCAATTCGTTCCACGCACGAAGATCCTCTCCCCATTGACGATAAAACAGAACTTTCCGGGCTCCTCCTCCAGATGGATATCCGACAGCTCGAGTTTGACCGTCCGGATGCCGATTCGCTTGGTATCCGTATCGAGCAGCGAGCCGTCGGCATCCAACAGTTGGGCCGTGGCTTCATACAACGCCGGATCACCATACCCCCGCGGCCACCAGAGCGCCACGCTGTCCAATGCGATGATATGCCGGCCCGCATGTGCGGAAAGCAGCTGTTCGCCCCGATAGACTTCCTTGCCGTCGCAGCTCATCGTAAAAACCATCTTTGCCTTATCCAGCTTTTCAAACGGCAACCGGGTCTGGAAATCAACGAACACCCGAGCCCGATTGTGATCGGTATCCACTTCGGCTGTCATCCAATGCACATCGACGATACGTGCCGGATTCACCGTACGTAACTCCACATCTCGCCACAAACCGGCACTGACCAAACGGGGCATGATGTCCCACCCGTACATGTGGGGCGCCTTGCGCACGAATACCGACTCCTCCGACGGAAAATTACCGATACTGAATGTCCCCAACAGATGATTCTGCCCCTCCAGAACCGCCGAACGCAGGATAATCTGCAACGTATTCTCTTCTGACTCGTTCAAAAGATCCGTCACATCGAACCGACGCTCGATCAACATATTTGCCGAAGAGCCGACGTGTTTTCCGTTCACCCAGATCTCGGCAATGCAGTCGATTCCCCCAAAAAAGAGCTCGGCACGCTGTCCGGCTTCGAGCTTCGGAGAAGGGAAGGTCCGGCTGTAACACCATTGGTACCCTTCGAAGCGGCGCAATCCGTTCACGTTGCTGCCGATCATCGGATCGGGAATCGCACCTGCCGCAAAGAGATCGAGTTCCACGTTACCCGGCACCTTTGCAGACACCTGCTCCATGCAATCCTGTATTCGTTCAAAATCGGCCGGATCGACAACCGCCGGATCGGGCTGAGGCCAGTAGGAAAGCTTCCATGTCCCATTCAGGGAAATCGTCTCTCCATGTACCTCGGAACCGCTCAGCACCCACAAAATGAGCAAACAAAAAAGAAAACCGACACTCCTTTTCATAGCCCGATATTGATTCGTTTATTTAACTATGCTTTTAAATTATAAATATATCTCGACGCTCTACAAAAACGGAATCCATGCTCCCTGTCCTTTCGACCTGATTTCAATATAAATACCGAACACGCAGACATCGACACTTCAACTGTCCAACTTCAAAACGGCAAATTTCTTCCTCTCATACAGTGTCAGATTTCAAACCCCAAATACCTAATACCCCCATTCTACATGGCAACAATATGGCAAATCCGTATAAAAGCAGATAAAAATACCAACTTCCTCACTAATTTGCAAATCGTTTCCTCACATTATTTTCCTGCCATATCAAACAACACTCGATGTCGATATATTCTCATATACCAAAGACGTGTCCTCTTCGTTTGGATTATCGTCAAAGTTTTCTTTCCTTTGTCTACACGTTATATATTTCGAAACGGATGTTCGAACTAAATAACAATGAATAATATAAACTTTTAATTATGTCTTTTTCGTTCAAAAATGTATGGGAACATGGACGTATCCGTCCTTTCCTGACCAGAACCAGAGTCGCTTGCAGCATGATGCTGGCCACCACGGCTCTTCTTTTTGCTTGTAGCGAAGATCCGGAAACCAATCCCGATGAGGGTGAACCCGATCCGCCAGATAGCGAACAAACCGACTCTACATCGACACCTAAACCTCAAGGCGAATATCTGACCTTGAGAACCTCTTCAGCTCACGATCTGAAGGTTACTCTGCAAGCTGATAACTCTTACAGCCTTTCGACTACCGGTGAAGACCCGTACGTCAGCACATCGCCTTTGACGAAAAACAATCCGGATGATTCCGTCGTTTTGACCTTCGAGTACAAATCAACTGCGACAATCGAAAACTTCCAAATCTTTTTCGCTGATCCCGTATCGGAAGACCGCTCGATTAAAGTCGACAAAATCGAATACTCTCGTGCGCAGTGGAAAACATTCTCAGTCAATCTGAAAAAACAAATCGACCAATTCGCTTGGGGGAAAACGGGTGACTACCTGCGATTAGATTTCGGTCAAAAATCGGGCGTCACCATCCAAATCCAGAAAATGTACTTCAGGGCTATGACCGACGAAGAGAAAGAAGAGCTGGAGAGTGAAGAAAATCAAGCTCAATATGAAGCTGAATTAAGCACAAACCTGCAAAAATACCTCCAAGCCAGCTATCGCTCTGAAGTTACCAGTGTGGAGGTCAAACCGTTCGTGATCGACATCAAAGGAAATTGTGCCGGCGACGGTGAGTTCAGCCTATGCGAAATTCCTCCCTATCTTGACGTAACACAGATCAAAGAATTCGAATACAAAACTCCGATTACCAGCTCTTCCTTCTCGTTGAGTCTGAGCCGGACGGCAGAACGCGATGGAATCGAATATGACCGAGCCCTCTCCAAATGGGTGATCGTTAAAACCACCGACGGTAAAGACGCTATCGATTCTCATGCACACTACGCCGACGACATACAGGCCTCTCAATCCCTTACCCCGATGCAACTTACGACAAAAAAAGGTTTGGGAGGATTCTTCCTCAATGCCATCGAAAACGACCTCGACAGTCTAGGCATTGGCAGTGTGACGGTAAATGTGCCTATTACGGCCTACATGTTTACCTCGGATAGAGGCAACTGCATTTCTCATACCTACGGAGGCATAACTTACTATTTCGACCGGGGCGGTATCGAAAATTTGGACGCTACCCTGCGCGCCACGACCAAACGGAATATCGTCGTTTCGGCTATCCTTTTGATCCAACCAGCGGCCAGTTGCCCCGATCCCGAAATTGGCAGATTGCTCCAACACCCCGACTACACCTCGCAGGGTATATATACCATGCCTAACATGACCAATCCCGAGAGCGTTAACTGCTATGCCGCAGCACTCGACTTCCTTGCCAGCAGATACTGCCGTACCGACAATCAATACGGAAGGATCAATTACTGGATCATGCACAACGAAGTCGATATGGGACTCGATTGGACCAACATGGGTGCAAAATCCATCTGGCTTTACACGGACACCTATATCAAGTCGATGAGAATGTGCTACAACATCGCACGGCAATACGACCCGAATGCCGAAGTGCTCGGTTCATTCACTCATCATTGGACCATGTCCACTGGAGCCAACCATCCTTCGAAAGACATGCTCGAATTGATCGTAAAATACAGCAAGCTTGAAGGTGACTTCAAATGGGGCGTGGCCCATCATCCCTATCCGGAAGATCTGAACGAACCCAAAACGTGGTTGGACAAAACCGCTACCTTCTCAATGAACTCCCCGAAGGTCACCTTCAAAAACCTTGAAGTGATCAACAAGTGGATCCTGGAAAGCGAAAACCTCTACATGGGAACCACCAAACGGACTCTCTGGCTCTCGGAAAACGGAACCAACTCCCGGACATACAGCGAACAGGATCTCAACGAACAGGCCGCAGGATTCGCATACGCATGGAAGAAGATCAAAGCGCTTGACGGTATCGACGGTATCCAATGGCACAATTGGATCGACAACCGTGGCGAATACGGATTGAAGATCGGTTTGCGCAAATTTCCCGATGACGCAGAGGATCCGCTGGGCAAAAAACCCGTATGGTATGCCTACCAAGCCGCCGGTACGGATCAGGAGGATGCCGTGTTCGAGCCCTATCTCTCCATCATCGACATCAAAAACTGGGATATCGTCCGAGACTACATCGGCGAATAAAGTCAGTCTTATATATATCCAAACAAAAGGCGGGAAAACTATTTTTCCCGCCTTTTGTTTTTGCAACCTGTCGAAACCGGCCGCAGATTTGCATATCTTTACAGCGTGCTATTCCTAAACAGAACACCATGAACATCAAGCAAAAAAAAATTATCCGCATATCGGCAATCTGCCTATTGGTTATTCTGTTCGTGTTTGCGGGTGCCGAGATCTGGATCACACGGAAAATCGAGGCCGCGATCGAACATGCCATTCGGGAACAGGGAGGGGTTCCGAACAAAGTACACATCGGCAGCATCTCCATCTACCCGCTGAACCGAACGATCCGGCTGAAACATCTTGTATTCGGGATCGACTTTCCCGCAAAAGGCACCCGTATCGACCTGCAAATGGATCGGCTTACAGCAGGTGGCATCCGTCTGCAGGAGGAAGGGAGGATAGAATTCGGGACGATCGATATGGACTCGCCCGTTGTGACGCTATCCCGACGTACGGGTGAAACCCTCACTGACACGATCCGCCGCGATACGACAAAATCCAGCGATCTGCACTCCAAATTCAAAAAAGATGTGCTGTCCGGCACAATCCGGGTAACGGACGGATCCATCCGCATAACCGAAGAGAAGGGCGGCCGATCGATTACCCATTCGATACAACACCTCTCTTTCTCCACCAGCCAACTGAGCGACATTTTGTCCACAGGATCCTCGATATCGACAGCAACGGATCTTCGCCTGTCGATCCGACAGATTCAATATCAGTTCGACGAAAATGCCATGCGACTCGAGGCCGACACGATCGTAATCAACAGAGACTCGATCCACATCTCTGCTTTACGACTGTTGCCGCTGTATGACAAAGATGAGTTTGCGACTTTGGCCCCGGGACATGCGGATTGGATGCAGATTACCTCCCGAGACATCAACGGATACGGAGTCGACCTGATCGAATGGATCATTCAAAAAAATTTCACGGCCGACAGCATCGACATAGGTGCAGCCCGGATCGAAAGCTACAAAAACAGGAACATCGCTCAGGTGCAACGAATCAAACCGCTGTTTTTCCAGCTTCTCGACCGCATACCCCATCCGGTGGACATACAAACCATCGGATTCCGGAATTTGCAGGCATCCTACTCCGAGCTCGCTCCGGGCAAAAGTGTTCCGGGGACCCTCTCTTTC
>ERZ827496.4624-NODE-4624-length-10523-cov-9.580149_pt1 | contig 10523 bp, 7 predicted proteins | sample MGYA00519769_ERZ827496 | MGnify/ENA primary metagenome ERZ827496 (study PRJEB31778, sample SAMEA3449327) | human gut metagenome | biome: human gut; feature: human-associated habitat; material: faeces | place: United Kingdom | collected 2010/2012 ...
ATAGAGTGGAAAATCTGACATTTCCGCTCTATCGCCCCTCATTTCTATTTTATCTCGTTTGTACCCCTTGTACACCGATGTTTATGACTCAATTTATCCAAAATCTCAGGCTTACAGAAGACCAATTTGCGCTAATGGATATGGAGGCTGGTATTGAACACTTTGGACGTGGAATTGATAACGGTGTAGATTTGATATTGATAATCATAGATCCATCTTATGAATCCCTACAGCTTTCCAAAAAAATCGGGGAATTATCGGAAAGTATTCGAAAACCATTTTATTACGTTCTCAATAAAGTAACAAAAGAGAATCAGGAAATGATGTATGAAGCTGTATGGAATTCAAGTCGAGTCGCTGTATCTCTTAGTGCGGATCCTGGTATTATGGGAGAGGGACTGATTGGGAAAGAACTATCAGAAAAACCAGATGCTATTGAAAACTTAACAGAATTTCTACTTTCTATTTAATGTGGATATATGATAAAAGAAAACCAGATTATACAGCTATAATTTGTAATATTACATCCACTTGACGCAAGAAATAAGCAGTGATATACTGGAACAAAAGTTATTTATAAAATAACAATAAAATCTGGGACTATATTGTGTGATTGAACAGTTACAAAAAATGCAATTCTTGTGGAGGGTATAGGATGATACAGATTGCAATTGTGGAAGATGAAGAAATTTACGTAAAACAATTAACAGAGTATATCCGGAAATATCAAACGGAAAGGGGAAGATCAATAAAGGTTACGGTATTTGGTGATGGAGAAGATATCACTGAGAATTACAGTGGCGGTTTTGACATTATTCTGATGGATATTCAGATGCGGTTCATGGACGGTATGACAGCAGCAGAAAAAATCCGTCAGATGGATCAGAAAGTAATTATTATGTTTATTACAAATATGATTCAATATGCAGTACGTGGATATGAAGTTGATGCAATGGATTATGTAGTAAAACCAGTTGAGTACTTTTCTTTTTCGCAGAAACTGGATAAAGCAGTTGGACGTATGCGCTCTGAGGTTAAAGAATTTCTTACGATTCCGATTGGGGAAGGAGTTGTAAAAATAGATATAGCAGATATCTATTTTATTGAGGGGCAGAGACATAATGTAATTTATTATACTTCGAGAGGAGATTACTGTTCAAGAATTACGATGAAAGAACTCGAAGAAAAACTTGCGGTACATAATTTTTTTCGATGTGCAAAGGGATATCTGGTAAATATGAATCATGTAGAGGGATTTGTTGGTTCTGATTGTGTGATCCATAATGTACATATACCTGTCAGCAGAACCAGAAAAAAAGAATTCATGAATCTGCTTCTGCAAAACCTCAATATGGAATGATTTCATGCGAAATGGAGGATACTATGTTATATCAGGATATTCCAAGAATCTATACAGCAATAGCAGAGTGGGGATCATGTCTGGTTTATCTTTATATCCTAAAAAAAGAAAACATGAAATCTGTACATTTTCTTATAGGCAGTCTTTTCATGTTGGCAATGCAGAGTATTTTTCTGACTTTGACAGGCAGCGTAACTGAAATTTTGTGGATTCCCTGTATGATGATCGCTGCAGGTATGATGTATGGATTTCTTATGGTCGGAGGAAATATGAAGCCTCTGGGAGCGGCTTATTGCTGTGCCCGTGCATTTGTTCTTGCTGAGTTTGCAGCTTCGCTGCAGTGGCAGATGGTATCTAGTGTACAGACATGGGGGAATCAGAGCATTTGGGTTGAAATTCTGATCACGATGGTTGTTTTTGGAGGCTGCTTTACTATTGATATTTATTTAGAAAAAGATCTTCTGAAGCAGAATTATCTTGAACAGATGACAGTAAAGGAAGTAGTAGCGGCGGCAATCATGGCTGTTGCAATCTTTGCTTTTAGTAATCTGAGCTTTTTAAATGAAAATGTACCATTTGCGAGCAGAGAACGTGCAGATATTTTTTCTATCAGAACACTGATCGATTTTGGAGGAATTGCAATCCTGCATGCTTATCAGAGCAGGATCAGTGAGTATGTTGCCGAGAAAGAACTTTCAGTAATGAACGTGATGCTGAAAAGCCAGTATGATCAATACCGAAATTATCAGGACAGCCTGGATCTCATACAAATGAAATACCATGATCTGAAGCATCAGATAATGGGACTTCGTGCGGAATCAGATGAAGAGAAACGAAAAAAATGGATTGATTCCATGGAAAAGGAAATCGCTGCTTTTGAAAATATAAGCAGAACGGGGAATCAGGTACTTGATACGATTTTGGCAGCTAAGATTTTCCATTGTCGAAAAAATCATATACAGATTACCTGTGTGGCAGATGGAAAATTATTGGATCATATGCATGTAACAGATATATGTTCTATATTTGGAAATGCTTTGGATAATGCGATTGAACATGTAATTTTAATTCCAGATCCGGAAAAAAGACTGATCCATCTGACAGTATCCGCTCAAAAAGGATTTGTGTTCATCAAGATAGAGAATTATTGTGAAGCAGAAATTTCCAAAAATGAAGAGGATCTGATTACAACAACAAAAAAGGATAGTAAAAACCATGGTTTTGGATTGAAGAGTATTCGTAAAGCTGTAGAAAAATATGATGGTTCTGTAGTATTTGGAGTACAGCAGAACTGGTTTGAATTAAAAATTCTTTTACCCAGAGTATTGTAATGCTCTGGGTATTTTTGTTGCCAAGCATACGATAAAAAGGTCCGGTGGACCTTTTTTAGTATTTTGTGCCATATTTGCTGCATCTTGTGCCAAAAACGGCACGAAATAATAACCATGTTATAGTAATGCCAACAGGAAATGATACCTGAAAAAGACGAGAGAGTCAAAGGAGGAAAAAAGAGAATGATCAGTGTTGAAATGGAAGATGTTCTGGCGGTATTACAATTATGCAAACCGTATATTATCGGTATTATTGCTGCACTTGTAATTGGAATCGTAATTATGATCGCATGCCGCAGGATGTCCAGGGGCAAAAAATTTCTGATAAGAGGAGAAGCTGCGATCGCAATGGTTCTTGCAGTTGTTGTCTGCGTGAATATGATCTGTTTTGGACCAATGTCTACGTTGATTGGACTGGCAACGGGAAATGGAACTTTAAGCGATGAAACAAATGAAGAAGCTGCGGAAGTAGCAGAAGAAATTATGGAAGATGGAATTGTTCTTCTGAAGAATGAAAGCCTGCTTCCTTTAAATGAAACAAAAAAACTGAATATTTTTGGCTGGGAATCTATTAATCCGGCTTACGGAGGAGCTGGTTCCGGTGGAATTAATGATCTGTATGATATTGTCAGTCTGAATCAGGGACTTGAAAATGCCGGATTTTCTATTAACCAGGAACTGGTTGATTTTTATAACAATTATGGTGCAGATAATCCGGAAATGTCTATCCAGAAACAGAGCTGGACATTACCGGAGCCACCTGTAGATACTTACAGTGATGAACTTATTAAAAGTGCGAAAGAGTATTCTGATGTGGCAGTTGTGGTTCTTTCCAGAAAAGCAGGTGAAGGTCATAATGATATTCCTATGGATGTAAGAAAAGCAGCATATGATAATAATTCAGATGAATATGATGATTTTCCTGAGGGAGAGCATTATTTACAGCTTTCACAAACTGAGAGAGATATGGTGGATATGGTTTGCTCAAACTTTGATAATGTGATTGTGGTTTATAATGGAGCAAATCAGTTTGAACTTGGTTTCGCAGATGAATATCCTCAGATTAAATCTGTTGTATGGTGCCCCGGAACGGGAAATGTGGGATTTAATGCACTTGGTAAAGTATTTTCAGGTGAAGTCAATCCTTCCGGAAAAACACCGGATACATTTATTTATGATATGACGACTGCTCCGTGGTGGAATAATGCAGAAAAAACGGAGTATACAAATCTGGCAGATATGGCCGTTGAAGGAATGAACGCAGGAACTGCGCAGGTGTATGCTCCGGCATTTACCAATTATGTGGAAGGCATTTATGTAGGATACAAGTACTATGAAACAGCTGCACAGGAAGGTGCGATTGATTACGATAAGACTGTACAGTATCCATTTGGATATGGTCTGAGTTATACGGAATTTGAACAGAAAATGGGTGAACTGGAGGAAAAAGACGGACAGATTTCTGTAGATGTAGAAGTAACCAACACAGGAGATGTTGCCGGAAAAGATGTAGTAGAAGTGTATTATAAACCGCCATATACAAATGGGGGAATTGAGAAATCTTCTGCAAATCTGATCGAGTTTGCAAAAACAAATCTGCTTCAGCCGGGAGAATCTCAGACTGTTACAGTTACATTCAGTATAGAAGATATGGCCTCTTATGATGAGAATAATGCAAAAGCATATGTTCTTGAAAAAGGCGATTATGTGATTTCTATCAACAGCGATTCACATACTGTGCTGGATCAGAAAACTTATACTGCAGATAAAGATGTAGTATATAAGGGAGAAAATAAAAGAGCATCAGATGATACTGCAGCAACAAATGTATTTGAAGATGCAAAAGGAGATATAACATATCTGTCACGTGCAGATCATTTTGCAAATTATGAAGAGGCTACAGCAGCACCGGCATCTGCAGAGCTGGGTGAGCCATATGTTTCTGAATATCATCTGAACAGCAACTTTGATAAGACTACATATCTCAATGATGAGGATGTAATGCCGACAACGGGAGCAGATAATGGACTTACATTAGCTGATATGCGTGATGCTGATTATGACGATCCTCGTTGGGAAAAACTTCTGGATCAGCTTACTGTTGATGAAATGGCAAATATGATTGCAATGGCTGGTTATCAGACAGCAGCCATGGATTCTGTGGGAAAAGTGGCTACACTTGATTTCGATGGACCGGCAGCAATTAATAACAACTTTACAGGAGTTGGTTCTATTGGATTTCCAATTGAAGTTGTGGTTGCTTCCACATGGAATAAGGAACTTGCACAGGCCTGGGGTGAATGCATGGGCAAGATCAGTCAGGAAATGGGTGCAGAGGGCTGGTATGCACCAGGTATGAATACTCATAGAACCGCATTTGGAGCAAGAAACTATGAATACTTTTCAGAAGATGGAATTCTTGCAGGAAATATGGGAGCAAAAGCAGTAGAAGGAGCAAGAAAATATGGAGTTTATTCTTATATCAAACATTTTGCTATGTATGAGGGAAATGCAAAGATGGTAAGTGTCTGGTCAAATGAGCAGGCAATCCGGGAAATCTATCTGAAACCATTTGAAATTTCTGTAAAACAGGGTGGCGCAAATGCGGTTATGGTTTCCTGGAGTTTCCTTGGAGATAAATGGACTGGAGAAAGCAGTAACCTTATGAATACAGTTCTCAGAGATGAATGGGGGTTCAGGGGAATGGCACTTACAGACTTCTTCCGAAACAATGGTCATGGATTTATGAATGCAGATGCAGCTTTGGCGAATGGAGTAGATGCAATGTTGTCCACATTCAACGGAGAAGAGAACAATGTAGCCAATCCGGAGCATCCAACATCTGTACTTCAGATGAGAAATGCCTGCAAAAATGTCATGTATACAGTTGTAAGCAGCTGGGCTTATGATGGAGAACACGAAGAAACAGGTATGGAAAACTGGAAAAAAGCAGGAATTGGTATCGACATTGTAATAGCACTTTTCATGGCAGGAATGGAAGTACTGGTAATCAGAGGATATAAGAAAAGAAAGAATGCTGAATAAGGATGAAAGTGGGATGGAAAACAGTTATGAAACAGCAAAAATTAGTTGAAAAGATGACAATAGAAGAAAAGGCAGCGATCCTTAGTGGAAAAACTGTCTGGCAGACCAGAGAAATTGACAGGCTTTCCATCCCGTCCATCTTTCTTTCAGATGGACCGCATGGAATCAGAAAACAGGCAGGAGCAGGAGACCATCTGGGACTGAATGCATCCTTGAATGCAACTTGTTTTCCCACAGCAGCAACAATCGCAAACAGCTGGAATCAGGATCTGGGAGAAGAGATTGGACAGGCTCTTGGAGAAGAAGCAGCAAGTATGGATGTAAATATTCTGCTTGGCCCGGGATTGAATATTAAAAGAAGCCCATTATGTGGAAGAAATTTTGAATATTTTTCAGAAGATCCATATCTTTCCGGGAAGATGGCAGCGTCATATATTCGTGGAATACAGAGTAAAGGCGTTTATGCCTGCCCGAAGCATCTGGCGGTTAACAGTCAGGAACTTCGGAGAATGGCAATGGACGCAGTTGTTGACGAACGGACATTAAGAGAAATTTATCTGACCGGTTTTGAGATAGCTGTTAAAGAAGGACACGCAAAAGCAATCATGAGCAGTTACAACCAGATTAATGGGATTTATGCTAATGAGGACAAACATCTTTTGACAGATATCCTGCGCAAAGAATGGGGATTTGATGGAATTGTAGTAACAGACTGGGGCGGAAGCAATGACCATGTGAAAGGTGTTGCTGCCGGCTCAAATCTGGAGATGCCGTCCTGTGGGTACGATTCTGCAAGAGAAGTGATTGCTGCTGTCCGAAATGGAAAGCTGAAGGAAGCGGATTTGGATGAAAGAGTTGGAGAACTGGTGGATGCAGTGATGGAATTGACATCAGGGAAGAAGCTTTCAGATAAAAACTTTGACAGAGATGCACATCATCAACTGGCAAGGAAAGCAGCAGCAGAAAGCATGATTCTTCTGAAAAATGAAAAACAGATTCTTCCGCTGGATACCAAAAAATCCATCGCTGTTATTGGAGATTTTGCTTTTTCACCCAGATATCAGGGGGCAGGATCTTCTATGGTCAATCCAACAAAAGTAGAAGATATGTCATCGATTTTGCAACAATATGATCTGAATATTCTGGGGATGACAAGAGGCTATCAGAGAAATGGAGATGTAGATGAGAATGATAGAAAGTTTGCATTAAATTTGTCTATGAATGCGGATATTGTGATTTTCTGCTTTGGTCTTGATGAGATCAGCGAATCAGAAGGACTGGACAGAACACATATGCGTATTCCACAGAATCAGATCGATCTTCTGCAGGATATCAGTAAAGTGAATGAAAATATTATTGGAATACTGAGTGCAGGATCTGCGATAGAAATGCCATGGCACACCTGCTGCAAAGCGATTTTGCATGGCTATCTGAATGGACAGGCAGGCGCTTCTGCAACATTGGATATTCTGACCGGAAAAGTGAATCCATCAGGAAGACTGGCAGAAACATATCCCATATCTTATGAACAGACACCGGCATTCCGATATTATCCAAGTAATGAGAAAACATCGGAATACCGAGAGAGTGTTTATGTGGGATATCGCTATTATGATACTTCAAAAGTCCGGGTGCAATATCCATTTGGCTTTGGGCTTTCCTATACGGAATTTACATATTCTGATCTTATCATAGAAGAGGATGGAATCAAAGTTTCGGTTACCAATACAGGTGACAGAGACGGAGCTGAGGTTGTTCAGATGTATGTAGGACTTCCTAATGCAATCGTGTTCCGACCGGAAAAAGAACTGAAAGGTTTTGCAAAAGTTTATCTAAAGGCAGGAGAAAGCAGACAGATCAGGATTCCCTTTGATGATAAGACATTCCGTTATTGGAATATAAAAACGGGACAGTGGGAAATAGAAACAGGAACTTATCAGATTATGGTAGGAGCCAGTGTTGCAGATATTCGTTTAACAGGTATGACTGAGAGAACAGGAAATAGTAAAGGGTATCCGTATAATCCGGCAAAAATGCCTTACTATTATACAGGAATCGTGCAGAAAATATCAGATGAAGAATTTCGTGAACTTCTTGGCCATGAGATACCGAACGGGAGATGGAGTGGAAATCTGGAAATCAATGATGCAATTTGTCAGATGTATTATGCAAAAAGCCAACTTGCAAGACTGATATATAGATGTCTCACAAAAATGAAAAAGAAGAGTGAGGCACAGGGAAAGCCGGATCTGAATATTCTTTTTATTTACAATATGCCGTTTCGAGGGATTGCCAAGATGACCGGCGGGGCAGTCAGTATGGAAATGGTATATGGAATTGTCGATGCTGTGAATGGCCACTTTATGCTTGGAGTAAAAAAAGTAGTTGGCGGATATTTCAGAAACAGAAGAAATAATAAGAAATATGAAAAATTATTAAAAGGAGCCGGAGGGAAGTGCAGATGAATCATATAAAAAATATATGGAAATGTTTTGAAGAGAAACATTCTGCTATTGCAAAATGGCTTTATCAGATATTCTATTTTGTTATATTCAGTATGGGCGTGACAGTATTCCAGTATCTTGTATTTACATTTTTACCAGGGATTTTGGGAATTGGTCTGGCTGGTACAGAATTTATGTGGCCAAAGGTTTCCATGAATCTGTTTGGAGTAAAATTTACATGGAGTTTGCTGGGGTATAATGTATTGCGTGATGCAACGGGGAATATACTGATCGGTGGTGGACTTGGCTATTTTATCAGTTATGAATTGGGGTCATTTCTTGCACAGTGTATCAATTTTCCACTGCAGAGAAATATTACTTTTAAAAGCCATGGAAATCCTGTATATCAGGCAATTTGGTATTTTGTTGCATGGGTGGTAATTTCACTGATTTGTAATGGATTTAATAATCTGTGGATGCCAGTTGCATCTGCATATGTGGCCCCGGCAGTCTATAACATGCTTGTGACAATTATTACAGGTGGAGTTTCCATGGTGATTTTTTTCTTTGTGTTTAAAATTATTTTCCCAGAGGGGAAGGCTGAATAGAAGAAATTAGCAAGTATGCCTGAAATCTAATAATAAAAGAGATGAGGAGTGGTAAGAAAATCAGACAAATATATTTTTCCAAAGATTTGTCGTAAAAATGTGGTCAAACCAAGAAAATCGAGTGAGAAAGAGAATGTTACGCCATGCACAGCTCGGGAAAGAATTCCCTCGCTGTCGGGCTGTCGCCCTATAAAATAGCGAAAATAGACGCCTTTGCAAGTAAACTTGCAGGGCGTTTATTTTGACCATTTTGCATGGCTTGTAGCGTTCACAAAATCTTCACAAAATAATTAGCACTCACCTCTTGGCTCGTTTGGGGGGGTGTCCTGTGGTGTAAGAGCCCGTAAAGCCTTATTTTACAAGGCTTTTGCGGGTTCTTACTTTTTGTCTGGGAGCGTCAAAAATCGTCATTTTTTGCGAAAATGGTGTAGTAAATGGTGTAGTAAAATTGTTGTGGAAGTTAAAAAGCAGAAGATAGAGAAAACTAGCGAAAAGAGCATTTGTCTGATAAAATTGATTTTATAACGATAGGTTCGTAAATTTAGAATTGTAAAGAAAATAGAATACAGGGAAAAGAGATAAGTTATATGAGTGAGTATGCGGAAATTGTAATTGGTAAGTTATCATTATGTTGGTTTAGAAACTATTTAGATGGTGAGATAGTTCGTTTGTTTTTCTAAAAAAATGATCTTGTTGTGTTTCGTGATTGTAAAATAGATGGTGAAGAAGTAGGAACATTTACTAAATATATTTACAGGACGACTGTAAAACGTGCAAAAGAACGTTTGGATGCACTTGGTTATGGAATTAATAATTTTGAAAAGACATTTAATAATAAAATGTTTCAGGCAATAGATTATTCAGCTTTTTTATATCATTTACATGTTGATTATGACGAGGATGCTCAAGAAACAGAACTGAGAATCAAGAAAAACGTTACGTTCAAAAAATGGAAAAATGCGATGAGAAAAATTATTAACTACGAGGTTGCAAACGGAAATATATCATGGCATGGAACGGTTTCTGATGTTACAATTAGAACAGAATGTGATAAAATTATATTATATTCTTTGAAGGATGAGGACAATAGCATGATTTATGCTTTAAATCCTGAAATAATTCATCGAGCTTTTATATACAGATTAATATTAGAAAATTGTACAGATGATACAGAAGTATTATTAGATTTTTCCAATTTAGCTTTTTGGGATGATGATTGCATTCCAAAAGCCTTAGAGGCTACTGAGAATATTGAAAAAACGATTGTTCTTGTCGAAGGAACAAGTGATAAAGATATTCTTGAATTTTCAATGTCGCAATTATATCCGCATCTTTCTGATTTATTCTACTTTATGGACTTTGATGATAAGGATTGATGTAGAATCGTTTAAACAATGCTTTAAAGAAAAAGAAGGTGTGGTTATTAATACATTTCATGGAGTGAAAGGGGAGGAATATACTACGGTGATTGCTTTTGGGCTCCTATATGGTTATGTTCCGCACTGGAATATTATTAATAATAAGCCTTTACGTTATCAGACGGATGAAACAAAAAAATTGTTGTATGTGGTTTGCTCACGTGCTAAAAAAAATCTCTATCTTTTTTCGGAACAGGGGCGTACTACGAAAAAGGGATGGGAACTTCCGCCTACAAAAGAAATTGAATCAGTTGCATATATGTATGATGATTTAGAGATAAGTGCTGAAGATAAATAAGCCTGCAAATAAAAAGTCA
>ERZ827496.4634-NODE-4634-length-10500-cov-5.829488_pt1 | contig 10500 bp, 10 predicted proteins | sample MGYA00519769_ERZ827496 | MGnify/ENA primary metagenome ERZ827496 (study PRJEB31778, sample SAMEA3449327) | human gut metagenome | biome: human gut; feature: human-associated habitat; material: faeces | place: United Kingdom | collected 2010/2012 ...
GATATTTTGTCTCATCGATAATTGATATCTTGAATATTAACGCCATACGTATAAATGCGTGGCGACACTAATTAAATAGAAATTATCATATTTGTATTTTTAATGTTTTAAATAAGTCCATTATGTTATAGCTTGCGAATGATTTTGCCGAAGAATAATTATATTAGAGCTATATTTCCATAGCGAAATTGCTAGCTATTGAATTTTACGATGTTACTAAATGCCACTCATTTAATCGTGTGGCATTTTTTTTGCATAAACAATCGAATTCATGAAACCAACATGTTTGTAGTACGGATAGACATCTTAGCTGTCGGTAATGAAGTGTCGCACGTGCCTGTCTCGTGGTTCACTAAACCCTAACTTTATAAGGCGAGTACTGTTATGAGTGGTTATAACGAGGTTTTATCAAGAAATACGGAAAATGCACCGAAAAATACAGGGATATATTCACAAACTGTCGCTTTTTCTCATTATAATAATTTCTCGGCCCAGCTGCCTATCGATCCAAAATCGGGGAAAATGGTTTTTGGTGGTGCAAAAGAACAGGCTGAACAATGCTTTAAAAATATCAAAGCAGTTGCCGAAAGCATCAATCATGTTATGAGTGATGTTGTTAGGATTACTATTTTTGTTAAAAATATTAAAGATGTGGATGCTGTAAGCCTAGTTTATAAATCATTTTTCCCAACCTATGTTCCTGCTCTGACGGTTGTTGCGGTCAATGCTTTGCCTATGGATGCTTTAGTGCAGGTTGAGGCTCTGCTTTCAAACGGTGAAGGTACAATTCCCAATGCACCGCAGTCGGGTGACCTAATTAAACTTACCCATAACACGATAAATGCACCAATAAGCTCTTTATCTAACCAAACGGTCTCCTTTTCTCATTATAATAATCTCTCAGCGCAATTACCTATCAATCCGATAACGGGTAGAGTGGTTGAGGGGGGAATAAAAGAGCAGACTAAACAGTGTCTAAAGAATATCAAGGCAATCATAGAAAGTATTGACGTGCCATTTGACGATATTGTGAAGGTTAATATTTTCCTAAAAAATCTCTCAGACATTGATGCTGTGAATGATGTCTATACTACATTTTTCCCTGATTCTGCCATCGCTAGGACCATAGCTTATGTTCCTGCACGTACGGTAATTGTTGCATCAGCGTTGCCTATGGACGCGTTGATTAAGATTGAAGCCGTAGTGTCACATGGCGATGGAACCCCGCCTCAGGCTGTTGAAGACAGACATGGGCTTATCATTGAACCGCATAATACGGTGAATGCGCCTAAATGTGCTCTATCTACACAGACCGTCGCTTTTTCTCACTACAATCATCTCTCGGCTCAATTACCGATAGATCCAAAATCCAATAAATTGGTTGCGGGTGGTATAAAAGAGCAGACAGTACAGTGCCTTAAAAATATTAAGGCAATCATAGAAAGCGTTGAGCATGTCATGGGAGATGTCGTTAAAGTAAATATCTTCCTCAAAAATATTGCAGATATAGATGCCGTAGATGAAGTTTGTGCAACATTCTTTCCTGGCGGTATTCCTGCTCGAAGGATCGTCGGGGTTTCCGCGCTGCCTAAGGATGCATTGATCCAAATCGATGTCGTAGCAGCCAATGCTGAAGGGACGCCGCCACAAGCATAGTGTTTTCTACCGCTGATTCTTATTGATGACGAAATCGTCGCGAATAAAATCAGCGGTGAAAGAAACATAGAGTTTGTGTTCTGCAGTTAATTATTCTAACTATCTTTTGTTTTAAGTGATGAATGACTGAGATAGAAAATTTTTTCTAAGTTGCGTTTGCGCTATTTATATTTCCTTACATTAACCAAGGTAATTGGCAGCTATTTTCTAAACTGGGCTGATAGCATCAAAAACAGAAAAAGGGAGCGCCTCTCTTTATTCTATCAAGGATTATTCATCCCAATAGTTAGTTAGACTTTATAAGGATATTGCAATGCCAACTCCATGTTATATTGCCATTCAAGGTAAAACTCAGGGCAACATTACTTCTGGTGCGTTCACCTCTGATTCTGTAGGTAACATCTACGTGCAGGGTCATGAAGATCAGATGCTAGTGCAGGAATTTGAACACATTGTGACAGTGCCTACCGATCCACAGTCTGGTCAGCCTTCAGGCCAGCGTGTTCATAAGCCATTTCGTTTCACCGTTGCATTGAACAAAGCCGTACCTTTGCTGTACAACGCATTGGCATCCGGTGAAATGTTGCCGAAAGTTGAGCTAAAGTGGTATCGCACCTCGATCGAAGGTAAACAGGAACACTTCTTCTCAACTATTTTGGATGATGCGACTATCGTTGATATCGATTGCCACATGCCGCATTGCCAAGATGCTGTGAAAGCAGAATTTACCCAGTTAGTTAAAGTATCTTTGGCTTACCGTAAAATTACTTGGGAACACACTGTTTCAGGGACTTCAGGTGCTGATGACTGGCGTGTGCCAAGCGAGTCTTAATTTCGATTCGCGAAAGCTCATTTTGTGCGATGAGATAAAAAGAACAAAGCTACCGAAAGGTAGCTTTGTTTATTGGGTAACGCGGTTAGTTTTGCAGCCAGTTCTGGATTTGATCAACGATGCCTTGGGCATCAAGCTGAATTTCGTGCAATGCTTCTTCCTGCGTCCCCTGAGGGATAAAACGATCTGGCAACCCCAGATTGAGGACTGGCACCATTTTGCGTTTGGACATCAGGAGTTCGTTAACGCCGCTGCCTGCGCCACCGATAATTGCATTTTCTTCCAGAGTCACTAGCGCATCGTGAGTGGCGGCAAGTTCTAAGATCAAGGCTTCGTCCAGCGGTTTCACAAAGCGCATATCGGCTACGGTAGCATTTAATTGCTCCGCGGCCGTTAAGGCATCTGGCATCAGCGTACCAAAGTTTAGAATCGCAATTTTCTCGCCGTTACGGCGTACGACGCCTTTACCGATCGGTAAGCTGGCGAGAGGCTCTAACGTCGCGCCGGTGCCTGAACCACGAGGATAACGCACCGCCGTTGGTCCGGCCTGATACTGATGACCGGTATGCAGCATTTGGCGGCATTCGTTTTCATCGCTTGGTGTCATGATGACTAAGTTAGGAATGCATCGCAGGAACGAAATATCAAAAGCGCCCTGATGCGTTTGTCCATCTGCACCAACAATGCCCGCCCGATCTATTGCAAACATGACCGGCAGTTTTTGCATGGCTACGTCGTGAATGACCTGATCGTAAGCACGTTGTAAGAAGGTTGAGTAAATTGCCACCACCGGCTTATAGCCGCCAATGGCTAATCCGGCGGCAAATGTCACCGCATGTTGTTCTGCAATTGCGACATCAAAATATTGTTGCGGATATTCTTTGGAGAAACGCACCATGCCAGAGCCTTCACGCATGGCTGGCGTAACGGCCATCAGTTTGTTGTCATCAAGCGCGGTTTCACACAACCAGTCACCAAAAATTTTGGAGTACGTTGGTAATCCACCGGAGCTTTTCGGCAAAGTGCCGCTGGCAGGATCAAATTTAGGGACCGCATGCCAACTGATCGGATCTTTTTCGGCTGGCGCATAGCCTTTGCCTTTTTTCGTCATAATGTGCAGTAACTGAGGGCCTTTCAGGTCGCGCATATTTTTTAGCGTCGCGGCTAGGGCCTGCACATCATGTCCATCAACGGGGCCAATATAGTTAAAGCCCAGCTCTTCAAATAAGGTCCCTGGAACGACCATCCCTTTCAGATGCTCTTCGGTGCGTTTGACCAACTCTTTAATCGGCGGCAGGCCAGACAGAACCTTTTTTCCACCTTCACGCAGGCTGGAATAAAGTTTGCCGGAAAGCAACTGCGCTAAGTGATTATTCAACGCGCCCACATTTTCAGAGATCGACATTTCATTGTCATTTAAGACAACAAGCATGTCGGCTTTGATATCACCCGCATGGTTCATGGCTTCAAACGCCATACCTGCCGTGATAGCTCCGTCGCCAATAACACATACGGTACGGCGATTTTTCCCTTCTCGTTCAGCAGCCACGGCCATACCCAAGCCAGCACTGATGGAAGTGGAAGAGTGACCTACGCTCAGCACATCGTATTCGCTTTCATCGCGCCACGGGAACGGATGCAAACCGCCTTTTTGGCGGATAGTTGCAATACGGTCACGGCGCCCCGTCAGAATTTTGTGTGGGTATGCTTGATGGCCGACATCCCAAATCAACGAGTCAAACGGGGTGTTATAAACATAGTGCAGCGCAACGGTTAGTTCGACGGTTCCAAGACCGGAAGCAAAGTGTCCGCTGGAGCGGCTAACGCTATTGAGCAGATACTGACGAAGTTCGTCACACAGCTTTGGCAGGCTTTCTTTCGGTAGCAGGCGTAGATCGTTAGGATCGTCAACCAGCGCGAGTGTCGGGTATTTGGCTATATCAAAACTCATTAGCGGCTCATGTCTGAAATTCGTTCTGCGATATATGCCCAGCATACTTGAAGCTACATCGGTGTTAGCAACACATTTACCCGATATTCTGACCTAAGTCAGTTCAAAGGGGGTTACTTGTTTGCTGCTTTGACGCAACTCCAACTATTTTGGGCATAGAATGAATGCGTGGTTTTTTATTTGTCTTAATTATCGCGCTCAATGATAAAACTGGCTAAGGATTTTAACGCCAGAGTGTCAATGCTGTGGTGTTGCTCAAGCTCTTCAAGTACCTGTATTGCATCTTGATACAGATCTAGAGCTTTATTTTGGGCTTGTTTTAGACCGAGCAGAGCAGGGTAGGTGCTCTTTTCTAGCTCTTGATCTGAACCTTGCGGTTTGCCCGTTTTTTCACTGTCGCCGATAACGTCTAGGATATCGTCTTGAACTTGAAATGCGAGACCAATCGCCGCTGCGTAGCGGTCTAACAGAGGTAGCGCAGCGCGGCCAGTATCACCCGCAGCCAGAGCGCCCATACGGATCGCGCAGCGGATCAGAGCGCCGGTTTTATGGTTGTGAATTCGCTCAAGCGACTGTAAGTCTACGTGTTTGCCTTCGGCTTCCAAATCTAGCGCTTGGCCGCCGCACATTCCCGCAACGCCACTGGCTTGCGCTAATTCACTCAGCATTGCTAGTCGATCGCTGACCGCGACGTCGGGCATTGGGCTGTCGGCTAGAATGGAAAAGGCGAGCGTTTGTAATGCGTCACCGGCTAAAATAGCATGTGCCTCGCCAAATTTGATGTGGCTAGTGGGCTGACCCCGACGCAGATTGTCATCGTCCATGGCGGGCAAATCGTCGTGCATCAGGGAATAAGCATGAATACATTCAACGGCGGCCGCAGGTGCATCCAGATTATCTAATGATAGACCAAACATCTCTCCGGTGGCATACACCAGATAAGGACGTAGGCGTTTGCCACCGAGCAAAGCACCGTAGCGCATGGCGGCAACGAGTTGTCCATCAGCAAAGGGCAGAGGCTCTATATACCGAATAAGCGCAGCATCGGCGCGCTGATGATAGGTTTTGAGTAACTGTTCAAAAACAACCATGTTTAACTTTTATCCACACTGACGTGATCCGTGTTAAAAGGGGATAAAGGGGCATCCTTATCGTCATTAAGTAGGATCTGCACGCGTTGTTCTGCCTGTTGCAACGTTTGCTGACCAAGGCGAGCTAGCTGTACGCCACGCTCGAATTCATTCAGCGCATCTTCTAATGGCAGCTCGCCAGATTCTAAATGAGTAACAATCTGTTCCAGTTCGCTCAGTGCCTGCTCAAAGCTGGGCGCCGCGGGTGCTTTTTTTGCCATAGTATTCTTTTCTTTTATATGTTCTGTAATCAACAGTGATTCAGCGATGGAGTTCCAGAATTTTTCGCCACGTTACCGGACTCTGCAGGACTTGGCAAATTACGGATTTTCAACTCATGAGATGAGGTTCAGTGCGCCAGCTTACAACTTAGTGCTATACTGCGCGCCTTGTACATTACGTCCTCAATTTAGGGTACGTAGTGTAAGCCCTTTTAACGTAAATCACGACGAAATAGCCACGGCCGCCATGAAGTTTATCATTAAATTATTCCCAGAAATCACCATCAAAAGCCAATCAGTGCGTTTGCGCTTTATCAAGATCCTAACAGGGAACATTCGCAACGTTCTGAAAAAGCAGATTGATGAAGTGGCTATCGTACGCCATTGGGATCATATCGAAGTTCGTGCTAAAGATGAAAGCCGTACCGAGCAGGTACGTGATGCTTTAACGCGAATCCCGGGGATCCATCACATTTTAGAAGTTGATGATTGCCCATACACCGATATGCACAACATCTTCGAGCAAACGCTCGAAATGTACCGTGACAAGCTGGAGGGGAAAACCTTCTGCGTCCGAGTTAAGCGTCGTGGTAAGCATGAATTTACCTCTATCGAAGTCGAGCGTTATGTCGGTGGTGGGTTAAATCAGCATATTGAAAGCGCCAAAGTTAAGTTATCTCATCCTCAAGTTACCGTACATTTGGAGATCGAAGACGATCGCTTGCTGTTGATTAAAGGGCGCTATGAAGGCTTGGGCGGTTATCCTATCGGCACGCAGGAAGATGTCCTGTCGCTCATTTCCGGTGGTTTTGACTCGGGTGTTTCTAGCTATATGCTGATGCGCCGTGGGTGCCGTGTGCATTACTGCTTCTTTAATTTGGGTGGTTCCGCTCATGAAATCGGTGTGAAACAGGTTGCTCATTATCTGTGGAATCGCTTTGGTAGCTCTCATCGCGTGCGTTTTGTCGCTATTGATTTCGCTCCCGTTGTTGGTGAGATTCTTGAGAAAGTGGATGATGGCCAAATGGGCGTTATTCTCAAGCGAATGATGATGCGAGCAGCGTCCAAAGTGGCTGAGCGCTATGGTGTTCAGGCACTGGTTACCGGTGAAGCACTGGGACAGGTCTCTAGCCAGACACTGACTAACCTGCGTCTGATTGACGGCGTTACTGACACACTGATTCTGCGTCCGCTGATTTCTCATGATAAAGAACATATCATTGATATAGCTAGGGAAATTGGTACTGAAGACTTTGCGAAAACCATGCCTGAGTTCTGCGGTGTGATTTCGAAAAGCCCAACCGTAAAAGCAGTGAAGTCTAAGATTGAAGCCGAAGAGGAAAACTTTGATTTTGACATCCTCGAACGCGTGGTCGCTGAAGCGCAAAACATGGATATCCGTGAAATTGCTGAGCAGACTAGCGAACAGGTAATTGAAGTTGAAACCGTTGAGGCTTTAACCGGTGATGAAGTGGTGTTGGATATCCGTTCGAATGACGAACAGGAAGATAAGCCGCTGAAAATTGAAGGGTTAGAAGTCAAAAGCTTACCATTCTACAAACTCGCTACCCAATTTGGCGATCTCGATCAGAGCCGAAGCTATGTGTTGTACTGCGACAGAGGTGTGATGAGCCGCTTGCAGGCGCTGTATCTTAAAGAGCAGGGCTATAACAATGTGAAGGTGTATCGACCATAGGAACCATATGGAAATGAGGTCTGAGCCTAAAAGGATTACGGGCAAAAGTATTATCAGTCTGGCTATTGTGGTGTGCTTGTTGCTGCTCTTCATGCAGCCGCGAGCAAGCCTAGCATGGCAACCGCAGCCCGGTGATATTATATTCCAAACGTCGCCATCGTCGCAGAGTTTGGCGATTCATAAGGCCACACATTCCATATGGAGTCATGTTGGAATTGTCTTATTGAAGAATAATCAGCCCATGGTTTTTGAAGCGTCGGGCGACGTGAGATACACCCCTTTGCAGAAATGGATCGATCACGGGGTGGGAAAATCGTATGTGGCTAAACGCCTAAAACAGCCCCTGTCGACTGCGCAGGTGCAGGCGTTAAATCAGCAGGCAGGTTATTTTATCGGTAAGCCATATGACATCTTGTTTGGTTGGTCAGACACAGATATTTATTGTTCTGAACTGGTTTGGAAGATGTATTTCCGCGCGGCTGGATTGAAAATTGGAACCGTGCAGAGGATAGAGGATTTTGATCTTTCTTCCCCTGCAGTGAAGAAAATTATCAAGGCTCGCTACGGTGATAAATTACCGCTCAATGAGCAGGTTATTTCTCCGGTGGCGATGTTTGATTCACCGTTACTGGAAACTGTAGCGTCGGTAGGATACTGAGCCTATTCGTTGTATGCCCAAATCCCCGATGCAGGAATTAACTGAGCTGCCACTTCGGCAGCTTTTTCTTTGCCTAGCAGCAAATCAATAATTTTTAACGCAAAATCGATGCTAGTACCGGGGCCTTGGCTGGTGAGTAAATGGACGCGTTCATCGTAATAGGCGCGTTTATCGATCCATTGATTCTCTGGGATTTTATCTTTCAGAGTCGGAAAACAGGTCATATTGCCGACGCTGAACAGTTTATGGTGCGCTAGTACCAGTGCCGGAGCGGCACAGATGGCGGCAACTAATTTGCCTTCCAAGTGCATTTGGCGCACTTTCTCCACTACCAGTTCACTGTCTCGGAAACACTCCGCGCCTTTAATTCCGCCCGGTAAAACAATAACGTCATAAGACTCATCGGCGACCTGCACTAACGGTTTATCTGCGAGCAGTTTGACTCCGCGCGAACAGGTTATCATCAGATCGCCATTTCCCGCGGCGCTTGCCGTGGTGACTTCAATGCCGGCACGAACCAGCAGATCGATAGTGGTCACTGCTTCGGTTTCTTCGCTACCAGGAGCCAGACACACCAGAGCCGATGCGCTCATAGGTTTGTTCCTTTCGTTTAATAGTTTCAAATACATGGCTATTTTCGGTGAGACTAATACCATGCTTACGCGCCATTTTCAGCAAATAGCCCGTAATATAATCAATTTCGGTATGACGCTGTGCCAGAACATCTTGGTACATCGATGAATAATTATCGGCGGTCATACATATGACATTGGTGACGTAGTGCAGCAAGCTGTCTGACGAGGTACTGTATCCTTCGGCTTCCATCACGTAGGCGATCTCTTTGACGAGGGCTACGACATGCGGCATATATTTTTGCAGGTCACCGTTACGGCAGTTGTAGATCACTGTCAGCGGATTGATTACACAGTTGACGGCTAACTTTTTCCAGATGGCGGGCATAATGTTGTCGTGCCACGCCACATCGGGAAGTGCATGATGCAGAACCTCTGCAATATTGCTTTGACCAATGGCCGCAGAGTTAGTTGGGCCAATATGTGTGGCGCCTGCTGCGACATGGATAATGGTATTACCATCATGTCTCGCTGCGTGAGTGGTTACTCCTTGGAAAAGGGGCTGCTCAACATAGGGGAGCTCGTCTTGGCTTCCCATCCCGTTATGTAGCAAGATGATGCGACAGTATGGGGACATTTTAGGCAAAAGGGGCGCTAGAGCATTGTATACCTGCCACGCTTTGAGCGTGACCAGCAGAATTTGACTCTCTGCCAAATGTATGGGGTCGTTAGCCGCAAGATTTTTATTATATGACTTTCCATCCAACTGGATAATGTTCACAGGGCAATAGGGCTGCGGTACGCGTAGCCAACCCTGAACATCATGCCCATCCTGTTCCAATGCTGATAGCCATAGCTGCCCTAGCGCTCCGCAACCAAGAACTGTTATTTTCATTTGGCCTCCTTCCCGATACATCGGGCAATTTGCGCGCAAAGCAGAAATATTCAATCTTATCAGTATAAACTTTTATGACGCAGATCGCAGTGGGAAGCATCTGTTATGGTGTAAGGACTGCGGCTAGAGTTGCATCGACGTAGGAAGCCGCTATTATGCTCGGCATTCAACCGAGAGGAGATTTAGCATGCCTTCATTCGATATCGTTTCAGAAATTGATATTCAAGAAGTCCGTAACGCCGTAGAGAACGCTTCACGTGAGCTGGGAACCCGTTGGGATTTTCGCAACGTCGAAGCCAGCTTTGAGCTGATTGAAAAAAACGAAAGCATTAAGATTTCCAGTGTTTCAGATTTTCAGGTGAATCAGCTGGTCGATATTATGCGTGAAAAACTGGCGAAGCGTGGCATCGACGGTGCAGCGCTGGAAGTTCCAGAGCAAATCGAACACAGCGGGAAAACTTACAGTATCGAAGCCAAGCTGAAAAAAGGTATTGATACTACGATGGCGAAGAAAGTTATCAAGCTTATCAAAGACAGCAAGCTGAAAGTGCAAACCCAGATTCAGGGCGAGCAGGTGCGAGTTACAGGTAAATCACGTGATGACCTACAAGGTGTAATGGCATTAATCCGTGGCGCCGATCTGGGGCAACCATTCCAGTTTAATAATTTCAGAGATTAATACGGTTTTCACGGGAGAGGGGGCTGCACGCGCCCCCTTCAAGCCTTGCGCTTTTTATCCGAGATGCCATCTCCGCTCCGGTTTGGGAACTCCACTCTGCAAGCATTGTGTAATATTCCGCCCGCCTGTCGATACCGAGTTTCATTGATACACCGGTGAAGGCGTACGGGCAGAGACCACCAGCGCGTGGTCTCTGCACTCGCGCGCTTT
>ERZ827496.4636-NODE-4636-length-10494-cov-7.520740_pt1 | contig 10494 bp, 10 predicted proteins | sample MGYA00519769_ERZ827496 | MGnify/ENA primary metagenome ERZ827496 (study PRJEB31778, sample SAMEA3449327) | human gut metagenome | biome: human gut; feature: human-associated habitat; material: faeces | place: United Kingdom | collected 2010/2012 ...
AGTCATCGGGCATTATCTGAACATAAAACACTATCAATAAGTTGGAGTCATTACCGGCTTTATTGAAGCCTACGCCGGTAGAGGAGGCCCGTACCAATCATTGAATCACGCCTTACTCTCGCGGCCAGTTGTTCTTCGTTCAGGTTCTCCGTACCAGCCGGGCGTTGCGGCAGTACGAAATAGCAAATTTCGGCATTACTGTCCCAAACGCGAATTTCTTTCTCCGGTGGAAGCTCAGTACCGAACTTCTTCAGCACGCCTCTTGGATCAATCACCACACGGGAGCGGTACTGTGCAGATTTAAACCAGATTGGCGGCAATCCCAGAACCGGCCACGGATAGCAGGAGCACAGCGTACAAACAACGATGTTATGTACCGCATCACTGTTTTCGAGGACGTGAATGACTGCGCCTTCGGCACCTGAAAAAACCATCTCGCTGATGGCAGCCGTGCCATCTTCAAGCAGCTTTTTTTAAATTCGGCATCAAGCCAGGCGCGCGCCACGACACTGGCACCGTTACGGGGACCGATCTTGTTTTCAAAATAGTCCACGATGGCGTCTGAAGTTTCTGGATCGAGCTGACCTTTCTCCGTCAGGAATGACTGAATCGCCCGCACTTTGATGGCATTTTCGGAAGGTAAGACATCATGATTTGATATGCTGACTCCACTGTAAGTGATTCATAACTGATTGCTCCAGCCTGTTGGCTGGAGCAAAGAAAATTAAAGGGCGGGATGAGTGCGATGCCAGTCAGTAACCTGCTGCCACGCCCAGCCAGACTGTATCAATGCGGTTTCGCCAAAATGTGGTGCAACAAGCTGGAAGGCGATTGGTGCGCCTGCAGCAGTACGCCCGCAGGGCAATGTCAGAGTTGGGTGGCAGGTCAAATCAAAAACGCTGGTGTAACGCAGCACACCACTGAACAGTGTTTCGTCCTGACCAAACATGCTCATGAGGACTTTTACATGATAAAGCAAATGCGCCAGCAGGGTGCGTATATTGTTGATATTGCCACTCAGGTTGGTTGCTCTGAGCGGACTGTCAGACGGTACCTGAAATACCCGGAACCTCCGGCCAGAAAAACACGCCACAAAATGGCCAAACTCAGGCCGTTCATGGACTATATCGACATGCGTCTGGCTGAGAATGTCTGGAACGGCGAGGTCATCCTCGCGGAAATCAAAGCGATGGGTTATACCGGCGGACGCTCCATGTTGCGTTACTACATCCAGCCAAAACGTAAGATGCGGCCATCGAAGAAAACGGTTCGCTTCGAAACTCAGCCCGGTTACCAGCTCCAGCATGACTGGGGAGAAGTTGAGGCTGAGGTTGCCGGGCAACGATGCAGGGTTAACTTCGCGGTTAACACGCTGGGGTTCTCACGTCGCTTCCATGTCTTCGCGGCACCAAAGCAGGATGCTGAACATACCTATGAGTCACTGGTCCGCGCCTTCCGCTACTTCGGCGGCAGCGTGAAAACCGTGCTGGTCGATAATCAGAAAGCCGCAGTGCTGAAAAATAACAACGGGAAGATGGTGTTCAACTCCGGGTTCCTGCTGCTGGCCGATCACTATGGCTTCCTGCCACGGGCATGCCGTCCACGAAGGGCCAGAACCAAAGGTAAGGTGGAGCGGATGGTGAAATACCTCAAGGAGAACTTCTTCGTCCGGTACCGCCGGTTCGACAGCTTCGCCCAGGTTAATCAGCTACTGGAGCAGTGGATGGCTGACGATGCCGACAGGCGAGAACTTCGCCAGTTCAGGCAGACACCGGAACAGCGCTTCACGCAGGAACAGGAGCATCTGCAGCCGTTGCCGGATACGGACTTCGATACCAGCTACTTCGATATCCGTCATGTCTCCTGGGATGGCTATATCGAGGTTGGCGGAAACCGTTACAGCGTGCCGGAAAGCCTGTGTGGCCAGCCGGTATCAATACGGATCTCGCTGGATGATGAACTGCGGATCTACAGTAATGAGCAGCAGATGGCATCGCACCGTCTCTGTTCGGCTGCATCCGGCTGGCAGACCGTGCCGGAGCATCACGCCCCGCTCTGGCAGCAGGTCAGTCAGGTGGAACCCGAAATCTGATTTATTCAACAAAGCCGCACCAAATCATCACTCGAAGATATTCAGGCATGGTACATCCGCGGCAAGCCCCTAATTTGTACTGAGGGGCAAAGTGAAAAAAGTTACTTTTTGTTGAAACGACAGTTAGCAATAACCCCCGCTTGCGGGGGCCATACCCACCAGGAGCAAACGCAGAAAGCCCGAGATACTTCTGCTGTACCGGGGGCTGGCGACATTTCAGGCAACACTCATAGTTGACATCCTCCCCGCCCTAAAGGGCGGGGAGGATGTCAATAATAGCAGACCACATCATGATGTCATTCTGACCGACAGATGCCAGAAGCAGAGGATCCATCCCATTTTATACCTACCTTATAACACTTAGAAAAACAACATGTTAAAAATGTTTATTGGAAACAATTTTATTTCCAATTGTAATGATAACCATTCTCATATTAATATGGCTACGTGATAATTAACTTTTGATGCACTCCGCATGTCTGACCGTGCCACTACCACAGCTTCCTTAACGTTCGAGTCGCTTTATGGCACCCATAACGGCTGGTTGAAAAGTTGGCTGACGCGCAAACTCCAGTCTGCTTTTGATGCAGATGACATTGCCCAGGACACTTTTTTGCGGGTAATGAGCAGCGAAACGCTCTCGACGATCCGCGATCCTCGCTCTTTCCTGTGCACTATCGCCAAACGCGTGATGGTGGACCTGTTTCGCCGAAACGCGCTGGAAAAAGCGTATCTGGAGATGCTGGCGCTTATGCCGGAGGGGGTAGCGCCTTCACCTGAGGAACGCGAAAGCCAGCTCGAGACCCTACAACTCGTCGACAGCATGCTGGACGGGCTAAACGGAAAAACACGTGAAGCGTTTCTGCTTTCGCAACTGGATGGCCTGACATACAGCGAGATTGCGCACAAACTCGGTGTTTCCGTCAGCTCCGTGAAAAAATACGTGGCGAAAGCCGTCGAGCACTGCCTGCTGTTTCGTCTGGAGCATGGGTTATGAATCCTTCGTTAACCGATTCCCGCCGTCAGGCGCTGCGTTCAGCTTCCCACTGGTATGCCGTGCTAAGCGGCGAGCGCGTCAGCCCACAACAGGAAGCGCGCTGGCAACAGTGGTATGAACAGGATCAGGATAACCAGTGGGCCTGGCAGCAGGTTGAAAACCTGCGCAACCAGCTTGGCGGTGTGCCTGGCGACGTTGCCAGCCGGGCGCTGCACGATACCCGCCTCACCCGCCGTCACGTGATGAAAGGATTACTGCTGTTGCTCGGCGCTGGCGGAGGCTGGCAACTCTGGCAGTCGGAAACCGGCGAAGGTCTGCGGGCAGATTACCGCACCGCCAAAGGCGCAGTCAGCCGTCAGCAACTGGAAGATGGCTCCCTGCTCACGCTGAATACCCAAAGCGCGGCGGATGTGCGTTATGATGCGCATCAGCGCACCGTCCGGCTCTGGTACGGTGAAATCGCCATTACTACCGCGAAAGATGCGCAGCAACGCCCCTTCCGCGTCCTGACCCGTCAGGGCCAACTCACCGCTTTAGGGACAGAATTTACCGTCCGCCAGCAGGATAATTTCACGCAGCTTGACGTGCAGCAGCACGCCGTGGAAGTGCTTCTCGCCAGTGCCCCCGCGCAAAAACGCATCGTGAACGCTGGTGAAAGCCTGCAGTTCAGCGCCTCTGAGTTTGGCGCAGTGAAACCGCTGGATGACGAGAGTACAAGCTGGACGAAGGGCATCCTGAGCTTCAGCGATAAACCGCTGGGTGAGGTGATAGCCACGCTAAGCCGTTACCGCAACGGCGTGCTGCGCTGCGATCCCGCCGTTGCCGGGCTGCGCCTGAGCGGGACGTTCCCGCTGAAAAATACCGATGCGATCCTGAACGTTATCGCTCAAACGCTTCCCGTTAAAATTCAGTCTATTACGCGGTACTGGATAAACATTTCACCGCTGTAAGAAAAATAATTCTCATTTCGATTGTCCTTTTTACCCTTCTCGTTCGACTCATAGCTGAACACAACAAAAATGATGATGGAGAAGGTATGACGCCGTTACGCGTTTTTCGTAAAACAACACCTTTGGTTAACGCCATTCGCCTGAGCCTGCTGCCGCTGGCCGGTCTCTCGTTTTCCGCTTTTGCTGCACAGGTTGATATCGCACCGGGATCGCTCGACAAAGCGCTCAATCAGTATGCCGCACACAGCGGAATTACCCTCTCGGTTGACGCCAGCCTGACGCGCGGCAAGCAGAGCAACGGCCTGCACGGAGATTACGACGTCGAGAGCGGCCTGCAACAGCTGCTGGACGGCAGCGGACTGCAGGTAAAACCGCTGGGAAATAACAGCTGGACGCTGGAGCCCGCGCCCGCGCCAAAAGAAGATGCCCTGACCGTGGTCGGCGACTGGCTGGGCGATGCGCGTGAAAACGACGTATTTGAACATGCTGGCGCGCGTGACGTGATCCGCCGTGAGGATTTCGCCAAAACCGGCGCAACCACCATGCGTGAGGTGCTTAACCGCATCCCTGGCGTCAGCGCGCCGGAAAACAACGGCACCGGCAGCCACGACCTGGCGATGAACTTTGGCATCCGGGGCCTGAACCCACGCCTCGCCAGCCGCTCGACCGTCCTGATGGACGGCATCCCCGTCCCCTTTGCCCCTTACGGTCAGCCGCAGCTTTCACTGGCTCCCGTTTCGCTCGGCAACATGGATGCCATTGACGTGGTGCGCGGTGGTGGTGCGGTGCGTTACGGACCGCAGAGCGTGGGCGGCGTGGTGAACTTTGTTACCCGCGCCATTCCGCAGGACTTTGGTATCGAGGCGGGGGTGGAAGGTCAGCTCAGCCCAACCTCTTCACAAAACAACCCGAAAGAGACGCACAACCTGATGGTGGGCGGCACAGCGGACAACGGTTTTGGCACCGCGCTGCTCTACTCCGGCACGCGCGGCAGTGACTGGCGCGAGCACAGCGCCACCCGCATCGACGACCTGATGCTGAAAAGCAAATATGCGCCGAATGAGGTGCACACCTTCAACAGCCTGCTGCAATATTACGATGGTGAAGCCGACATGCCCGGCGGCCTGTCCCGCGCGGATTACGACGCCGATCGCTGGCAATCCACCCGCCCGTATGACCGCTTCTGGGGCCGTCGCAAGCTGGCGAGCCTGGGCTACCAGTTCCAGCCGGACAGCCAGCATAAATTCAACATTCAGGGGTTCTACACCCAAACCCTGCGCAGCGGCTACCTGGAGCAAGGCAAACGCATCACCCTCTCGCCGCGTAACTACTGGGTGCGCGGTATTGAGCCACGCTACAGCCAGAGCTTTATGATCGGCCCTTCCGCGCACGAAGTGGGCGTGGGCTATCGCTATGTGAATGAATCAACGCATGAAATGCGTTACTACACCGCCACCAGCAGCGGGCAGTTGCCGTCTGGCTCAAGCCCTTACGACCGCGACACGCGTTCCGGCACCGAGGCGCACGCCTGGTATCTGGATGACAAAATCGACATCGGCAACTGGACCATCACGCCGGGTATGCGTTTCGAACATATCGAGTCATACCAGAACAACGCCATCAAAGGCACGCACGAAGAGGTGAGCTATAACGCACCGCTTCCGGCGTTGAACGTGCTCTATCACCTGACTGATAGCTGGAATCTTTATGCAAACACTGAAGGCTCGTTCGGCACCGTACAGTACAGCCAGATTGGCAAGGCTGTGCAAAGCGGCAATGTGGAACCGGAAAAAGCGCGAACCTGGGAACTCGGTACCCGCTACGACGACGGCGCGCTGACGGCGGAAATGGGGCTGTTCCTGATTAACTTTAACAATCAGTACGACTCCAACCAGACCAACGACACCGTCACTGCACGTGGCAAAACGCGCCATACCGGGCTGGAAACGCAGGCACGTTACGACCTGGGTACGCTAACGCCAACGCTTGATAACGTTTCCGTCTACGCCAGCTATGCGTATGTGAACGCGGAAATCCGCGAGAAAGGCGACACCTATGGCAATCAGGTGCCATTCTCCCCGAAACATAAAGGCACGCTGGGCGTGGACTACAAGCCGGGCAACTGGACGTTCAATCTGAACAGCGATTTCCAGTCCAGCCAGTTTGCGGATAACGCCAATACAGTGAAAGAGAGCGCCGACGGCAGTACCGGCCGTATTCCCGGCTTCATGCTCTGGGGCGCACGCGTGGCGTATGACTTTGGCCCGCAGATGGCAGATCTGAACCTGGCGTTCGGTGTGAAAAACATCTTCGACCAGGACTACTTCATCCGCTCTTATGACGACAACAACAAAGGCATCTACGCAGGCCAGCCGCGCACGCTGTATATGCAGGGGTCGTTGAAGTTCTGATGTGTTAACGCCCGGCTTGCCGGGCTTTTAGCTGGAATGTGACTATGTTGGCATTTATCCGTTTTCTTTTTGCAGGCCTGCTGCTGGTGATCGGCCACGCCTTTGCCGCCACGGTTCAGGACGAACACGGCACGTTTACACTCGATAAAACGCCACAACGGATTGTGGTGCTGGAACTCTCGTTCGCCGATGCGCTGGCCGCCGTGGACGTCAGCCCGATCGGTATTGCCGACGATAACGATGCAAAACGCATCCTGCCCAAAGTGCGTGCGCACCTGAAACCGTGGCAGTCCGTCGGAACGCGCGCGCAGCCGAGCCTGGAAGCCATTGCTGCCCTGAAACCAGACCTGATCATTGCCGACAGCAGTCGCCATGCGGGGATTTACACCGCCTTGCAGCAAATCGCGCCGGTACTGCTGCTTAAGTCCCGCAACGAAACCTACGCTGAAAATTTGCACTCAGCGGCTATCATCGGCGAAGTGGTAGGTAAAAAACGAGAGATGCAGGCGCGTCTGGAACAACATAAAGAGAAGATGGCGCAGTGGGCCAGCCAGCTTCCCACAGGGACACGCGTGGCCTTTGGCACATCACGCGAACAGCTATTCAACCTGCATACCCAGGAGACCTGGACCGGCAGCGTGCTGGCTTCTCTGGGGCTGAACGTTCCCGCTACGATGGCGGGCGCGTCCATGCCGTCCATCGGCCTGGAGCAACTGCTGGCGGTCAATCCTGCCTGGCTGCTGGTTGCCCACTATCGCGAAGAGAGCATTGTTAAACGCTGGCAACAAGATCCGCTCTGGCAGATATTAACCGCCGCGCAGAAGCAGCAGGTTGCTTCAGTCGACAGTAACGCCTGGGCGCGGATGCGCGGTATTTTTGCCGCAGAGCGTATTGCCGCTGACACGGTAAAAATCTTCCACCATCAGCCGCTTACCGATGTGAAATGACCGCGCTAAAACACCCGGTGCTGCTGTGGGGGCTTCCCGTTGCAGTACTTATTATTATTTTCTGGCTGAGTCTGTTTTGCTACTCGGCCATTCCTGTTTCCGGAGCAGACGCAATCCGCGCCCTGCTGCCTGGACACACGCCAACGCTACCAGAAGCGCTGGTGCAAAACCTTCGTTTGCCGCGAAGCCTGGTCGCCGTTCTGATCGGCGCAAGCCTGGCGCTCGCGGGCACGCTGCTGCAAACCCTGACCCACAACCCAATGGCCTCTCCTTCACTGCTCAGCATTAACAGCGGCGCGGCGCTGGCTATGGCGCTTACCAGCGCGCTGAGTCCGACGCCGGTTGCAGGCTATTCCCTGTCGTTCATCGCGGCATGCGGGGGCGGCGTGAGCTGGCTGCTGGTCATGACCGCAGGAGGCGGGTTTCGTCATACCCAGGACAGAAACAAACTGATCCTCGCGGGTATCGCGCTGTCGGCCTTTTGTATGGCCCTGACCCGCATCACCCTGCTGCTGGCCGAAGATCATGCTTACGGCATCTTTTACTGGCTGGCAGGCGGAGTGTCCCACGCCCACTGGCAGGATGTCTGGCAGCTCTTGCCGGTGGTGGTCACTGCAGTCCCTGTCGTGTTGCTGCTGGCGAATCAACTGAACCTGCTCAACGTCAGCGACAGTACCGCCCATACGCTGGGAGTGAACCTGCCGAGACTACGTTTGATCATCAATATGTTAGTGCTGCTTCTGGTTGGCGCGTGCGTCAGTGTGGCAGGTCCGGTGGCGTTTATCGGCCTGCTGGTGCCACATCTGGCGCGCTTCTGGGCAGGCTTCGATCAGCGCAACGTACTGCCGGTGAGCATGCTGCTGGGGGCCACGCTGATGCTGATGGCAGATGTACTCGCACGCGCGCTGGCCTTCCCCGGCGATCTGCCCGCAGGCGCAGTGCTGGCGCTGATTGGCAGTCCTTGCTTTGTCTGGCTGGTGAGGAGGCGAGGATGAAAATTGCGCTGGTCATTTTCATCACCCTTGCCCTGGCAGGCTGTGCGCTGTTATCACTCCATATGGGGGTGATCCCCGTGCCGTGGCGCGCGCTGCTGACCGACTGGCAGGACGGACGCGAGCATTATTATGTATTGATGGAGTACCGACTGCCGCGCTTGCTGCTGGCACTGTTTGTCGGTGCAGCCCTCGCCGTGGCGGGCGTGCTGGTACAGGGGATTGTGCGTAACCCGCTAGCATCACCGGATATTCTCGGCATTAACCATGCCGCCAGCCTTGCCTCTGTGGGAGCACTGCTTCTTATGCCATCACTATCCGTGATGGTGCTGCCGCTGCTGGCCTTTGCGGGCGGTATGGCGGGGTTGATCTTGCTGAAGATGCTGGCAAAGACCCACCAGCCGATGAAGCTGGCGCTCACCGGCGTGGCGCTTTCCGCCTGCTGGGCGAGCCTGACGGATTACCTGATGCTCCTGCACCCGCAGGATGTAAACAGTGCCCTGCTGTGGCTGACGGGTAGCTTATGGGGGCGCGACTGGCACTTTGTGAAGATTGCCGTGCCGTTGCTCATTCTGTTTTTGCCGCTGAGCCTGCGCTTTTGTCGCGATCTCGACCTGCTGGCGCTGGGCGATGCACGAGCAGCCACGCTCGGCGTGTCGGTTCAGCGCACCCGGTTCCAGGGGCTGATGCTGGCTGTCGCGATGACAGCAACCGGCGTGGCCGTCTGTGGCCCGATAAGTTTTATTGGTCTCGTCGTGCCGCACATGGTGCGCAGGATCGCCGGCGGGCATCACCGCTGGCTGATGCCCGTTTCGGCCCTGACGGGCGCGTTGTTGCTGGTCATTGCCGATCTGCTGGCACGAATCATTCATCCGCCGATGGAGCTTCCGGCAGGCGTGCTGACCGCCATTATCGGCGCACCGTGGTTTGTCTGGCTGCTTGTGAGAATGCGATAAATGAGATTACGTACTGAAAATCTGACCGCCAGCTATGGCGCACAAACCGTGCTGGATGGACTTTCTCTCGCCCTGCCTGCCGGAAAAATCACGGCCCTGCTCGGCCCTAACGGTTGCGGGAAATCGACGCTGTTGAACTGTTTTTCTCGCCTGTTAACACCAGACTCTGGCGAGATATTGCTTGATGAAAAACCCATAGCCGGTTTTTCCGCCCGCCAGCTGGCTCGCCGCCTGGCTTTACTGCCGCAACACCATTTATCCCCCGAGGGGATCACTGTACGGGAGCTGGTTTCCTACGGCCGCAGCCCGTGGCTGTCGTTGTGGGGGCGACTCTCCGCGGAAGACAACGAGCGGGTCAACGTGGCAATGAGTCAGACCCGGACGCGCAATCTGGCTGACCGCAGGTTAACCCAGCTTTCCGGCGGCCAGCGCCAGCGTGCGTTTCTGGCGATGGTGCTGGCACAGGATACCCCACTCATTCTTCTTGATGAGCCTACGACCTACCTCGATATCAATCATCAGGTTGAACTGATGCGCCTGATGGTTGAACTCAAAAGGCAGGGGAAAACCGTAGTGACGGTACTCCACGATCTGAATCAGGCCAGCCGCTATTGCGATCATCTGGTGGTACTGGCAAGCGGTCGCGTGATGGCGCAAGGTGCTCCGGAAGCAGTGATGAAACCAGAGCTTCTAAAGACGGTGTTCAGCGTAGAAGCGGAAATCCATCCCGAACCGGTATCTGGCAGACCCATGTGTGTGGTGAAGTAGTCTGGCGAAGTCATAAGGATCATCACAGGACAGATAAAGGAAGTGATAACCACCTGCCAACAGGCACCAAAATCTGGCTGGTTGCCGGTATCACCGACATGCGCAACGGCTTCAATGGTCTCGCCGCAAAGGTGCAGACGATGCTGAAAGATGACCCGATGTCCGGCCATGTCTTCATCTTCCGGGGCCGCAGCGGCAGTAAGGTCAAACTGCTGTGGTCCACCGGCGACGGGCTGTGCCTGCTGACCAAACGGCTGGAACGCGGCCGCTTCGCCTGGCCCTCTGCCCGCATTATGGGCGTTGGCCTCAACACGATTTTCCGCCATTTAAAAAACTCAGGCCGCAGTCGGTAACCTCGCGCATACAGCCGGGCAGTGACGT
>ERZ827496.4649-NODE-4649-length-10457-cov-4.832052_pt1 | contig 10457 bp, 5 predicted proteins | sample MGYA00519769_ERZ827496 | MGnify/ENA primary metagenome ERZ827496 (study PRJEB31778, sample SAMEA3449327) | human gut metagenome | biome: human gut; feature: human-associated habitat; material: faeces | place: United Kingdom | collected 2010/2012 ...
GCTGCTCGTAAATCCGTCCGCCCGGAATGATGTAGTCGTTGACACTCTGGTGGCCGCCAAGAGCGGTCTGGACAACGGACTGTGCCGGAACATTGGAGCAGAGACGCATGTTGGAGAGCATTTTGAGCCCTTCAATATAGTCCTTTGCGATAGCTTTATTTCCACTTAAGATCATCCAGCCGATACGGAAGCCTGCGATCATGTGCGATTTGGAAAGACCACTGAAGGTGACACAGAACAGATCCGGTGCGAGGGATGCAATAGAAACATGCTCGAGACCGTCCATGACGAGCCGGTCATAAATTTCATCGGAAAAGATGATCAGCTGATGCTCTCTGGCGAGATCGACAATCTGCTGCAGTACCTCTTTCGGATAGAGTGCACCGGTCGGGTTATTCGGATTGATAATAACGATCGCTTTTGTGCGGTCGGTGATTTTTTTTCGCATATCATCGATGTCCGGATACCATTCGGACTGTTCATCGCAGATGTAGTGGACGGCTTTTCCACCGGCCAGCGTTGCGCAGGCGGTCCAGAGCGGGTAATCCGGGGATGGGATGAGGATTTCATCCCCATCATCCAGAAGAGCGGACATGCAGAGGTTGATCAGCTCACTGACGCCGTTTCCGGTGTAGATATCATCGATAGAAACATTTGGCAGTTTCTTTAACTGCGCATACTGCATGATCGCTTTTCGTGCAGAGAAGAGACCCTGGGAAGGAGAGTAACCCTCGCAGTCGGTAAGCTGATGGCTCATGTCGTAGATGACCTCATCAGGAGTACGGAAGCCAAATGGAGCCGGATTTCCAATGTTCAGTTTCAGAACCTGTGTGCCGCACGCTTCCATGCGGTTTGCTTCTTCTACGACAGGTCCGCGGACATCATATAAGACATTGTCGAGTTTCGATGATTTTTTAAATTCTCGCATAGGGGAACCTCCTGTTTTTGTCTGGGGAAGGGAAGCGGCAGATGGATCAGAAAAGGATTCTGCCGGATCGGAAATCGTATCTGCCGTATAGTTTACTGTGGAATCTTTTGCAAGCAGCCAGTCGGGATCGACCTGGAGCACATCGGCCAGAAAGTGAAGAATGTCGGAGCGCGGAACCGTTTTTCCGCTGACATACTGGCTGACATGGCTTTTTCCAAGTTTCACACCGCGCCGCTGGGCCGCTCGGATCAAATCGACCTGCTTGAACTGTTTCGCCTGCATGGCCAGTTTCAGGCGGTCGGAAAAGGTTTCATTTGTCATAGAAAATCTCCTTAAAATAGAATGCAAAATAAAGAAAGTTCAAAACTGTGCTTATTGTAGCATGAGCGGGAAGAAAGTTCAATAGAAAAGCTGAAATTTGTAAAAAATATTGAAAAGTTCAAAATAGAAGAAAAATAAGTTCAATTATAATATTTGTCTATTCTGTACAGGTAAAGCGTTAAACCTTGCGCATTTTGCAAATTGACAAACGATGAGATTTCGGTAGAATAAAAAAATAGGATGTTATGCATTTCTGTTGGGATCCGCCAACAGAAACGAGAGTATATTGGGAGAAAAAGGGAGGAAAATGTATGGGGGAAGGTCATAAAAAACTGAATTTTTCCGACTGTATGGGACTTGCGATCGGACAGATCATCGGTTCGGGCATCATGGTACTGACGGGAATCGTCATCGGTCTGACAGGACACGGCATTGCCGCAGCGTTTATTTTAGGTGCCGTGCTTGCCATTATCACCTGTGTACCGTTCATCATCCTGACGTCCGCAATCCCGTCATCAGGCGCCGGCTTTACTTACATCCGACGATTGATGGGTGAAAAAGCCGGCTTTATGTACATTGCGATGTTTGTCTTAAGCCAGGTTCTGATCGCAACGTACGCGAAAGGCTTTGCAAGCTATTTCTGCTCGATTTTTCCGCAGTTTGGCGAGTCGGCTGTCGCAATGGCAGCACTTGTTATCTGCACCGCCATCAATCTTATCGGACTGAAATCGAGCGCACTGGTGCAAAAGGGCATGGTTGTGCTGCTGCTTTTAAGCCTGTTCTTATTTATTGTATTCGGGCTGCCCAAAGTAAGCTGGGATGCCCTGACACCGACGGTATCCAACCTGATGCCGAATGGTCCGAAGAACTTTTTCACAGGCGTGGCACTTTTGAGTTTTGCGTGCGGAGGCGCAAAATTCGTTGCGGAGAACGGAGACGATATTGTGGAGCCGTCCCGCACAATTCCAAAGGTTATCGTGCTTTCCACGAGTATCGTTGCTGTATTCTATGTGCTGATCGGTATCGTGGCAGGCGGCGTGCTTCCGGTCGAAACGGTTGCATTTCAGAATCTGACGCTTGTCGCACAGGAGATTTTTCCAACCTGGCTGTACCTGTTTTTCGTGTTCGGTGGTGCTGTATTTGCACTGCTCACCACCCTGAATGGAACCTTGAGCTGGGTGACGCGAGGACTGCAGGCGGCCGCAAAACAGGGCTGGCTGCCGGAAAAAACCGCGGAGGAGAATAGAAACGGTGTTCCGGCGATCCTTCTGATGGTCTTTTTCCTGATGGGCGCCATTCCGATCCTTACGGGAATGGATCTGACATTGATTTCCAACATGGGTGTCGGAACCGATATGGTGACGGAATTTATGGTACTCCTGGCCTGCTGGCGTCTGCCGGATATCTTCCCGGAAGAGTATCAGAAGTCTGCGTTTTGTATGAAAAAGCGGACACTTCACATTCTGCTGTTTTTCATCGGCATTCTGATGATCGGAACCTCGTATGTCAATCTGTCGGATCTTACGGTTCCCGCGGCGATCGCATGCGGCATCTATATTCTGGTGATGTTTGTTTACACGCAGGTCCGATATCCGTATGTGAAGGCAAAACAGGAAAAGAAAGAAGACAAATAAAGAAGACAAATAAAGAAGAGAAATGGAGAAGAAACATGAGGGCAACAACAAAAGAGCAGGGCTTTTACAGCCAGATTTTTAAGCTGGTTCTGCCGATTGTGATTCAGAATCTTTTAAGCGCGGCAGTCAACTCTGCCGATGTCGTGATGTTGAACTACGTGGGACAGTCCGCTATTTCCGCGGTATCCCTGGCATCCAACTATGCAAATGTATTATTTATGGTTTATTACGGACTGGGAACAGGAGCAACACTTCTGTGTGCCCAGTACTTTGGAAAGGGCAATATGCGCGCAATTCAGACTGTCGAGGGAATCGCACTTCGATTCTCCGTCATCATCTCCGTTGTTGTGGCAGGAATTGCTTTTACCATGCCGCAGATGATGATGCGTCTGTTTACAGATAATGCGGAACTGATCCGGATCGGTGCTTCGTATCTGCGCGTCATGGGTGTGACCTACCTGTGTTGGGGCATCACGGAGATCTATCTTGCGGTACTTCGAAGCCTCGGCCGTGTGACGATCAGCATGGCGATGAATATGATGGCATTCGCACTGAACGTATTTTTCAACGCATGCTTCATTTTTGGCCTCTTCGGATTTCCGAAGCTTGGAGCAACCGGTGTTGCAATCGCAACGGCGATGTCGCGTGTCATTGAACTGATCGGCTGTGTGATTGTGTCGATCATGAGTAAGGATATCAAGCTCGATCTGCGGTACATGTTCATCCGCAACAAGATGCTGTTTTCCGATTTTGTGAAGCTGTCACTTCCGGCGCTTGGAAATGATCTTTCCTGGGGCGTTGCATTTTCGATGTATTCTGTGATCCTGGGCCATCTGGGAAGCGATGCGGTAGCGGCAAACTCGCTCGTTGTCGTTGTAAGAAATATCGGAACTGTGCTGTGCTTTGGTGTGGCAAGTGCGGGCGGTATTCTGCTTGGAAATGTTATGGGAGAAGGAAAGCTGGAAAAGGCGAAGGAATATGCGTCTAAACTGCTGAAGCTGACGGTTGTTACCGGAGCTGTGGGCGGACTGGTTGTACTGGGTATCACGCCGTTTGTACTGAAGTTTGCTTCTTTAAATGAGACTGCGATGCAGTATCTGAAATATATGCTGCTGATTAACACCTATTATATTATGGGGACTGCCGTCAATACAACGCTGATTGCCGGAGTATTCCGTGCCGGAGGTGACACAAAGTTCGGACTGGTCTGCGATACGATTGATATGTGGTGCTACGCGGTGCCGCTTGGATTTATTGCAGCGTTTGTCTTCAAGCTTCCTGTCCTTGTGGTTTATTTCCTGCTGTGTACAGATGAGTTTGTAAAATGGCCGTGGGTTCTGAAACGGTATAAGAGCGGACTGTGGGCAAAAAACATTACGCGGGATCATCTGTTTGAGGATGAAGAAAAAGAATAGATGATATAGAAAAAGACATCTGCAGAGGTGAAAAATCACTTCGCCAGATGTCTTTTTTCGTGTTTTTCAAACATGCTCTAGAGAACGGTATATCCCTTGCTCTTTAAGCTTGCTTCTGTCTCGTATACATCCGGTACATGAAACACCATGATCGGGCAGCCGGACTCGCGGTTGAAAGAGAGATAGATATAGTCGATGTCGATATTTGTCTCAAGCAGTGTTTTCAGAAGGGAATTTAAGTTACCCGGCTGATCAACTACCTCGACACCGAGTACATCCGTCTGGCGTGTCATGTAACCGGCAGCCTGAAGCGCCTGCTCTGCTTTATCCGGATCGGAAACGACCATGCGGACAATGCCGTACTCTGCGCTGTCATTGTTGACGGAACCTAAAATGTTGACGTCATTTTCAAACAGAATCTGTGTGATCTGCTGCATCGTGCCTTTTTTATTTTCTGCGAAAATAGAAAGTTGTTTTAACATAATTGGGGCCTCCTAAAATTGATCTGTGATTCCATTATACTGCCAAAATCAAACGCGTCAACGAATTTTGTGAAAGAAGACGAAAAAAGGTGGAAAAAGCGTATCGTTTACAGAAAAATCAATAGAATAAAAGCATCAATATAAAAAATAAAAAAAGAAATCAATGAGCGAAAAAAAGACAGAAAAGTCGGATAATAAGAGAAAATGCACAAAATACAAATAAAATATGAGAAAACGGGTGAAAAAACTTTTGCATAATGACGAAAAATGCGTTACAATAAAAGCGCTATATGTGAATTTGTTATTGGGAGGTATTAGAATTATGGCAACATTTTATGCATCAAAAACAGGAGAAGTATCTGCTAGAGAAAAAGAACATTCCGCGCTGGTACGTGAACTGGCCGGTGAGTGCATGACACTTCTTGAAAACGACGGAACCCTGCCGCTTGCCGGTGCAGGAAAAGTCGCAGTTTATGGTAACGGCGTCCGCCACACGGTAAAAGGGGGTACCGGTTCCGGAGACGTTAACACAAGAACGGTTGTTACGATTGAACAGGGCTTAAAAGAGGCCGGCTTTGAAATTCTGACCGGTAAATGGCTTGACGAATATGACAAAGTGCTTGCAGATGCGCAGGCTGCATATCAGGCAGAGCTGGCAAAAAAAGCAGAGGAGCTTCACATTCCGATTTTTGCTGTCATGTTCTCGGAAGCATTTGCGCAGCCTGATGTACCTGCGATTACCGAAAAAGAGGACACCGATACCGCTATCTACGTTCTGTCAAGAAACTCCGGTGAAGGTGCAGACCGCTATAACAGAGCATGCGATTATCTGCTCGGCGAAAACGAGCTCGCTGACATTGCCTATCTGGCAGAGCATTATGAGAAAACAGTTTTAATTTTGAATATTGCGAACCTTGTAGACACCACAGAGTTAAAGAAAATCAAAGGACTGAATGCAATTCTTCTTGCAGGACAGGCCGGAAATGCAACCGGAAACATCGTTGCAGACGTTGTTCTCGGAAAGAGCATCCCATCAGGAAAGCTGACCGATACATGGGCTGCTTCCTATGAAGACTATCCGTCCTCCGAAAATTTCAGCCACAACAACGGTGACACTAACGATGAGTATTACAGCGATGGCATTTATGTCGGCTACCGTTATTTTGACACCTTCAACGTAACCCCGAACTACTGCTTCGGCTACGGCAAAGGCTATACTGATTTCGAGACGGAAGTAAGGGACGTGAAGGCAGATGATAAGAACGTTACCGTTACCGCATCCGTAAAGAATATTGGTGATACATTCGCCGGAAAAGAAGTCGTACAGGTTTACTATTCCGCACCGGATGGAACGATTGAGAAACCGTATCAGGAGCTTGGCGGCTTCGGAAAATCCGATCTGCTCTCGCCGGGTGAGTCCCAGACGATTACCATTTCCTTCCCGACGAGATCTATGGCTTCCTACGATGAGAAAAAAGCAGCATGGGTACTCGAAGCAGGAACGTATTACATCCGTGTCGGTAACAGCTCCAGAACAACGAAAGTGGCAGCAGCCCTGAATCTCAAAGAGACCGTTGTTACGGTTCAGGGAAAGAATCTCTTCCCGGCAGATGACGCTCCGCAGGAACTCTCCAAAGCAGGCGTAACACCGTACAGCTATGAAGGTGAGGCAGAAGAAAAAGCAGCTGCAAAACAGATTGAGATTTGCAGTAAATGCATCAAGACAGAGACCGTTATTTACAGTGGAACACCGGAAGCATTCCCAGTTTATGAGGGAGAGAAGCTGACTGCGGCAGATGTAAAGAGCGGAAAAGCGACGTTAAAAGATCTCGTATCGCAGCTGACCGTAGAAGAGATGGCTACCGTTTGCAATGGTACGGCAGACGGCCTCGGACAGGAAGGCTTTATCGGATCTTCTTCCGATATGGCGCCTGGAGCAGCGGGAGATACGACTTCCATTCTTCTTGCGGACAGAGGTATTTACAATACGATTCTTGCAGACGGTCCGGCCGGTCTTCGTCTGATTCCGCACTTTGTCGTTGATGCAGACGGAAAGATGGTATCCTCCGGAAATCCTCTGGAAGATGCGTTTAACAAAAATGAAATCGAAGTTCCGGAAGGCGGCACGGAGTATTTCCAGTACTGCACCGCAATCCCGGTAGCAGCGCTTCTTGCACAATCGTGGAACATGGATCTGATTCAGAAATGCGGTGATATCGTCGGAAAAGAGATGGAAGAATTCCACATTTCCGTATGGCTGGCACCTGGCATGAACATTCACAGAAATCCGCTGTGCGGAAGAAACTTCGAGTACTATTCAGAGGATCCGCTTGTGGCAGGTCTGTGTGCAGCAGCCGATACCAGAGGAATCCAGTCCCATGCCGGAATCGGAACCAGTATCAAGCACTTTGCAGCCAACAACCAGGAAGACAACCGTATGTACGTCAATGAGCATATCAGCGAGCGTGCAATGCGTGAAATCTATCTGAAGGGCTTTGAAATCGCAGTCAAGACAGCACAGCCGATGACAATCATGTCCTCGTACAACCTGGTAAACGGTGTACATACTGCCAACAGCCACGACCTTCTGACGGCAGCAGCAAGAGATGAGTGGGGCTTCGCAGGCTATGTCATGACCGACTGGGGAACCTCAGAGGACATGAGCGGATTGTTCGCTTACAAATATAACCTGAAATACGGACATTCCACTTCAAGAGAATGTGTTCTTGCAGGAAACGATCTGCAGATGCCTGGCCAGAAAGGAAACCGCCAGGAAATTGTAGCATCTGTCGCAGACGGAACCCTGCCGCTTGGACAGCTTCAGACCTGTGCGTACCGTATTCTGAATGTTGTTCTGCAGTCCCTCGCCTATGATGACTGTAAACCGTATGGTGACCAGTTCGATCTCGCGGAGGCGGTTACCGTTACAAAAGCATAAAGAATCAAAGAGTATAGAAGCAGCCCCGCAGAACTTTACCCTAAGGTTTTGCAGGGCTGCTTTTTGTATCGTCAAATGAGGACCTTTTTTGATCGGATTGAGGTTCCATGTCAGGTGCTGGCAGAAAATGTAAAAAGCTCACGAAAGAACTGTAAAACTGGAGAAAAACACAGAATAAAATCGGTAAAAAAATAAAAAATAGTGAAAAATGCACAAAAAGATTGTCCCTAGAGCACATAGTGTGCTATAATGAATGCATCTATTAAAACAGGGGGATAGATTATGGCAAAAGAAATGATAGCAATGCTTCTTGCCGGAGGTCAGGGATCTCGCCTTTATGCGCTGACCGAGAAGCTTGCAAAACCGGCAGTTCCATTTGGTGGAAAATATAGAATCATCGATTTCCCGCTTTCTAACTGCGTAAATTCCGGAATTGATACCGTAGGTATTCTAACACAGTATCAGCCAATGGTGTTAAATGAGTACATAGGAAACGGCCAGCCGTGGGATCTGGACCGCCTCCATGGAGGTGTTCACGTGCTGCCTCCTTATCAGAAAGCCTCAGGTTCTGACTGGTATAAAGGAACTGCGAATGCCATCTACCAGAACATTCCATTCATCGAGAGTTACGATCCGGAGTACGTCATCATCCTTTCCGGAGACCAGATCTGCAAACAGGACTACAGTGATTTCCTACGCTTCCATAAGGAAAAGGGCGCAGAATTCAGCGTTGCGGTTATGGAAGTGCCGTGGGAGGAGGCATCCCGTTTCGGACTTATGGTAGCAGATGAAAATGACAAAATCACCGAGTTCCAGGAAAAACCAAAACAGCCGAAATCCAATCTGGCATCCATGGGTATCTACATTTTCAACTGGGATATCCTGAAAAAATATCTGATTGAGGACGAGGCAGACCCGAATTCTTCGAACGATTTCGGAAACAACATCATCCCGAATCTTTTAAAAGACGGACGCAATATGTACGCTTATCACTTCAGCGGATACTGGAAAGATGTAGGAACCATCTCCTCTTTGTGGGAGGCAAATATGGAAATCCTCGATCCGGAACACAGCGGAATCAACCTGTTTGACAATGATTGGAAGATTTACAGCCGAAACAGCGGAAAAACAGGCCATAAGATCACCGAAACCGCTGTTGTGGAAAACTGTATGATCACCGATGGCTGCCGTATTGCAGGTCATGTCAAACGTTCGATTCTGTTCTCTGGTGTAAAGGTTGCAGAGGGCGCAGAAGTAGAAGATGCCGTTATCATGGGAGGAACCGTGATCGAATCCGGAGCAGTCGTGAAACACTGTATCGTTGCGGAAAACGTTGTGATTGGCCAGAATGCCGTGGTAGGAGAAATGCCGCATGACGGTGAAAAAGGTGTTGCCACCATCGGATCCGGAATCCATATCGGTGAGCGTGCCAAAGTAGGACCAAATGCAATGGTAAATGCAAATGTAAAGGATGGTGAAGAAGAATGGTAAACGCAAATGCAGATGCACTGGGCATCATTTTCCCAAACAGCTATGATGATCAGGTACCGGATCTGGTAAACGAGCGTCTGATGGCCTCCATTCCTTTTGCCAGCCGTTACCGCATGGTGGACTTTATTTTATCCAGCATGGTAAACTGCGGAATCGGAAATGTATCCATTATCGTCCGTAAAAATTACCATTCGCTGATGGATCATCTCGGCTCCGGACGTGAGTGGGATCTTGCCAGAAAAAAAGGCGGTTTAAATATTGTTCCGCCTTATTCTGAGAAGAAGATTCAGGTGTATTCCGGAAGAGTGGAAGCACTGGCAAATGTTCTCGATTTCCTGAAATGGCAGAAAGAAAAATACGTTGTTATGGCGGACACCAACATTGCCTGCAATTTTGATTTCAAAGAGATGCTGAATCAGCATATCGAAAGCGGCGCAGATGTTACTGCTGCTTATACCAAACAGCCGATTCCGGAAGGCGTCAGAAGCTCTTACGAGAAAACCAATTATCTGCACTACACCTTCTCCATGGCAGGACAGAAGATCAGCAAGATTTTTGTAAACTCAGAGGAACACGGAGTACAAAATGTATCGATGAATATCTACGTGATGGAGCGTAAGCTTCTGATCGACGAAATCAAAAAAGGCTTTGTCCTTGGAAATAAATTCTTTGAGCGTGATGTTCTGGCACCGCAAACGGAGAAACTGAACATTCAGGGATATGAGTTTACCGGTTATCAGGCAAGAATCGACGATATGAAGAGCTATTTTGATGAGAACATGAAGCTCTTAAAAGATGAGAATCTGGATAGTCTCTTCTCCGGCAACCCGATCTATACCAAAGTCCGCGACGACAATCCGACCCGTTATATCAACGGATCAAAAGCGAAAAACGTGATGGTAGCAGACGGCTGTGTGATCGAAGGCGAAATCGAAAACAGCATTTTGTTCCGTGGTGTCAAGGTAGCCAAGGGAGCAAAAGTAAAGAACTGCATCCTGATGCAGGATACCGTGATTGAAGCAGGCGCTGAGATTGAGTACGTTGTTTAGATGAAATTATATATGTCTTTTTAACTATCTTTTTATATCTTCTCAAATGTCCGCAAAGCCTTATTTTATCGGCTCTACGGGCATTTTGCCTTTGTGGTAAACCTCACATATCTAGGCTTATCTTCTTATATTTTCCCTGTCAATCGTGGTTAAAATCGTGGTAAATACTTCTATGCAATTAGACGCTGAACCTCTGATT
>ERZ827496.4651-NODE-4651-length-10455-cov-2.871635_pt1 | contig 10455 bp, 9 predicted proteins | sample MGYA00519769_ERZ827496 | MGnify/ENA primary metagenome ERZ827496 (study PRJEB31778, sample SAMEA3449327) | human gut metagenome | biome: human gut; feature: human-associated habitat; material: faeces | place: United Kingdom | collected 2010/2012 ...
GTGCCCACCACGGATTTTTTGACCAGCGTGGGCTCGTAATCGCTCACCGGCACCCTGTGCGCGGCGCAGGCGGCCACGGCCACACCGCGGGCCTGGCCCAGCTTGAGGGCGCTGGCCGCGTTCTTGGCCGTGAAGACCTGCTCGATGGCGGCCTCCTGCGGCCGGTAACGGCCCACCACGTCCGCCAGCTGCCGGTAGATGACGGCCAGCCGCTGGGAGATTCCTTTTCACCGCTGGAGGTGGTGCGGATGATGCCGCAATCCACCAGACGCAGCACGCCGGACTGTTCCGCGATGATGCCCCAGCCCGTACGCTGGGAGCCGGGGTCGACCCCCAGGACCACAAGAGGAGTGTCTGCCATAGTTCTCCATAGAAAAAAAGCCCGGCACTCAGGGAATGCCGGGCAAAAAACGGACATCTGCCGCCCGGAGGGGCGGGAACGTACCGGACTAGTCCATATCCATGTCTTCGGGGAAGTCGGCGTTGGCGTAGACGTTCTGCACGTCGTCGTTGTCGTCCAAGGCTTCCATGAGACGGATGACCTTCTGGGCGGCTTCGGCGTCCACGGCCACCAGGTTCTGGGGCACCATGGCCAGTTCGGCGGACTGCATGGTCACACCGGCGGATTCCAGAGCGTCGCGCACGGCCGCGAAGTCGGCCATGGCGGTCTGGAGGGTCCAGACATCTTCATCGTCGATGACGTCGTCGGCGCCGGCTTCCATGGCCACTTCCATCATCTGGTCTTCGGTGTAGGCGGCCTTGTCCACGGTGATGACGCCCTTGCGGTCGAACATCCAGCTCACGCTGCCGTCGGTGCCCAGGCTGCCGCCGTGCTTGGTGAACAGGTGACGCACTTCGGCCACGGTGCGGTTCTTGTTGTCGGTGGCCACTTCCACCATGATGGCGATACCGGCGGGACCGTAACCTTCGTAGAAGCATTCGGTCAGATCGCCGCCCGCATCTTCACCGGTACCCTTGCGGATGGCGGCTTCGATCTTGTCCTTGGGCAGGTTCACGGCCTTGGCAGCGGCAATGGCGGCACGCAGACGAGGGTTGCCCGCCGGATCGCCACCGTTCTTGGCAGCGATGATGATTTCCTTGGCGGCCTTGGTGAAAACCTTGCCGCGCTTGGCGTCCTGACGGCCCTTGCGGTGCTGGATATTGGCCCATTTGCTGTGCCCAGACATAAAACCTCCCAAAACTCGGAGAATGTAAAAGGTGAAAAAAGACAGACGGCCTTGCGGCGCGTCCGTTCCCTGCCCAGGATACCGGGACATCCCGGCGGCGGGAGCACGCTTCCGGCCCCTCCGGGCGCGCACGCGGGTGCAGCGGCCCGGACAGCGGAGGATGGGACGCCCCTAAAGGACGCCGGGCTCCTGTCCGGTGTCGGCGGCTCCGTCCGTGCCCGCATCCTGTGCGGCAGGACGCGCCTCGGCCTTGAACCCCATGCCCACGAAGAAGGTCTCCTTGCTCTCGGCTCGGGAGCTCTTGGGCTTGAAGGATTTGACGGCCTTGAAGGCGCGACGCATGGGCTGGAGCATCTCCTGGATGTCCGGCCCCATGAAAATCTTGACGATGAAGCTGCCGCCGGGTTTGAGGTGCAGGCGCGCCACTTCCAGGGCCTCGCAGGCCAGCTCGAGCGAACGGGCCTGATCCGTGAACTTGGTCCCGGTGGTACGGGGCGCCATGTCGCTCATGACCACGTCGAACGGCCCCATCTCGCGCAGGCGGGCTTCAAAGGCATCGGAACGGTTGAACACGTCCTCCTGCATGAAGGTGACCTGCGGCGGAAAGGCGGTCTCCGTGGTCTGGATGTCGCAGCCCAGCACGAGCCCGCGCTGGCCCACCTTTTCGGCAGCACCCAGCGACCACGAGCCCGGAGCCGCGCCCAGATCCAGAACGCGCATCCCCTGGCGGAAGAGCTTGAACTTCGCGTCCAGTTCCTTGAGCTTGTACACGGAACGGGCCGGATAATTCTCGCGCTTGGCCTTGAGAAAATAATGATCTCGATATTCCTTCATAGTGACACCAGCGGGCTTCTATAGCGTTTTTTTTCGCGGTAGCCAAGCCCCACAGGGGCGGCCCGGCCGATTTTTTTCAGGGGATGGACGGAAGGAGAGGCACCGGAGATGCCACGGGCTTTGTCCGGCGTGGCGTGAGGGTTGCCGGCCGGAAGACACGGCCCGGGGATGCCCCTGTGTCCTGACGGGCAGGGCGTTGCTGTGCCGGCCTGATTCGGAGCGGCCTTGCTTTCCCGCAGGCATTCCGGGAAAGCTGGAGCTCGCCTGCCTGCATACCAAGGAGAAAACGCTCTGGAAACAACCGGAGCGAGCGGCGAACATGACGACATCCCCATCCTGACGGTCACTGGTGCAAGCATGTCCTCCTGCTTGCCGGAGCCGGATTCGTAGCTGACCGGCCCTTGCATGCCACGGATATCAGGCCCCTCTCTCCTGACCTACGGGCGGCCTGTGCACAAAAAAGACTTGACCGCGGCACATGAATGGCATACATACCTCGCTACGCCGCGTTGTGGCGTCCATGTGGGGAAGTAGCTCAGCTGGGAGAGCATCGCCTTCGCAAGGCGGGGGTCGGGAGTTCAAGTCTCCTCTTCTCCACCACAGGAATTCAAAGGAGGGATAAATATCCCTCCTTTTTTTATTCATCATTCCATTTATTCTTTGTTAATTATTTTATCTAATAAAATATCTGTCTGTTCAAACATTTTTTTATCAGTAAATCTTCCTGCTGTTTCTACAGCCCCTTCCGAAAGTCTCACGTACATCTCCGTATCTTTTTTCAATAATTTAATATATTGAGCAATTATATTAGGACTATGTGGCGGAATCAAAAATCCGTTCTCATTATCCTGCACGACTTCCGGAGTTCCACCTACAGATGTCGCAATAACAGGAACTCCCATTCGCATTGCTTCAATTGCAACGTGCGGTAATCCCTCATGAACAGAGTTCAAGACAAATACATTGCTTTGTGCCATCTGCAACAAAACCTCAGCTCGCGGCAAAGCCCCCCAAAAGTGAACACGCCCAAGCATCTTTTCCTTAGCTAGCACTTCAAGCCTATCTAATTCAGGTCCATCACCAATAATATTTAGATAGCAATTTTCCACTGAAGCGCATGCATCAATAATTTCATCTATACATTTTAGAGGAATCAATCGCGAAGCTGTGCACACAGTAAATACATCACCTTTCTTGATAGAATGTTCTAATTGAGGAAAGGTCACTCCATTATATATCACGCTTATCTTATTTCTAGATACTTTACAGTATTTATCAAGAATAGTTGCCAAGAAACAACTAGGCACAATAACAAATTCTCCTTGATTTAGCCACCAATTCCTAACTTTCTTTTTTAGTTCTATTTTAAACGAATATTTTTTTTCTAAAAATTCAACGAAACTATCTCTTACTTCACCTGACAAATGAGTATGCTCCCATACGACATCTCCGACAAATTTCTGGATCATTTTTTTTCCAGCAAACTTTGTCGCGATAGCCGTCTCAAGGGCCAAGCCATTAGCATATACAAGATCAACAGATCTTGCGATTTTATATATTTCGTATACACTACGAATCTTTTGAAAAAACGGGTTTATATCCCTTTTTCTCCTAATCAATTTGAATTTATACTGTTCATGCGAAGCTATTATTTCACTTGAGAGTGCATAAACAATAACATCCCATCCATGTTCGACTAGATGATTCGCCAACTTAGGAACATAAGTGGCTGGTCCGCCCACATCAGGGGGAAAAATAGGAGTTGTTATAAGAATAGTAGGCATACTAGCTTCCTTTTTTTTTAAGAGTATTCATATAAACTTTTTTTGTATTATCGAGCATTTTAGCTAAAGAAAAATATTTTAATACCCATTCTTTATGCAATCTAGCCTCTTTCTCCCAGTATATTTTATTTTTATGTATGTCTTTTATAGCCTGGGTTATTGCATCAGGATCTCCCGGAGGGACCAATATTCCGCCATGTTCTCCAACTACATCAGGGATAGCACTCACTTTACTTGCAATAATTGGGATTTCCAATGATGCTGCCTCTAGTAAAACGAGTCCAAAACCTTCCCATAATGATGGAAGAATAAATATATCAAGAGCTGCCATAATTTCATAAGCATCTGCTCTTTGCCCCAAAATTATAACATCATCTTGTAGGCCTAGTTCAGAAATTTTTTTACGAACTTGCTGTGGAGTATCGGTATTAAAATCATCAGCCCCTACAAGTAGTAGCTTCGTATTCGGAAATTCTTTTCTAAAGTGAGCAAATGCATCTAACAAAAAAATATGTCCCTTCTGAGGAGTTATCCTAGCAATACATCCCAATAAAAACACATCATTACCAATTCCAAGTTCAGATCGCTTATCCCTATTATTAATACTATATATTGAATTATCAAAAGCATAATTAACAACAGACATTTTCTTATGATCTAGTCCGAATCTCTCCATATAGTTGAGTACATATGAAGACAAGCAGATAATAGAGTCATCAAACAGAAATGAAGTATATTTATGGATATATCTCCATATTATTGACTTTTTTATCTGAGACTCATCATTATGTTTTGAAGCAATATGGGGTATTCCACAAATTTTAGCGGCTATTCCTGCGACGACATTTGCAGGAAGAAGATGGCTATGGACAATATCAGGAGAAAACGAACGGATTTCTCTGACGAGACTCCCAATACATCTATATGGGAAGTATTTGTTTTTTAGCTCAATATGCCGTACATCAACACCTGCTGCAGCAAAAAAAGGATCTAAAGTATCCGGTCCAGGACTAAGCGCGATCACGCACACATCATCCCCTCTACTTCGTGCCTGCCCTCCTGCTAAGGATAGCAAATGATTTTCAGCACCGCCCCTATTCGTACTAGTGATGATATGCAAAATTTTCATTTTTCCCTCTTATATCAAGTTTAAGGAGAAGATCGTGTTTTCTACAAAAATTATCAACAGATTTTTTTGGAAAAATATTCTTGTAAGCTATGGCATGCAAATTTGCATGACTAGCCTAGGCTTTTTATGGGTATCATTTATTACTCATACCGCAGGAATTACTACTCTTGGATATATAGCATTATTAAATGCTATGGGATCAACGTTAGCAAATGTAGTTTCATTTAGAACAAATGAATCCGTAATATACTTTTACAATCAAGGAACATGCAAAAATAATAATGCAATTTGTTTATTTTCTCTATTAGGAGGGGTCATATTAGATCTATTAATGGGATTAATTTTATTGTCACTTATTTGGCACTTCTCCCCAGTACTTGCTGATCTTTTTTTAAAGGACCAAACAAAAGAAAAAGAAATTAGCCAGTTTGCATTTTATATTATTTTTACTTTTTTACGCGGAACTGGATTAGGCCTACTCACTGCAAGAAAAAGCTTTCATCTCACATATATACTTCCTGTTGCAGAATCTATAATAAAAATATCAATACTAACTATATATTACGTTATATACAGCAAAATAGAGCTCACTAATATAATAAACGCAATGGTAATATCATCTTTAATAATAACAATTATTATTTATCCATTGCCATTTTATAACATTTATCTAATTTTAAAATCTCATAAACTTAAAAGAATACATAAGCATCTCATGAAAGAATACTTCAAATTTACATTAAATACTTTTTTAGCAACGCTCTTAAAGTCTGGAAGTGGCCAGCTTGATACAATACTATTAGGATATTTATTAACTCCTACATCCGTTGGCCTTTTCAGCTTGTTTAAGCAGTTTTCTGCCCCTCTTTTCCACATATCCACTCCTTGGGGAAATCAGGTATACCCCTATTTTATCGAAGCTAAAGCAAACAAATCTCTATCTCTCATAACAGAGTCAATTAGAATTGGCACTCAAAAAATATTACTCTTAGATATTCTTGCCATCCCCTTTTTAACTATCGCTTTCTTTACATATGCTTCTATAATGAATATAAATTTACCCTTTGTTGATAAAGTCTCTTTCATAATTGTACTTACTGCTACCATCTTCTCCCAATTGGCTTGGTGGAGTCGATCATTTTTCCTCACTTTCAATCCAACATTAAGCTTGTACATTATATCAGCAAGTACAATCATCACAATAATAACATTTCTTACTTTAGGGAACTATTTTCTATTCACTGGAATTTGCATGGCATCTCTGATAACAAATATAATAATATATACACTAAATATATATCTCAAAAAGCAGATACTAAAATAAACTAACAATTACTTATAGCAAATTGCTGTTAAATGCACTGCATCTCCTTCTGTCGCTTTAACAACTTTTTCTCTATATATACTATATAACTTTTTTATCAAAAACTTATTATTTAAAATAAAAAATCTATTCGACATCAGTTTCATAATAAAAACATACCAAAAGTTATGTGAAACCAAATAATTAATTTTGACATCTCTAAAAACACGCAATGCTTTGCTGAGCGTATCAGGAGAAAAATGTTGATAATGTTTTTTTGATACGGGGAAATTAGTAGAGGGAACAGTCAAAATTAATCTCCCCCCCTCAATCAACTTATCATGTAGACAATTAATGACATCCGGCAATATGCGTGGTGGAATATGTTCAATGACCTCTACACAAGAGATAATGTCAAATTTTTCCTGTAATGAACAAATATCATCACATATATATTTTATGCTATTACTATTGAGAAGCTTAGCATAAATAATTGCCCTCTCATCTAAATCGATACCTACGAGATTACGTCTACACTCATTATTCCCATAGATATAATTGAGCAGTCTCCCATCCCCACAGCCAAAATCAAGGTGACTATCATATTTTTGTGGTAAATTGTTTTTAACAAAATCCATTAAAGACATATATTCAAATCCCCAACAAAAATTATAGACTTGCGTAAAGAAACCATCCTCATACCGCGGAATATAATGATAAGGAAGCCAATACTCATTAGTCTGAATATTTTCGCGTGACATATCTATCTCCTATATAGATTGTTTTCAAAAACAGAGACAAGACGCCTTGAGAACGAAGATAAGGAATGACGTTCTAAAACTCTTTTATATAAATAGTTACTCATCATTTCATATTCGGATGAACCTAGATCCGGCAATTGTTTTATTTTTTCAGCAAGGTCGTGGGGGTCATGTTCCTTAAAAATAAGCTGATCAGCATATATACCAAATGTTTCATCAAAAGATTTTATAGATGTTAAACACGGCGTTCCGCAAAAAAGCGATTCTAGTACAGCTTTATCCATAGAATGATTTTGCGGACCACAGTTAATATGATATGCTGCATTTTGATAGTATTTTACCGTTTCTATATTTTTTTTAGCGCCACAAAAGTTAACATTAACTTTAAACTCTTCAGTCATATTTTTTATTTTATTATAATATTCTTCTTCTCCTATGGGAGGTACTCCGACTAAGTTACAGTGCGATGCCCAAGTTATATCTTGACCAATTAATGCCATTCCTCGTACTAAAGTTGTGAGTCCTTTTATTGGAGAAATCCTTCCTACATGAAGTAATCCATCTTTACTCCTATTTCTTGTCGATGGAACAAATATTTTTTCATTTATCCCCTGCCCAATGTATAAGACTTTATCGTCATGCTTATATGCATAAGCAGCAGGAACAGAAGTTACAATTTTTTTTGATACAAAATGAGTGAATGGAATTGTTTTATCAATATGGTTATGTGCATACCAAGAAATTATCGGAACTTTATAGAGAGATAATATTGGCCAAAGAACTGGGGCCATAATTGTATTCATATGAACAAAGCATACATCAGCTCCACCATATTTGTTCATGATATCATTAATAATTTTATACAGCTTAAAAAATCTATATACCTTTGATTTATACCTATCCTTTTCAAGCGAATGTACGATAATATTATCTTCAAGTTTAAAATGATTCCCAACCCATTGAGGAATAACGTGCAATACTTCGACGTGCTCAGAAATCGCATTACACCAAAATGGAATAAATGACAAAGCAGGATCTCTTTCATCAAGGCAAAATACGACCATGATGGCTTTCATGTTTTTCTTCCCTTTATTTCAATATTTCCAAGACTCTATATACGAAATCTTCTTTTGAAAACAATTCCTTAGCTCGACTCATAGAAATCTTTTTCATCTCTATTTCATCATATTTCCATAAAAATCGAGATATCCCTTTTTGTAAAGATTCTATATCGTCAACCTCAACAATCTCGCTATATTTTTTATCCTGAGCGATGTCAGGCATACCTCCAATTCGAGTACATACAATAGGAGTACCAGCCGCGAGTGATTCTACAAGAACTCTCCCAAACCCCTCAGAACGCGAAGGAAGTACTAGGACTCGAGCTTCTGCCACATGAATTGCCAGATTTTCAGGGGAAAGAAAACCTCCAAAAATAACGTATTCGTCGAGGTTATTTTCAGAAATTATATTTTTTACTTCATTAAAATATGCTTTATTTACCATTCTACCAATAATTTTTAATTTAAAATTCGGTTTTACTTCATGTATTTTTGCAAATGCTTTAACAAGGATATCAACACCTTTAAGGAAAGTAATATCACCGACAAAAATGATCGTATCCGACTTATTAGTACACTTTAGACAAGCTGAGTAGAATATATCAAGATTCATCCATGCTGGATATATATGAACATCAAGAGAGTTATTCCATTTTTTTAATTGCTCATATGTAGCTATAGAAACTGCTCGTCCACAGTCGCTATTTTTTATACCTACTCTAAACATAAAGCTTAAAATTTTTTTTATTATTCCTTTACAATGGATATTGCGTATCAGGAAAAGGCTTTTTTCAAAATCACCATGACTTTCAACAAGTAACTTTATTTCCTTCCCGACAATACGCAATATCAACTTTGCAATGGCTGCAGGAAAAGCTTCATAAGGGCTCATTGCACAAATTATACGAACTTTTTTAAAAAGGGCGAGATAAATTATATAAATAGGAGATAATAGTTGGAGAAGGATCATCCCTGCTCCTTTAATAGGAATATGGGGAAGTAAAAAAAATGTCCCCTTATATTTATATATCCTAAACTTCCAATCCCATGACAACCATATATAATATAAATCAAAATAATCAGAAAGGGTATCTGCTTTTTCTGAAGTAGATAGTTCAATAGGATTGACGAAATCTTTTGCGCCAATAAAAACTATCGCTTTTCTGCTTTGCGTTCTCACCATTTTCCCCTTTATATAGTATTAGATAAAATATTTTTAAATAATAGCGAGAGGTTATGACTAAAATTCATACAAGAGTATTTATCCATACAAATATTATAAGATCTATTAATATCTTTTAATAGAAGATTTGATTCAAAGTTTATTATTTTTTCAGATAATATAAATAATTTCTCGTCATTCTCAAACGTAGTTACACCAAGTGTCTTTGCAATATCGTCCAATGCGCCCAACTTGCGTACCATGACCAAACAGGAAAGTGCCGCCATCTGTAGCGGTACCAGAGGGGCTGCCTCTTTCACCCGCGACGGAACCAGGCAAACCTGCAAACCGATCTCGTTCACCTTGGCAGGCAGGTCATCCACCCAGCCATGGAAGTGGACATTCTCCGGTGCTTCCCGCTTCAGCCTTTCATAGTAGTCCTCAGACGAGAACGCGGCGTCCCCAAGCACATGGAATTGCAGCTGAGGAAAATGCTTCGCCAGCGGGATGAGTACATCCTGCCCTTTTTCCGGTGAAACACGCCCCACGATGCCGATGTGCTGCAAGGGTTTGCCCGTAAAGCGGTCCTGGAAAGGGATGTCACTGAAGCGGGCATCCAGTCCATTGGGGACAACCTGCACGCGCGGATCGGCAAAACGGACATCCGCAGCCAACAATTCCCGGCGTATGAACTCCGAAGGCAGGACCAAGGCCCGCGTACTTTTCAGGCGCAAAGCCAACAGAAAAAGCTTCCGCTCCAGCCCGCCATGATTCAGATGGATGTGATAGGCTGCTTTGCGCCCCAGCAACAGCTGAGCCAGCATGGCCACAGGGGACAGACGATTGCCGTTGACATAGATCAGATCGGCATGGCGCAGCAACGATATATGCCTCAAGAACGTACGGCTGCCGTACCAGGCAAAACGGAAGATGTCCGCAATGCTTTTTTTCCCCTGAGAAAGGCGGCACTCTAGAACAACGACGACCTGGGCCCCCAAGGCGCGTAGCCTGTCCGCACAGGGTCCCTCCGGGATCAGCACCGTGGCCCGGAAGCCGGTGCGCAGCGCTGCGCGCACAAGTTCCAGAAGTACTTGTTGCCCACCGCCTAGACTTCCATATTGCTCCAGAAAAACGATATGCTTCACGTTGTCTCTTCCCTATAAAAAATTTTCTGGAAACTAGAAGTCATTTCATAATTCCAGAAAAAGTCATAAAAATCGTGTAATCGAATTTC
>ERZ827496.4668-NODE-4668-length-10404-cov-4.908010_pt1 | contig 10404 bp, 8 predicted proteins | sample MGYA00519769_ERZ827496 | MGnify/ENA primary metagenome ERZ827496 (study PRJEB31778, sample SAMEA3449327) | human gut metagenome | biome: human gut; feature: human-associated habitat; material: faeces | place: United Kingdom | collected 2010/2012 ...
GTGTCCGATGCAGGCTGCGCCGCCGCACTGTGCAAGGCCGCCCTGCAGGCCGCCAGCCTGAACGTGTTCATCAACACAAAGCTGATGACCGACAAAACCCATGCCGCCGCACTGGATGCGCAGGCCGACGCCCTGCTGAGCGAGTATGTCCCGAAGGCGGACGCCGTGTTTGCGCAGGTCACAAAGCAGCTGCGCACCTGACCCGACGGTGGGCGGGGAGAAAGCTCCCCACACGCCATACCGCATTACCTGAAATGAGAGGAATACAAAATGGCAAGCATCCTGAAGGGCGCGCCCGTAGTGGCCGCCATGAACGAACGCAACGCTGCTCTGTGTGAGCAGCTCAAGGCAAAGGGCGTCGTGCCCACGCTGGCCGTGGTGCGCGTGGGTGCGCGCGAGGACGATCTTTCCTATGAGCGCGGCGTGATGACCCGCTGCGGCAAGGTGGGCGTGGAAGTGAAACAGTATCTGCTCCCCGCCGACGCAGCACAGGACGACCTGCTGAAGGTCATCGCAGAGATCAACGCCGACGATGCCATCCACGGCTGTCTGCTGTTCCGCCCGCTGCCCAAGCAGTTTGATGACCGCACCGTGCGTGCCGCACTGGCTCCGGAAAAAGACATCGACGGCATCACCGATGGTTCCCTAGCCGGTGTGTTCACCAACACCGATCTGGGTTATGCTCCCTGCACCGCACAGGCCTGCCTGGAGATTTTGAGGCACTACAATGTTCCCCTCTCCGGCAAACGCGCCGTGGTGGTAGGCCGCAGCCTGGTAGTGGGCAAGCCCGCCGCCATGATGCTGGACCGGGAAAACGCCACCGTGACCCTGTGCAACTCCCGCACCCAGAACCTGCCGGAAGTGTGCAAGCAGGCCGACATCGTGGTGGTGGCCATGGGCAAAATGGCGGCTGTGGGCGCGGACTGCCTGCGGGCAGGCCAGACGGTCGTGGACGTAGGCATCCATGTAAACGAGGAGGGCAAACTCTGCGGTGACGTGCAGTTTGCCGCCGCAGAGCCGGTGGTGGACGCCATTACTCCCGTGCCCGGCGGCGTGGGCACCGTGACCACCTCGGTGCTGGTAGGCCATGTGGTGCAGGCGGCGTGCAAAAAAGCCGGAGTAGAATGCTGAGAAGATCATTTTAAGACAGAGCAAGCCCGGAAAGTCCGCAGACTTTCCGGGCTTGCATTTTTACGGGCGGAATTGTAACGGGTATCAGCCCCGCACAAGGAGCAGCAGCAGGGCCGAGGCCACACACTGCAGGATCAGCCAGCGGGCTACCACCTGCTCATCGCTCCAACCCTTGCGCTTGCGCACATGGTCGTGGAGAGGAGTCAGGGTGTTTTTTAAGATCCAGATGTGCAGAAAACGCTTCAGGCTGATCTTCAGAATGCCCAAACTGCCATCTGCGATGAACACGATAGCCGCCAGCAGGAAGGCGAAGGGGTGGCCGCACTTGAGCGACAGCATGGCGATGAAAAAGCCCATGGCGCGGCTGCCGGCATCACCCATCAGCAGGCTGGAGGGCTTGGCGTTGAGCCACAGGTAGGCCAGAAGCGCACCGATGAACACCACGCCGGCGGTGGCGTAGGTGCCCAACTCGGTCTTATAGGCCAGCAGGTAGGTGCCAATGGTCACCACTGCCAGACTGGCGGAAAGGCCGTCCACACCATCGGTGCAGTTGACTACGTTGATGCTTGCCCAGATAAGGATAACGATGAGCAGCAGGTACACTGCATACGGCAGGGTGAAGCTCCACTGCAAAAAGTGTACGCCGCAGCCATTGAAGTTCAGGTAGGTGACGCCCGCCAGCACCGCGATGACAAAATCGATGATGCCTTTTTTGTACTCATTCCAGGCGGTTTCGGCGGCATCGTCCAGATAACCGGAGAGCATGGAAGCGATCAGCAGCACATTGTACACCACATACTCGGTGGTGAAGGGCAGAAACGCCAGCGACACCAGTGCGATGCACAGCACAAAGATCAGTCCGGAGCCTCGCGCCTTGCCCTTGGAAAGCTCGCCGTTCACCGCAAAGGCGCGGCCGTGATCGTGGGGCAGTTTATCGCGGAAAATGGAATCTGTCAGGGCGGTCAGGGCAAACGCCAGCAAAAATGCCATGGCATCCACGCCCCGCTGCCCGATGACAGAGGCAAGCATTGAGATCATAAGATAACATTCCTCTTTCTTTCTGTATAGTACGTTGTGAGTGTATCACGCCCTAGACCAAAAATCAATCCCGGCGGCAAAATTCACTTTGGATTGACTTTTCTCCCGCAGCTCTCTATAATAATGTATTAGTCTGTAATTTTCACCCACAACGCAGGAGGTTCCATGTCCATTACACTTGAGCAGCTCTCTGCCCGGATGCGGCAGGGCGAGCAGGTGCCGCTGCGCCATACCGCACAGGTGGCGCTGACGCTGAGCATCCCTTCCATTTTGCAGCAGATCGTGGTCACCGCCATGGAGTACATCGATGCCGCCATGGTGGGGCATATCGGCGCCGCCGCAACAGCCTCCATTGGCATCGTCAGCTCCAGCACATGGCTGCTGCACGGGATGCTGGCCGGGCTGTGCATGGCGTTTTCCATTCAGGTGGCGCAGTATCTGGGCGCAGACCGCCAGCAGGACGCCCGTGGCGTTCTGCGGCAGTCCATGCTGTTCAATCTGGCGGTGGGTCTTGCCGCAGCGGCCTTTGGCGTGGGCATCAGCCGGTTTCTGCCCGGGTGGCTGGGCGCAGATGCGGCACTGCGGGCAAATGCTTCGGCGTATTTTGCCATCTGGTCGGCTTCCCTGCCCTTTATCATGGCTATGGGCACCTACGCCGCCATGCTGCGCTCTACGGGTGATGCGCTTACCCCGGGTCTCATCAGCATCTTCACCTGCGTACTGGACATCATCTTCAACTTTTTCCTCATCAACCCCACGCGGGAGATGACGGTATTCGGCCAGAACCTCACGGTCTGGGGTCTGGGCTGGGGCGTACCGGGCGCAGCACTGGGCACAGCCCTTGCCAACGCCGTGGGCGGTACGCTGGCGCTGGGCGTTCTGCTGCTGAGGGATGGCCCGCTGTGCATCCGCAAGCCCGGCTCTTGGCACATTACCCGCGCCTGTCTGCATAACGTGTGGAAGGTGGGCGCACCGCTGGCGGCAGAGCGCGCCGCCCTGTCCTCGGCACAGGTGCTGCTGGTGCGCATCGTGTCCGGGCTGGGCACTACCGCCATTGCCGCCAACAGTCTGGGGGTCAGCGCCGAGAGCCTGTGCTACATGGCGGGCTACGGCATTCAGGACGCCGCTCTTGCGCTGGTGGGGCAGGCCGTGGGCGCGAACCGCCGGGACATGGCAAAGCGCTTTGCATGGCTGTGCACCGCCATGGGCATGGGCATCATGGCACTGACCGGCGTGGGGCTGTATGTGTTTGCCCCGCATCTGATGGGTATCTTCACCGCCGACGCCGCCGTCATTGCACTGGGCGCGCGGGTGCTGCGTATCGAAGCCTTTGCCGAACCGATGTTCGGGGCAAGCATCGTAGCCAGCGGCTCCATGCAGGGCGCAGGCGACAGCACCGGCTGCTTTGTGCTGAACCTTGTTAGTATGTGGGGCGTGCGGCTGACCTTGGCAGTTCTGCTGGCTCCCCGCTTTGGGCTGGTGGGCGTATGGGTGGCCATGTGCGCCGAGCTTTTCACCCGCGGCGCGCTGTTTTTGCTGCGCATGGCGCGTGGCAAATGGCTGGATAAAGGCGCGTTGGCGTAAAGTTTCTTATAAATTCAAAGAGCCGGAAAGTCCGCAGACTTTCCGGCTCTCTGTTATCTCAGCAGCTTACTTGCGGCCGTGCAGGATGGGAGACAGGGGCTTATAGATCAGCAGGCACAGTACGGCGTCCAGCAGACCCTTGACCAGCGTGAAGGGCATGTTAAAGATCACAAGGCACTTGATCAGGCTGTCGGCAGAGGGCAGAATGGCCTGATACATTCCCAGAATGGCTTCCAGCGGCATATGGTAGAACTGCACATAGGCCGGGTAGGTGATGAAGTAGTTGGAGGGCACGCTGAACACGGCCATGACGGCTGCACCGGCGATGGCACCCAGAATGGCGGTCTTGCGGCTCTTGTGGCGCTTGTAGACAAAGCCCGCCACAGCGGAGAACACCGCGCCCAGCATAAAGTTGCACAGCTCGCCCACGCAGGCGGTGGAGGTGCCCTTGATGATGATGTGCAGCAGGTTCTTCATAAAGCTGATGACCACGCCGTACACCGGGCCCAGTGCAAAGGCACCCAGCAGGGCGGGCAGGTCGGAGAAGTCCATCTTGACGAAGGACGGGATGAGCATCGGCAGCGGGAACTCGATGAACATCAGGATAAAGGCGACCGCGCTGAGCATGGCGGCAACGGTCAGGTTGTGAGTGGTATTCTTTTTCATGGTAGTTGTCCTCCCCGGGGTGTACTCCCCGTTCAAATTTGTTCGGAAAGCCCTTTTCGCGCTGGATCGAACCGGAAAGACAAACCAAAAAGCGCCCTGCTGCAACCAAAAACTGCAACAGGGCGCACAGACGCAATTTGCCTGCCGTTTCTTGCATCCGGACTATACCGTTGGTCCCGGAGTTGCACCGGGTCAGCACCCTTGCGGGTGGTCGCGGACTTTACCGCCAGTGGGGAATTGCACCCCGCCCTGAAACGAACTTTCTGACCAAGAGTATAGCGCGGTACTGCGGCGCTGTCAAGCCCCCTTTCCAAAAAGTTTGCACATTTTTTGTCAAAGTGCGTTTTCACCTTTCTTTCCTTGCCCCGGGCGGCAGAGTATGCTATCATAATATGCGTTGTGAAAAAACACAGGAGGTTTTCCATGATTTTCTCGATCCGTAACCTTGGCTTCGAGCTTGGCTCGCTGCTGCTGGAAGGCTGGGCAGCCTTTGCCGCCCGCGTGGTATGCGCGGCGCTGCTGCTGGTGCTTGGCTGGCTGGTACGGCAGCTTTTGTCCCGCAGGGTGTTCCCTGCCCTGCTGCGCCGCAACTGGCGGCTGGCCGGTACGCCTATTCTGCTGCGCAGTTTTGCCGTGCCGCTGCAGCGGCTCACCCTTGCGGCGTTCATCTATGCCGCAGCGGCCAGCCTGCCGTGGGCAATTGCCGGCGTGAGCAAATTTCTGCTTATAGCCTTTGAGCTTGCCGCCACCTTTTTTGTGTGTCAGGGGCTGTACGCCGCCGCCGATCTCACCGACCTTTTGCTGGCGAGCTGCGGCGAGGAGGTGCGCACTAACCGCACCCTGACCACCCTGCTGAACAAGGTGTACAAAGTTCTCATCGTGGTGCTGGGCGTTATGACCATGGCACAGGAGAGCGGCCTGCCGGTGGGCAGCATCGTAGCCAGTGCGGGTCTTGTCGGTCTGACCATCTCTCTCGCTGCGCAGGACAGCGCCAAAAATCTGTTCAGCGGGCTGGTCATCCTGCTGGATCGCCCGTTTTCCATCGGCGACTGGATCACCGTGGGCGACGTTTCCGGCGAAGTGGTGGACATCAACTTCCGCTCCACCAAGGTCCGCGCACTGGACAACTCGATGTACATCCTGACCAACAGCACGGTCAGCTCTGCCACCATCAACAACGGCACCCTGCGCAACAAGCGGCTGTACCGCTTCACCCTCGGGGTCACCTACGATACCACCCGTCCCCAACTAGAACAGCTGATGACCGACCTGACTGCCATGCTCAAGGCCAGCCCCTACACCTACGAGGACTCGGTGCTGGTGGAGTTGAGCGGCTTCGGCGCTTCCAGCATCGACCTGCTGGTGTCCGCCTACCTGCGCACCGCCGACATGACCCGCTTTTTGCAGATGCAGAACGACTTAAATCTCGATCTGATGGACGTGATGCAGAAAAACGGCGTGGATTTCGCCTTCCCCTCCACCACCGTGTATTTGGAAAAGAACAGCGAAAACTAAAAGACGATCCAGAATGGCCGCTGCTTGCGCTTTGGCCATCTTCAACGGAAGTCTATTTCTGTTTTATGTTTGCCGCGGCCTGTGGACCGCGGCAGACGCATTTTCACAGGTTAAAACGAAGAAACGCCGGTTTTATTGTAATAATCAGGCGCTTTTGCCCTATAATTTCCCGTCTTGTCATGTTATTCTTATAGCGTACCCGCATACACTGCGAGACACGCCATCAAATCATCTGTGGAGGAATCTTTTCCATGACACAGCTTTTGCTGCCAATTATTTACCTGGCCTTTATCAGCCTTGGCCTGCCAGATTCCCTGCTGGGTTCTGCATGGCCCACCATGTACCCCCAGCTGGGCGTCCCCTTCTCCTACGCGGGCATCCTGTCCATGATCATCTCGCTGGGCACCATCGTTTCCAGCCTGAACAGCGACCGACTCACCCGAGCACTGGGCACGGGCAGGGTGACCGCCCTCAGCGTGGGCATGACCGCTGCGGCGCTGTTCGGTTTCTCGGTCTCCGGCCAGTTCTGGATGCTCTGCCTGTGGGCTATTCCCTACGGCTTGGGCGCGGGCAGCGTGGATGCCGCCCTGAACAACTACGTTGCCCTGCATTACGAAAGCCGCCACATGAGCTGGCTGCACTGTATGTGGGGCGTGGGCACTACCATCGGCCCTGTGGTGATGGGCGCGGCGCTTTCCGGCGGGCTGGGCTGGAGCAGCGGCTACCGGTGTATTGCCCTGTTCCAGATCGCACTGACTGCCGTGCTTTTTTGCAGCCTGCCCCTGTGGCATAAACGCCCCGATGCCACCCCGGACGGCACCGTGCCCAAGGCGCTGACCCTGCCGCAGGTGTTCGCGCTGCCGGGCGCGAAGGAAGTGATGCTTTGCTTCTTCTGCTACTGCGCACTGGAGACCACCGCCGGACTTTGGGCCAGCAGCTACCTGACCCTTGTGCGGCAAGTGCCCGCCCAGACGGCTGCCAGCTTTGCCAGCCTGTTCTATATCGGCATCACGGTGGGGCGGGGCGTCTGCGGCTTTTTGACCTTAAAGCTGAGTGATGACCAGATGATCCGTCTGGGGTTTGCGGTGCTGGGCGTGGGCATTGCTGCCCTGCTGCTGCCCGGTGCGCAGGTCTTTGCGCTGGCCGGGCTTGTGCTGGTAGGGCTGGGCTGCGCGCCCATCTACCCCAGCGTCATCCACTCCACCCCGGCGCACTTCGGCGTACAGAATTCTCAGGCCGTCATCGGCATCCAGATGAGCAGCGCCTATGTGGGCAATCTTGCCATGCCGCCGCTGTTCGGCGTGCTTGCCAACAACATCACCCCGGCGCTGTTCCCCTTCTACCTGCTGGTATTTCTGGTGCTGATGGTGCTGATGCACCGGCAGCTGGTGCGCAAAACGGCGCACATCTGAAAGGGTCCAGCCTGCTAAAGTTAAAGGGACTGCCGTACCTCATTTGGTGCGGCAGTCCCTTTGCTATTTATTCAGTTATTTGTAAAGAACTGCGTTCAGAACTTATTGAGCATCTTTTTCAGCTTTGCCAGTTCCTCTGCATCGCGGGTGTCATCCAGCAGAGTGAGGGCATCGTTGAAATAGTTGCGATCCAGGTAAGAGTGGGTGGCGTTGGCGTGGGCAGCCATAGCCTCCAGCACGGCATAACCGGAGCGCACCAGCGGGTGGGTGGCAGGCACGCTGCCGCCCTCGGCCACCAGCGCAAACTTGCTTTCCGCCATATCCTCCAGCAGGGCGCTGTAAGCGTTGTTGGGGTCGGTGCCGTGGTTCTGCAGACCCTGATACAGCAGCTGTGCCACAAAACCCAGCGTAGAAGCCGTATACCAGTTACCATTGAAATTATTGGGGTTCGCGGCCTTATCGGTGACCGGAGAGTTGATCTTGTTGGTCAGGTACACCACCACCAGATTCTCCACAGGGTCGATCATGGTCAACGTACCGGTCCAGCCCTGATGGCCAATGGTATTGGAGGGTGCCTGCGTACCGAAATACCAGCAGCGCTGGTTGTCGCCCTCACGCCACCAGCCCAGACCCCAGTTGGCAGCGTCCTCCTTCTTGGGTGCGGTAAAGGCGTCCATCACGTTGCGGGAGAAGTAGCGGTTCTCGCCGTAGCCGCCGGTGAGCATGACAGAGGCCAGTTTTGCCAACTCGGTAGCGTTGGAGAACAGGCCTGCATGGCCGGAAATACCGCCCATCGCGTAGTAGCACTTCTCGTCGTGCACCTGGCCCTGAATGGTGGCGGTGCGCACGCCGGTAAAGGAGATGGCACCATCACGGGTGTTGCCGTTCAGCTCGGTAGCGGCGCAATCGTTGGCGGCAAAGCCGTTCAGCAAGGGGTTGTAGGTGGTATGGGTCAGACCCATGGGGTCCCAGAAGGTCTCCTTCAGGAAGGCGTCCAAACCCTTGCCGGTGATGGCTTCAATAGCGAAGGCCAGCAGCATATAGTCCACGTCGGAGTAAACGGTCTTGGTGCCCGGCTTATACATCAGCGGGGTTTTGAAGATGGACTTAAGGGTCGCGGCGCGGGTTGCAGCGCTGCCGTCCCAACCGGAGAAGAGCACGTTGGTGGCACCGGGAACGGTCTTTTGAGCGCACTGGTCAAAGGAATCGTTGTGGTACTGGGGGTCTGCAGGGAAGCCTGCCTGATGGCGCAGAATATCGCGCAGGGTCAGTTCTGCTTTCCACTGCTTGTTGACCTTCAGGCCCGGGTTCTCGTAGCCGTTGTAGGTAATGTCGATGGTGTCCTCCACAAAGGCGCTGCCCAGCAGGTCTACCAGACGGCTGTCCAAATTGGCCTTGCCCTGCGTGACGAGGTACTGTAATGCGTAGTTTGCAGTGTACATCTTGGTGTTGGAGGCCAGATCGTACAGGGTATCGTTGGTCACAGCCGGGCTGTCGGTCTTGGGGGTGCCGTCCGGATTATAGGAGTTCACCTTGCCCCATGCGTTCTGATACACCAGCTTGCCGTTTTTCACAATGGCCATCTGTGCGCTGGGGAAGCCGTTGTTCACATCTGCCTGAACGATCTGCTCCAACAGCTCCAGTGCATCGCGGTCGATGCCCACGTCCTGCAGGCTGCCCTCCTGCACGGTGGGGTAGCCCACCCGCACGGTCACCTTTTTGCCGCGGGGACGGATGCCGCCCACTTGAATGGTGTTGCGGCCGTTGATGGTCTGGCCGGAAATGTCCACGTTCCACACGCCGCCTGCCGCCATGGCAGCGGTGTTGATCTGGCGGTTATTGACGAACAGGTTAAAGCCGGTCACGCCCGCCTCGGGCTCCACGCACAGCGTTCCCTGCCCTGCGTAGCCCACAAAGGTGTACATGTGGTTCATGGCCAGCGTATCGTCCAGACCCTTCCAGTTGGGGAACACCGGCTCGCCCTGCCAGCCGCCGCTCACGCTGCCGCGGCTGGTCACCTTGACCGAGGCCGCCTTTTTAGGGACGAGGTTCAGGGAGTTGGTATCCTCCGCTGCGGCGGCTGCGGGCTCGGCAGCAGAGGCTGCCCCGGCGGTGCACACGTTGAGCGCCATCATGCCCAGACCGGCAACGCTGCCCTTCAGGAACGTTTTACGGGAAAATTTGGTTGACATGGTAAGGTCCTCCCATTCTTTTTGCCGCAATGCGACAATATACCTGTATTCGTGCTTTTTTGTCCCGCAGCAGCGGGACTGCCTTGTGCCCCGAATTGTACGCGAGACGAAACAAAATGTCAATCATGTTTTTATCTTGTGGCACAAAGTTTTGCGTTTCTCAGTTTTTCGCCCATTTTGGCACATTGTTTTGCGTTTTGTTTCAAATTTTCATGCGTTTTGTATACAACCAGCCGCAAAAATACGTAAAAAAAGCCGCCGCACAAACCCTTGTGCAGCGGCTTCGGTTCATAATTTTTCTTACAGGATGCGGGCGCTGATAGCGTTTGCCACCTGAAACAGGTCCTTCTGCCCAATAAAGCCAAACTTGGCCTCGTGGCCGTCCGCAAAGCAGACTGTCAGCTGGGACGCCTGCAGCGGATCGCCAAAACCCGCCGTCTGAATGCCATAGTGCAGCACCTTGCGGTAGGGCAGCACAAAAAGCTGCTGCCGCGTGCCCGTGACCCCCTGCATATCCACCATGATGATGCGGTGGCTGGTGAACACCACTTGATCGCGCACCGTCTTGTATGCGCCCACGATCTGCTCGCCCTCCAGCAGCAGGGCGTTAACATTTTTGCAGATATCCTTCTCCTGCAGGCGCATGAGGTTCTCCATCGGTTTATCGCGGAATTCCATTGTAGCGTTCCCCTTTCAGCGTTTTTATGGCTCTATTGTAGCATTTCCGCCGCCGGTTTGCAAGATGACTGCCCAGTGCAGGACAAAAAGAAAAGACCCGGACCGTTCAAGGTTCAGGTCTTTTGGAGCGGGTAATGGGAATCGAACCCACCTCCTCAGCTTGGAAGGCTGATATACTAGCCGATGTA
>ERZ827496.4685-NODE-4685-length-10373-cov-3.392615_pt1 | contig 10373 bp, 7 predicted proteins | sample MGYA00519769_ERZ827496 | MGnify/ENA primary metagenome ERZ827496 (study PRJEB31778, sample SAMEA3449327) | human gut metagenome | biome: human gut; feature: human-associated habitat; material: faeces | place: United Kingdom | collected 2010/2012 ...
TGATGCTGTTGCCTGTGTAATTCTATACTGAAATGTCTTAATTGTTTCTTTAGTCATAGCATCCCTTTCCTATATAACCATTGAATCTTAAACTACTGTAATAACTGTAATACCTGTGAAGGTCTTTCATTAGCCTGTGCAAGTATTGACGTAGCTGCCTGTGTAAGAACTGTTTCAGAAGTATAAGTAGTCATCTCTTCTGACATATCAGTATCTATCATTGTTGATAATGACTTGGTAAGGTTCTCACTTGAAACCTCAAGGTTATTAGTTGTATGATCAAATCTGTTCTCGTATGCACCGATTCTTGAACGTATTTTATTAGTCTTATTAATAGCTTCATCTACAGTAGATATCGCCCTTGATGCTGTATACTGAGTCATGACATTCATATGCTCCGTGCCAAGTGAATACGTTGTTATTGCCGGAATATCAATAACAATAACCTGATCCTGATTAGCACCTACATGTATGCTCATAGTTCCAACGTCTGTGACTTCCTGACTTATAGTTCTCGCTGTACCTGCACCTGCAGCTGACTGTCCATCATTGTTACTATCGTCAAATACAGTACCTGCCGCATTACCTGGAACATCCATTGAAAACTCTTTGTTATTAACATCTGTTACTGTAATTACAGTTCCCTTTGTTGAAAGAATTGCCGAATCAGCAAAACCAATTCGCTTTCCATCATCTCCTGTAGCAATCTCTGCCTTAACATCGCTTCCTTCTACATATATACCATCTTGTGTTGCTGCCTGTGGTATTCCCAAAATATCTGCAAGCTCTGCATTATCGCATGTTATATTCATCTTCTGGTCGCTTCCATACTGGTTAGTCATAATAACAAGTGTTGAACCAGCATAATCGGCTGTTGGCACATAACCTGCATAATCAGTACCATTAGCTGCTGTATCATTATTAAGGTCTTTAACTGTAAATGCAGAACCACCTGTGATGTTAACTCCGTCAATAATCTTTCCCATCACCTTATCAAGTGTATCACCTTCGGAAATGCTTATCTTGTAACCGTTTATGCTTATTGTTCCTTCCTGTTCTTTTGTTATAGAAGCTGTTGATGACATAGTAATACTTCCTGCTCCTACCGCTATAGCCTGTCTTGCGTCCTCAGTAACAGTTATTCCATATACACCTGCTGTATAGCTGTCAGATACAGAAAGCTGATTAACTCCCTGAAGGTCTGAATATACTCTTCTTGAAAGATTACCGTTAATAAGAGACTGTGTATTGAATTCTGTCTGATCAGATATTCTGTCAATCTCGTTATTAATCTGTTCTATCTCTTTCTGTATAGCTTCTCTTTCATCATCTGAATTAACATCATTAGCAGCCTGAACGCTAAGTTCCTTTAATCTTGTGAGCATACTCTGGATTTCTGTAATTGCACCTTCTGCTGTATTTAAAACAGAAACTCCATCAGCTGTATTATTCTGGGCCTGACTAAGACCTCTTATCTGTGCTCTCATCTTTTCAGAAATAGCACATCCTGCAGCATCGTCCTTAGAGCCATTTATCTTGTATCCTGATGATAATCTTTCAATTGATGTTGACAGATTATTCTGTGATTTCTGTAATGCATTGTTGGCAACAATCGCTGCCACATTAGTTCCTATTCTCATATCTTAACCTTTCTGTCTGTCCAATTTACCTGTTCATGCTCTATATATCGGACTTTCTGTGCAAATCTTTAGCCTGCAAGCAGTTTTACAATCTGTGCTGCAATTTCATACAGCTTATCTGTTGCCACACTGTCAGCCGCTGCTTCATAAGTCACATATGGCACGTCTGACGATTTTGTAATGTTGACGGTCACATTTGTAAATCCAAATCCTTCTTTTAAATTTTCTTCCATATCCTCAAGAAGCTGGCTTCCTTCATCTGAAACTGCTGTGTCACTGACAATGTACATACCAAGACTTTCTCTGTCAGCCTTAGCCTCAACAGAAACTTTTCCTAATACGCTGCTTAGCATGTTTACAGATATACGACCTTTATTGTCGTCATCCTGAACCAATGTAAGTTTCAGCATACCTGTACTTCCTGAGTCTGTTATATACGGTATTCTGTAATCATGCCTTAATGCCAGATTCTTAATATATCCGATTGTTCTGTCCTTAAGTCTTAAATCCAGAAATCCCTCGTAATTGACATCTATCTGTGTATCAAGGTCTCCTGCTTTGGAAAGAACCTCCTGAAGTTCTTCCTCTGTCTCATCTTTCATTTCTTCATACATAAGTGACAGTTTTTCTTTATGTCCGATTTTTTCAATCGAATTCCTTGCATAATCACGTGTTGTCTTAACACCTCTGATATCCGGGAACTGTCCGGATTCTAAAAATGCTTTAACAGCCTGTATGTTACCACTGTTTATTTCTGTATCTGCATTTCTTATCTGCCTCAATATATCAGCTCCTGCCTGCACTGCTGCCTGCTGTTCCTTAAGATATTCCTCATAATATTGTTCCTCGGCTGCCGCATCATAGTTATCCTCTAACTGTTCAATAAACATTTCAACGGACTGTTCTCCGATTCCGGATGAGTTATCCACATTCTTTAATGTATTCGGGGTAACTAATCCACCATTTGCCATAAATAATGCACTGTAATAGTTAGCAATTCCGCTTACCTCTGCCATTCCTGTATTCTCATCAATAACAGCGTCCATGTCATAATGCTTTCTTGAATTATATGCAGTCATAAGATTATTCATAGTAACCTCAGCTCCCTGCTTAATCAGCGCACCTGCTGCCACTCCGGCATCTCTGGTGAATATATTCATCATCTGGTATATTCCTATAAACTGCTTTCTCTGCTCTTTAGTAATACCATTGGTACGGTCAAGCTTATAAAGAAACTTTGAAAACTTCTCCTCATTATCCTTAGATGCTTTATCATTAGCCTCTGTAAGATATTCGTTGACTTCCTCAATTGAAGCATTCATTGGATTTACTCCGTCTTTTATCATATTAAGAACTGTCTCTGGTTTCATATTCTTAATAAGATTATTAATCATTGCATTAACAGATTTGACTATCTCTACATTTTCCTTTGTCATATCCATGTTATTAGCAGCCAGTACCTTTATTGCTTCCTTGTCCTCATCAGTTCCCTCAAGTCCAAGCTCCCTAATAATATCATCCGCACTTCCCTGTACTGCCTTCTTTAATGAATCACCTAAATCGCCTCTTATCTGAGTTCCGACTGCCTCATAAGTTTCATTCATCTTGTCAAACATACTGGCAAATACACGCGCAGGATTTCTTACTATCTCATTCAATGTCTTTCTTGCTTCAAGAACATCTGTATATGCAATCTGCGCTTCTTCATACTTTTCATCAGCCTGCTCATATTCCATAAGCATTGAATTAAGCTCATCTATCGGAGTTGTAAGAATAGAAATGTTATTCTTAACGAGATATATGGACGCATTCGCACTCATAAGAACCCTTGCTGTTACAAGCGTGTCATACGCCTTATCTGCTGCCTGCTGTACATCAGATGCCTGATTCCTAACTTCACTATTTCCTGTGCTTACTGTTGCTGCACTGTATTCAATTCTGAAGCTTCTTGCATCCATCTCCAGCTTAAGGCTTGCTATTGTAAATGTTTCCCCTTTTGATACCACATTTGCAACATCTGAATACTCTGCCCTGTTAATAGTATCAAGAGCTGTCCTTATATCATCAACTGGCGAACCTGTAACGAGCGTATTCTCTGCCTTGCCTCCAAGCTTCATATTATCAAATATTTTATTAAGCAGTTCCTCTGAATCAGCCTGTATCATATCAATGTCTATCGAATCAAGCTGTGCTTTATATTCAAGATTTTCTTTAGTAACAGGAATCTGTGCGTCTATAAATGCTCTCGCATCTGCAAGTGTCTTATCATTGACCTCAAGTCCTGCCGAAGCAATTATCTTCTCAATTCCCGGTCTTAAGGCTTCAAAATCAGCGTCAGATATTGCATCTGCGCACCTTCCTATTGTAACGCCATCCGCACTGATACTTGATGAAGCTGCCGCCTGTGCCTGATATATTCCTGCAATTGATGGCTCTATGCCATTAGCCGCCATATAATTCTTCGTATTCTCTGATAATGGCTTTAATTCCCTGCTCTTTTCAAGCGCCCCATTAACCTCAGAAATACTTTCATTATTGACAGCTATATCTGCTCCCTGCATACGGCTCTCGATACTTGCCGCCATTGCTGCACTTCCAGTCACACTCTCAATCTTATCCTTAGAAACTGCTGTTCCATAATTAACATAATCATCAGAGTGCATCGCAAGTTCTATCTTAATCTTCTCTACGATATTAACCATATCATCAGGCGTTGCATCTGTAAGATTAAAGCCATCCTCATCTAACTTTACCGCATCAGCACCTGATAACTTCATCATCAAAGCCTTAAGGCTTAACTTTGCATCGGAAGCACTTGCCATTATCTGGCTCTTTACATCATCTGCCTCCTTAAGTAGCCCCTCATATGTATTGTCAGTTGCAGCTGTCACACCCCCAGAAATTACCACTCCTGCAAATGCACCTGCCACACCCTCACTTTTAGCCGTCTTATTCTCTTTATAATTAATTGATGTTCCCTGTGTGGCCACATCTTTATTAAAATTCGCGCCTGAAACTGTATATGTCATATTCTGCTGCCTTTCTTATTTACTGTCTGAAACAATCACTCATTGTCATATAATAAATATTTCGGCAGATATGGCGGGATTATTGAGAGATTAGTGGCAACAAATAAAAAGGAAGCTAATTCAGAATTAATGAAAATCCAAACCAGCTCCCTTTCTCTATATTATTGTCCTATATCTTCGTAGCATGAACCTTAGAAACATCACCGTTAAACTCATACACAGCTATTCCATACTTATGTAAGTCAACAAGCAATGACTGCGGATATCCATCACAATCTCCCTTAACGGCTGTAAGAGTCTTCTTCTGGTCAGCTTCATTATCTCCAAGAACCAGCTTATACTTAGTCTTGAACGGAACTCCTATTCTGAAGCTGTCTCTTTCAACTGGTGTAAAATTAAGTACAAAGAGAAGATTCTTCTTTCCATCCGGACTGATTCTCATAAATGATAAAACGCTATTATCTTTATCATTGGCATTAATCCATCTGAATCCTTCACTGCTGTAATCAGTAGCATACAGACATGGATAATTCTTATTAAGCTTCAGACACTTTTTCGTAAAATCCTTAAGTTCTGTATGACTTTCATCCTCTAACAGATACCAGTCAAGAGCACGCTTCTCACTCCACTCATTCCACTGACCAAATTCCTGTCCCATGAATAAAAGCTTCTTACCAGGATGTCCACACATATATGCATATGCCAGCTTAAGATTCTTGAACTTGTCCTCCCTGTCACCAGGCATTTTACCAAGCATAGAACACTTAAGATGTACAACCTCATCATGTGAAAGCACAAGAATAAAATTCTCGCTGTAAGCATACATCAATGAAAATGTCATCTTGCTATGATTAAACTTTCTGAAATATGGATCAAGCTTCATATATTCAAGGAAATCATGCATCCAGCCCATATTCCACTTAAATGTAAAGCCAAGACATTCCCCATTGTCAGGATCACCACTTACCATAGGCCATGCTGTTGACTCCTCAGCTATAGTTATTGCCTGTGGGAATCTCTTCTTTAACATGCTGTTAAAATGCTTTAAAAAGCTGATTGCTTCGAGATTACCGTTGTCACCATATTTGTTAGGAACCCAGTTTCCTTCTGTCCTTCCGTAATCCAGATACAGCATTGAAGCAACAGCATCCACTCTTAAACCATCAATATGGAACTTGTCCACCCAGAACATTCCATTAGCAATAAGGAAGTTAGCCACTTCATTCTTTGAATAATCAAATACCTTCGTTCCCCAGTCAGGATGCTCTCCCTTTCTAGGGTCTGCATACTCATATACACAGCTTCCATCGAAATTAGCAAGTCCATGTGCATCCTTTGGAAAATGTGCCGGTACCCAGTCAAGAATTACACCAATTCCTTTTTCATGCATATAATCTACAAAATACATAAAATCCTTAGGTGTTCCGTATCTTGCTGTAGGTGCATAATAACCAGTCACCTGATATCCCCATGATCCATCATATGGATACTCTGCAATTCCCATAAGTTCAATATGTGTATATCCCATATCTGAAACATATTTTGCAAGCTCAGGTGCCAATTCTCTATATGTATAGAATCCGTCCTCTGTTCCATCATCTTTCTTCTTCCATGAGCCAAGATGACATTCATATATAGAAAGAGGAGCTTTAAGATGATTCTCCGTCTTCTTCTTCTCAACCCATTCAGAATCTTTCCATTCATAACCTGAAAGATCGGCAACTATTGATGCTGTCTCTGGTCTTAACTGTGCCTGATTAGCATATGGATCTGCCTTGTAAAGAGCCTCTCCACTCTGGGAAATAATAAGGAACTTATACATATCCCCTGCTTTAGCTCCCGGTATGAACAAATCATATATTCCACCATCTGAAATCTTCTTCATATCATAACCATATGCATTCCAGTTATTAAACTCACCTATAACATAGACTTCTCTTGCAGCAGGTGCCCACACAGCAAAATACACACCTTCTTTTCCGTCTTTTACTCCAACATGCGCACCCATTTTGTTATATATCTCATAATGAGTTCCCTGTCCAAAAAGATATGCATCCAGTTCTGTGATTGCCAGCTGCTCGTATTTTTGCATATTCTTCATAAAATCCTCCATTATATTATTATTATCCTACACGACACTTATGGGTCCCCTCAGATATCCCACTAATTAATAGTATATTACCACATTAGCAAATTAATTACTACATTTCATTAGCAAAAAAAATGTTCATTTCACATATATTATGTTATACTGTAAATCGCATTGAAATAAATGCTTTATATAAGTTAGAAAGATGAAAAGGAGTATTAAATTCTTATGATATACTATATTGTTAACGAAAGTTTCACTAACATAATGGCATTTGTCAGCATCCTGTTTGCTTTCGCATTTACAATAGCTGCAATTGCTCTTGGCAAGAATCTTCTTCCAAGAGATGCCGGAAGAGCTTATGCTATCAACGGAAGTAAATCAGTTGGAAAACCAAGAGGCGCCGGCATGATTTTCATTCTTACATTCACAGTCACATGTGCATTATTCGTAAACTTAAGTGCCGAACTTATCATTTATCTTATACTTGTGCTTGCCGCAATGCTCAGCGGATACCTTGATGACAGTGCTTCATCACCATGGGGTAATTTAAAGAAAGGTCTTATTGACCTTGCAATATCGGTTATGGCGGCAGTTACTTACCTGCATTACAACCCTAACACATTTGACCTTGCATTCTTTGGAAAGACAGTAACTCTTAATCCAATCATCTATGCAATACTTATTATTATACTTATATGGGTAAGTATCAATGTTACTAACTGTTCAGATGGTGTTGACGGCTTATGCGGTACACTTTCAGTTGTAACACTTGCTTCAGTGTATGTACTTTTTAAGTCATTTAATATTGAATCAGCTTACAGACACACCGTTCTGATTATGATTGTGTGTATTCTCGGCTACCTGTGGTTCAACGCATCACCAAGCAAGCTTCTTATGGGTGACGCAGGTTCTAGAGCAATAGGAATATTTATAGCATTTACATTTCTCAAGCTCCATGCACCGCTGCTTTATATTCCAATGGCACTTATAATTATTCTCGATGGCGGACTTGGTCTTATCAAGGTTTCATTCATGAGATTTCTTCACATCAACCTAATGAAGAACCTTCGTACACCAATCCACGACCATATGAGAAAGAATAAAGACTGGTCAGATACACAGGTTGTTTTCAGATTCACAATTATCCAGGTAATTCTTGGTCTTGCAGTAATATATGGATTAATGTTCTGATATTAAATATATTAAAATGGCATGTCAGTTGGATTTCTGACATGCCATTATTTCTGTTCTGAGAGTTTCTCAGCCTGACGCCGCCTGCGTCTGTGCTCTCTCTCTTTTATCTGCTTTTCATATATCTTAAGTGCACCCTTTTCATCAGTGTGCTTCATAATTCTGACTGCATAATATCTGCCTTCTTCGGTCTGTTTAACTCTGAAACGCCCCTTTATAAGTCCGTGTTCATCACATGTAAACAAGCCGTAATAGCATTTCGAATTAGTGGCAAACCACTTGACTGTTCTTGTCATAGTCCTGCCACATAAAAAGCATTTGCAGGAACGTACAGTTCTGTCGCTTGCAGCCTTGTCCCTTGTAGCAAATCCCTTTGAAATATACTTCTCATAAGTTCCAAAGTTAAGATATACCTCGTCCTTTCTTGACTCTGGAATTGTAAATGTGTCTATACTACAGAACTTCTTAACTCTGTCGAAATCCAGCTTCTTCATTATCTTGGCTGTATATCTTGCATCACTCATTGCTGAATGATAATGCTCATCTCCCTTGATTCCCTGCTCATCAATTGCAGATTTAAGATTCATGCGTGTCTTGCCATCTGAAAAATTAATACTGTAAAGTTTCTGAAGATCAAGATACAGAAGCGGCTTTGGGAAATTCTCCGGAACATCATAGAACTTCATATTCCTTCTTAATTCAGTAATATCCATGCTTCCCCATGTAACAAATGTATAATCCTCACCGCACCATTCAAGAAATTCAGTTACACCCGATACGAAATCAGTTCCGTTAGCAAGGTCATTTTCTGTTATCCCTAGTATCTTCTTGACTGTATTCTGCAGCTTTGTATACACCTGTGGCTTAATGGTACACTGCCACTCATCTACAATATCAAGCTTCTCATTAACCTTCGCCGCGCCTATCTGTATAATCTCAAAAGGAAAATGATCCTCAGAAAATTGTTTTCCCTTGGCACTCTGATTCCACTCAAGATCCATAACAATATAATTCATAAACATTTTCCTCTGTTACTTATTCTAATCTCGTGATATCTACATATTAAAGCAAACATATTATAGCGTGTATATGGGCGTATGTCGATAATATTTTATGAAGATATTGCAATAAGCTACGCTCTTGCATCAAATGTATTATCTGCTCCTGCTGCTATATTATCACTTTCTTTGCTCTTTAATGCCTTTCTTTCTGCCGAATAAGCTTCATAATATGTTGTTTTTAAAGCAGAATTAACCTTTGTCTCCGCCTTTGTTTCTTTTGCCTGCCAGCCAACACCGCCTGTATATGTAAGTATCTCTTCTCCATCTTCATTATATACATGAACTGCTGAACCAAAGCCTTTTCCCTGACACTTTGCCTCATACGGCTCTCCAAATAACATGCACAGCCATCTTTTATCCGCTTCCTGCACTTCTTTCATGACAGATGCATTGCCAGAACCTGTCAGATAGCTGAATTTTCCAATCAAAGCAGCCCTGTCTGGCGCAACCTTGCTTATTTCTGACTTTCTTAAACTCTTAAATTCATTTCCCATATATTCATTGTTCTGTGCATCTTTTTTCGCCATTTCAGCAATTTTATCTTTTAAAGAGTCTGTCAGTTTCCATTTATTCTTTTTAGAAGCCGCAACAACACTGGTATCTGCGCTTCCCATTACATTAGATATATTCATGCCTGCCCCCTGAAACCACATTTTTACAAATGCTTCTTATTATCTAATATCGGCATAATTGTGTATATATTCCATAAGGTCGTTGTAAAATACCCATTTTCTTTTAATAACTATTGTTTTCTTCTTCGCCTCGTCTAATGCAGCATCATAGCTTGCATGGGTTCTTGTGCAACGCTCAACTATATTGTCCTCTCCATCTATTATAACCCCTCTGTAATACTCACACTGGTAATCTTTGTTCCAGACTTTTTCGACTTCTGGTGTGAATGTTCTTTCTTTTCCCTGCATACTTTCCCCTCCTGAAAGCTGGTCTTTATAGTTGGAGCAGATTTATCTTGTCTGTATTCCTTACAAAGATTAAGGTATACTGACCACTGATTATCAGTATATGCCACTTCGCTTGTCTCATTATCCACACCATATTTTCTCTTTGAAAGTGATATAATTTCTTCCGGTGTTGCAGGAGTCGCATTTCCATTTGCCTTTATAAAAACTGTTTCATTGTAATCTCCTCCATTAACAATGTTCTTGACATAACTATATCAAACATTACAACCGTCTATGTGACGTACAACAGTTCCTAACCTTTAGGCTAAAGTGCTTTGTAAAATAAATATTAAATTGTTTGTGAGTCCGGCAAATTGAAAGTTGCCGTAGCTATTTGTATGACTAATCATGCCACAATTTTAAATTTTTTCTTAATTTGTGGCGTTATGATAAATTAATAT
>ERZ827496.4689-NODE-4689-length-10365-cov-3.183996_pt1 | contig 10365 bp, 9 predicted proteins | sample MGYA00519769_ERZ827496 | MGnify/ENA primary metagenome ERZ827496 (study PRJEB31778, sample SAMEA3449327) | human gut metagenome | biome: human gut; feature: human-associated habitat; material: faeces | place: United Kingdom | collected 2010/2012 ...
TGCTACACCTACAACTGCCTGCCAACTCACGGCTGGTATTGCGGCCTCGCCTTGCTGTTAGCCCCCACCGTTGCCGGACTCATCTGGAACAAGGGCGGCTGGATTCAGAACCGCGCCTTCACGCTTTCCATGTGGTGCATGTTCTGCCAGATGGTGCCCATGTTCGCCAACGACTCCGTCTTCGCCGCCGACTCGGTGAACAACCCGCAGGTGAACCTGGTCGTGTCCATCGTCGCGCTGGCGGCCAACATCGCCGCGCTGGCCTACATCGTCTACCGCGCCAAGAAGCTCGGCGTGAACCCCTACACTCACGAAGTGTTCAAGGGTACGCGCGACTACGAGCAGGCCATGCTACGTGAGGAGAACGCCGCGTAACGAGCGAGGCGCGTCTCGACATGCGCAAGAGTTTCGAGATGAACAGATGTCTCGAGATGAACAGGCGTCTCGAGATGCGCAAAACACACCTCGAATGTGGCATCGCGTCACGATAAAAAGCCGGAAACCCCTGGTTGCACAACACTGCGACCAGGGGTTTCCTTGTTTATGCGTACATTATGCAGAAGAATCGAGCGGAACCGCACGCCTCGCATGCCACATTCGAAGGCCTTTTTGAGCAAATCAATCGACGTTCGCAATACGCCCTAGTCGGCATTTCCCTATGCGCCGCGATCAACGCTTCCCTGTGCCCGCAACCGAAATTTCCCTATGCGCCGCGCTCACGCAGGCGCACGCGTCCAATTGCGACGGCGATAATCACGATTACGAGCGCCCATAAGAACGTGACGCCAACCTCCCCCGCCGCCTGAAGAGCCAACCCCGGCGTGATTTGGGGAGCCTGCGAGACCTCGATCATCGCATTGGTCGCCCAATAAAATGGGGTGAACGCCGCGGCCACGCGCATTTTTCAAAACACGCTCCATATCAACAAACTGGAACATCAGTTACAAATGCGCCATCCCACCCACCGCAACAGGGAGCGCGCGCAGCTTCTGGCCTCCCTCCAGGCCGGACTGGCCCATGCGGCCGCCGTGCGCATGGCGGATTTCTCTTCACAACTGGCTCTTATTCAAGCCCGGCTGGAAGCTCACAGCCCGGAGCAAACGCTGCGCCGCGGATACGCCCTGGTGGAAAACCAGAATAAGCAGCTCATACGGCAAACGAACCAGGTACATGCAGGAGAAAAATTGAAAGTCCGTGTCTCCGACGGCTGTTTTTATGTCAGGGATGACACACCGCAATAGGCTGTCCACAAGAGCCTAGCATTGCATTTTTTGCACTCAATCTAACAAATTGTGTTTTTTCTGGATTTTACAGGAAGTGGAACCTATCCTAATAGAAGCCTGTCACTGCTCCTATTACCCGGTCCCATAACTTCTGTACATATGCCTTGTAAAAACATCACCCGCTACACTTACGAAACGACAGCCTTTCAAGGCTATCGGTTGGCGATCTGTAAGAACAAGCGCTTATTCACTCGTTATTTCTCCGATTCTCAATACGGGGGCGCTGATGCGGCGCTTCAGGAAGCGATGAGAGTGAGAGATAACATTTTCACACTTTTTGAACAGGGGAACCTTACGGTTAGCCAAATTTTCGCAAAATATACCGTGCGTTCCCGCCGTCAGTCCGCCGCTGACCGCCGTGAAAAAATGATCCACGGAAAAAGGGCTCTCGGCCACGTGCGGCAGAAAGCCAAAGTCCGCAGCTGAGGAATCTGCGGAAGCTGTTTTTTCAGCTTCCCCGGAGCCTTGAATCATACCGGAAACGTTGCATCCGGTACAGGTGGCGCATACTCCTATCACATCAAAAAGCCGTTCTCCGTCCGGAAAGCGGGAATACCGCAGCATGCGCGGCGGAGAAAGCGGCAATCTGTACCAAAACGCCCCCTTTCCGCCATCCGCGCCCGGGAAAGCCAAGAGCGGCCCGGCAAAGCAATTCCGGCACTAATGCGGCTGTGCCGGATAAGCCGATCAAAGGCCTGCGGCACGCTGCCAAGGCATTCTTCCGCCGTCTGTCGCCCGCGGCGCTTCCCGCGGAGGGGCGCGCGGGTCAGCCTGCTGAAAAGGGCTTCAATTATCTGCGGCGGCGGCGCGAAGCAGGCTTTTCCGGTTCTTCCGCCGGGGCTTCCCCTATCTTCGCCAGCACCCGCCGGGCCTCTGTGGTCCGGTTCTGCTTGAGACACACGTCAGCCCAGCTCCGGTGAATTTTGTTGTAAAGGTCTCCGGACTGGATGGAGGCCAGATTATTCTGGAGCTTCGCCTTGTCTTCCGGACTCAGCGCATCCCATTCTTCAACCAGCTTTCCATACTGGGCTTCCGACAGGGGCCACTGTTCTCTGCCCGCGCTTATCTCAGCCTGAAGATTCAGAATGACCGGCTGGAGGGCCTGGACAAACGTGGTGTTCTCACGGGCCACCTTCATCGCCTGGTCCAGATATTTCATCGCCTGGTCATAATCCCGCGCTTTCAGGAAGGCGGCGGCGATGTTCACGTCCTCATAAGCCCGTTTCACCAGAGCCTCCGCCTGGCCGTACTTCTCAAGCTGGGAACGCAGAGCCTCAATGTCCTGGCTCAGGCTGGAACCGCTCAGAATGCGCGGGGCATCCACGCCCAGGGTCATCGCTGTCCCTTCCGCACGGGACAGCAGGCGGGAAGCCTCCTTCAAATCCCCCATCTGCATCCTTACCCGCGCCAGGGCAAGCATCGTTTCCGGCGTGCAGTCCATCTCCGTTTCCGCGGCGCGAAAGCAGATCAGGGCGGCTTCCAACTGGTCAGCCATGGCTTTCAGCTCCGCCTGGGAATACTTACGGCGCGCATTGAGCGGCATATTCAGCTCGTTCAGGATGATTCGGCCCATATCCGGACTGGCGGTCAGGCGGAATTTGGTGAGCAGTTCCCGGGCAATGGCGCTTCCTGTGCCGCCGGGCTGCCCCGTAGTCTTGTCCGGCAGAGTATCCTGAAGCAGCAGAATCTTCACCATGCTCTTCACGTCCTCCGGCTTTTTCAGCATGCTCCTCATGACAGGGGAGGCGGCCTGCTTGCACAACGCGGAAAAACGCTCAAACCTGGCCTGGTCATACGCATAGTGGGCCAGCGGTTCCAGGCATGCCAGACGGATGGATACCTGCTCCTCCGGCGTATTTTTCAAAATCACTTCATAAAGCTTCTCCGCCGTGGCGTCATGCTTGCGGCCTGCAAACTCCCGCGCCCAGTTCAGGCTGACGCCCAGCAGGCGGTTCCTGTCCTCCGCCGGCATGGAGGCGGAATCGGCCAGCTTCTTTTCCAGCAGGGCCGCCAGCATCGGTTCGGATTCCTTCAGCATGCCGCGCCTGTCCATTTCCACCGCCAGCAGCCACGCAAAGGAATCCCGCGCTTCCGGGGAATTCATCCATTCCACCTGCTTGTCCACGGAGGAAGCCATCTGCGCCAGCTCCGCGTCGGAACCGTTCCAGGAGGCCAGCATGCCCTGCAAATGGCCCATGGCCTGCGTCTGGCTGTGCACCTCGTGAATGGTCGGCTTGAACCACCCTTCAATCGTGGGCCAGTACTGAATGTAGCCGAACCAGAGCCCCCCCAGCAGCACCAGAAAGAGAACCGGCTTCCAATAAGACTTCTTCTTGCGTGAGGGGCGGTAGGGCTTGTTGGAAAAATGGCGCTCGGAACTCATGCAGGCATTGAGCCAAAAAGGCGGCACAAATCAAGCAAAATAAACACCTCGCAACGTCTTACGAGGACCGCCCGAAGCCTACCGCCGGGAGGATCTGGCGTTCCCGGACGGCCTGCGCCCGGGAGAGGCCATGCGCACGCGGGGAAAACCGGATTCCTTCCAGCAGGCATCCGCCTTTTCCTTCATTCCCAGTTCATCGTAACAGCGGCCAAGCTGTTTGTAATTCTCCGACCGCTGTTCCCCCTCCAGCATGGGGAGCACCGCTTCAAAAGTTTCCACGGCCTCCTTCCACTGCTCTCCGTCGCACAGGGCGTATGCCTTGCACAAATAGGACTGCACCAGCAGACTTCTGCGCTCCGGCCCCTCCCCGCATTTCAGCAGGGAATCCACTGCTCCGGCATAGGCGTGCAGGGCGCTTTCCCGGTCCCCCGCCATATCGCTGGCGAGCCCCAGGGAATAATAAACCCGGCCCAGGGACAGGACGTCCGAGGCAAAGTGGGATTCCCGCAGTTGAAGGGCTTTTTGCAGGTTTTCCCTGGCCTTGTCCCCCTCCCCGGCATCCAGCCACGCTTTGCCCAGCCCTTCCAGGGACTGGGCGGAAATGACGGGGGAAGCCGCGCTGTTGGCAATCGCCTTCAGGAAATCCGCGCGGGCTTCCGGAGCGGCCTTGCGCATGATGTTCACCCACCCCCTCTGATCGTACAGCCCGGCCCAGAATGCATGGTCCGCCGGCAGCACGCCGCGGGCGGCGCCCTCCGCCTGGTAAAGATAAGCCAGGGCTTCCTCATAATTCCCCTGCTCCGTGGAAATGCGCGCCAGCCCGCGCAGGGCGTTAAGGCAGTCATTCAACAAGTAGGAGGCGTTCTCCGAACCGGTAAGGCCCTTTAAAAACAATTCCCGCGCCTCATCCTTCCTGCCGGCCTCCAGCATGGCTTCTCCCATGCTGATGCTCGCCAGGGCCAGGTCACCGGTCGTCTTGTCCGGCTGGGGGCACAGGGCCAGGGCCTTCTTGAAATAGGCGCGCGATTCCGGAATGCGCCCCGTGGCGCGCGCCAGCCGGCCCTGGGCGGCCATAAGCCTGGACCGGACCGGGAGGGCGTCCGTCCCCAGATGGGCGGCGGCGTCCACCGCGCGCTGGAGCAGCACGTTCGCCTCCTCATTCCTGTTCAGCATCTGGTCAATGGAACTCATGGTCTGGAGGGCCCGCACCAGCGGCTCGGCCATTCCCTCCTTCTCATACCCCTCCACGGCGGTTTTCAAATAACCGTAGGCCGGGGAATACTGGTGCTCCGCCAGAAGGGCCTTGGCCACGGCGTCCGCGCGGGGGGCCCACACCCGGTAGCGCCCGGAGGCATATCCGGCGTCAATCAATTCCCTGGCCGCAGGAAGGGCGCGGTCCACGCCGTCCCGGCTGATCAGCTCACGGGTGAGGCCCCAGGCCGTCTCCGTCCGCAACTCCGGATCCCTGATCCATGCCAGGCGTTCCTCCCGGTTGTCCAGAATGCCGGCCAGGCTCTCGCGTGAAGCGAAAACATCCGCCATGAAGCGGGATAAATTCTGCATGGCCTTTTCATCGCTCTTCTGCACCACCACCGGCGGTGTGGTCAGCATCCCTTCATCATAACCGATGCGGTACGCCATATGGTACGTCAGGAACTCCAGCAGCATCACGAGCGCGCACAAGCACAGGGCAATCAGCCACTTGGTGCGCGGAGACAGGGGTTTCAAAGGAGAAGGGGCCTGCATAACAAGTGCATAACGTTACCCGGCGCTCCCTGAATTTCAAGCTTTTTGCATGGGGAGGAAATCTCCGCTGCACCTGAAGGCGAACAAACCAGCCGACGACAACCGTTTCCCCGCCAGTCCCCGGGACCGGCCCGGGAAAGCTTTTTCCTGCCTTTTTCCCACTTTCCGGCCCTTCTCTCCGCCTTCCGCCGGGCGCTTTTCTCCGGGCCATGCGCGGCAATTTACGTCAGCCGTTCCTGCGCTTCCGTTCGGACGCCCGGTACAACTGCCAGGCATTCCATAAATTATGCCACAGCACGTAAAACGTAGGCCCCAGCGCGGCGATGGGGCTGGCATACGTCAGCGCCAGGTAAATGGACAGCGTGGTATTCTTCTGCCCCAGGGCCTGGCTGCACTCCGCGGCACGGGTACGCCCCCCCAGCAAATGCCCCAGCCCGAAGTTGATCCCGCACACCAGCAGGGAAACTGCGCCGATCTGTTCCAGCACGCGCTCCGAAATGCCGTCACGGGAGGAAATATCATAAGAGGCGTTCGCCGCGATCAAAACCAGAATCACCACCCAGATGCCGAAGGTGACGTCCTTCAGCTTCCGCGGCCACGCAATGGCCCGCGGATAAAAACGCCGCGCCGCCAGGGCCAGAACCAGCGGCAGCAGCATCACCAGGGAAATATTCTGGGCCACGTTCAGGTAAATCTCAAAGCCGCCCTGCCCCACGACCGCCGGCAGAATGAAAGGCAGCAGGGCGCAAATAATGCCGTTAAGCAGCAGGAGGGCCGTCAGCATGAACTCCACGCTGCCGCCCAGCAGCCCCATCACCCCGGGAGCCGCCGTGGCCGTGGGCATGATGCCCACGAAGAAAGCGGCCTCCGCCAGGTACCCGTCTCCGAAAACGAGGCGGCACGCGCCCCAGGCCGCCAGGGCCACGAGCAGGTTGGCCCCTACCAGGAGCCAGTGCGCGCGCTCCGGCTTCATCCGTTTGAAGCGGATGCCCAGAAACGTCACAAACAGCATCACGATCAGCATCCACTTGAACGTCCAGCTATACACGTGCAGGCCGGGCATCATGTACCCCGCAATAAAAGCCGCCACGATGGCAAACGTGCGGATGAGGGACTTGAACATGTGGAATGCGGACGGCAGTGAAAAGGTTATGCTGGTTTTTCACACAAATGGATCAGGCCGTCCACCTGGCGGACAATCAGCTCAAACAAATCCTGCACGCTGCCCTTGGGAACCCGGTTGTTCTCCATCAGCTCCATAATCATCCGCAAACGGGTCAGCAGGCCGATCATGATGCTTTCAATAGCCAGCACCGTCCAGAAAACCTGGTACGTGGAAGCGCCCGGAAACATGGTGCGGATGCAGTCATGCAGCCGCCGGCGTATGGGGGAATACACCTCCTTGATATACTCCACCGCTATCTCCGGCGTCTGCACGTGGCAAATGGCCAGCAGGCGCAGGTAATGGGGGAAATTGCCCAGTTCTTCCAGCTTCACATGCAGGAGGCCGTGGAAGGAAGGGTAAACATAGGCGTGGGCCAGCGCCCGCACCGTGCCTTTCTCCATGGCCTCATTCATCATGGAAATCCGGAAATCCCGCGCCTGCGGCGCATACTTCATCATGACCGCCTTCCAAAGCCCTTCCTTGCCGCCAAAATAATAATTGGCGGAGGCGATGTTGACGGATGCCTGCTGGGAAATCATGCGCATGGAAGTGCCTGTATAGCCGTGCTCGGCAAACAGGCACTCCGCCGCGTCCAGCAATCGTTCCTTGGTTCCTTGCTGTCGTTTCATGGGGGGTGGGGGAAGTTTGGAATTACCGGTAAACGCGGGCGGCGCGGACCTGGATGGAATGGTTGTGGGCGTCCAGCCCCTCCACTCTGGCGAACTCCGCCACGTACGGAGCGGACTTGAGCACGGCCTCCCGGTTCATCCGCACCACGCTGGTGCGCCGCTGGAACTGGTCCGCCCGCAGGCCGGAAAACGACTTGCCGGCCCCGCCGGTCGGCAGGGTGTGGCTGGGGCCTGCCAGGAAATCCCCGCAGGCCACCGTGGAAAAAGCGCCGGCATAAATGGCGCCCGCCGTCCGGATGCCGTCCAGCACGGCGTCTTCATCCCGCGTGACGAGCACCAGATGCTCCGGAGCGAAGGCGTTCACCAGGTCCACCCCCTCCTGGATGGAGGAAACCAGAAAACCGTAAGCGTGCTTGTCCAGCACCTCCCGGATGATGGAACCGCGGCTCAGCAGGGCGGCCTGGCGTTCCACCTCCGCTTCCACTTGTTCCAATAACGCCTCCGACGTGGTAACGAACACCACCACGCTGTCCGGACCGTGTTCCCCCTGCGCCAGCAGGTCGGCGGCCAGGAACTCCGCGTCTGCGGTCTCATCCGCCAGCACCATCACCTCACTGGGTCCGGGGAGCAGGTCGATGGCGACGGCTCCCACCAGCTGGCGCTTGGCCTCCACCACAAAACGGTTGCCGGGGCCGAAAATCTTCTCAACCGGCTTCACGCTCTCCGTTCCCACCGCAAGGGCGGCAATCGCCTGCGCTCCGCCTATCTTGACAATCTCCGTAGCGCCGGAAGCCTTCAATGCATATAAAAGAGCGGGATTCACCCGCCCGTCCGGCCCGCAGGGCGTAGCGGCCACAATCTCCCGCACGCCGGCGGCCTGGGCAAAACCGCCCGTCATGATGGACGTGGACACCAGGGGAGCCTTCCCGCCTGGAATATAAATGCCCACGCGGTCATACGGAAGGAAGCGTTCCGCCACCTCCACACCCTGGGCGTTCACGCCGGACCAGTCCTGCCTGCGGCTGCGGTCTGAAAAATAATGGATGTTGGCCAGGGAGGCGGCAATGGCCTCTTTCACGGAATCCTCCACGGCGGCTTCCGCCCCCGCCAGCTCCGCCTCCGTCACGAACAGGGAGGAAGGATCCAGATGCACCCTGTCAAACCTGGCGGCATAATCAAAAAGGGCCTCGTCCCCGCGCGCGGAAACGTCCTGGATAATAGCGTTAACGGTATCCCTTACGGAATCCTCCGGGAGAGCGCGGCGGTTCATCCGGCTCTTCATTTCGTCAAAGCAGGTGTCGGAAGGACGGTAAATTTTCATAAAAGATATAATACGGAAAAATGAGAAGGAAGTTTCACAATCTTTAAGCATGCAGTCAAGCCTTCTGTCCTCTTTGATTTCCAAAGGCACTCCATGAATCTCCCGGACAAAAAATCAAAAGACCAAACCATTCTCCCTTGACCGGCACAAAAAACAGGCATAGCCTTTCTTTCGCAAACATTTGGCCGAACGGCCCACTGTCATGAACATTCACGAATATCAAGCAAAACAACTCTTTGAGCGCTTTGGCGTGGCTACCCCCAGGGGCATTGCCGCCGCCACTGCTCAGGAAGCAGCACAAATAGCCCGGAACATGGGCGTTTCCCAATACGTAGTTAAGGCACAGGTACACGCTGGCGGCCGTGGCAAAGGCACCTTCAAAAACGGCTTCAAGGGCGGCGTGCATGTCGTTGACTCCGTGGAGGAAGTGGAAGACGTAGCCGGCAAGATGCTCAACCAGGTTCTGGTCACCAAGCAAACCGGGGAAACCGGCAAGCTGGTCAGCAAGATCATGGTGGCGGAAGCCGTGGACCTGAAAAAGGAATGCTACTTCGCCATTCTCCAGGACCGCGCCCGTGAATGCCCCGTCATCGTAGCCAGCACGGAAGGCGGCATGGACATTGAAGAAGTGGCCGCCACCCGTCCGGAAGCCATCATCCGCGAACACATTGACCCGGCCCTGGGCATCCTCCCCTTCCAGGCGCTCAAGATCGCCGTGGCCCTGGGCCTGACCGGTCCCCTGCTGCGCCAGGCCACCAAGCTCATCACCAACGTTTACAAGCTCTTCACCGCGCTGGACTGCTCCTTGGTGGAAATCAACCCCCTCGTCGTCACCACGGACGACCGCGTGTGCGCCCTGGACGCCAAATTCAACTTTGACGACAACGCCCTGTACCGCCACCCGGAAATCATGGAAATGCGGGATGAAACGGAAGAAGACCCCCGTGAAGTGGAAGCCGGCAAATATGACCTGAACTACATCGGCCTGGACGGCAACATCGGCTGCATGGTAAACGGCGCCGGGCTGGCCATGGCCACGATGGACATCATCAAATACTACGGCGGCGAACCCGCCAACTTCCTGGACGTGGGCGGCTCCGCCACAGAGGAAATGGTAACCAACGCGTTCCGCATCCTCACCAGCGACAAGAATGTGAAGGCACTTCTGGTCAACATCTTCGGCGGCATCATGCGCTGCGACGTCATCGCCCAGGGCATTGTGGCCGCGGCGAAAAACATTGACATGAAAATCCCGCTCGTCGTCCGCCTGGAAGGCACCAACGTGGAAATCGGCAAGAAAATCCTCGCAGACAGCGGCATTGCCATCATCCCTGCCGACAACCTGGACGAAGCAGCCCAGAAAGCGGTCGCAGCAGTCAAATAACCCTCACTATTTATTACGACAATGACATCTCTCATTGACAAAAACACCCGTCTGGTTGTGCAAGGCATCACCGGCAGCGCCGGCGCGTTCCACGCCAAAAACTGCATGGACTTCGGCACCAACGTGGTCGCCGGCGTGACCCCCGGCAAGGGCGGCCAGCTGGTCCGTTCCGCTGGTGTTATGGCTCAGCTGATGGCTAAGGAGAACGGTTATGCACTGGTTCGCCTGCCTTCCGGCGAGATGCGCAACATCCCCGTTAACTGCATCGCCACCATCGGCGTTGTTTCCAACCTCGACCACGAGAACGTCAACCTGGGCAAGGCTGGCCGCAAGCGCCACATGGGCGTGCGTCCCGGCAGCCGTGGTACCGTCATGAACCCCTGCGACCATCCCCACGGTGGTGGCGAGGGCCGCGCACCTGTTGGTCACTCCGGTCCTATGACTCCCTGGGGCA
>ERZ827496.4694-NODE-4694-length-10357-cov-3.852650_pt1 | contig 10357 bp, 5 predicted proteins | sample MGYA00519769_ERZ827496 | MGnify/ENA primary metagenome ERZ827496 (study PRJEB31778, sample SAMEA3449327) | human gut metagenome | biome: human gut; feature: human-associated habitat; material: faeces | place: United Kingdom | collected 2010/2012 ...
TCCGTTTTCAATTTGTCCGGAAAAAGTGCCGCTTCTTACGCTAATTTTGAAAAAACGTTGAAAAAATCCGCCGGAATCGACAATTCTTTTGAATTCCTGCACGCTGTTAACGGATAAGACTTTATATATTTACGTATGATTCACCAAAATCAAAAAGAAATCGTATATAATTAACTCATGAAATAGCAAATGTAAAAATTCTATAAAACGGAGGATAAAAAAGCAATGGGCTACAAAATTCTTATTGCAGATGATGATACAAATATCTGCGACCTTTTGAAGATTTATCTTGAAAACGAAGGCTACGAGACCGTGACCGCCTATGACGGTATCAAAGCACTCAGTGCCTTTAAGATTTATGAACCGGATCTTGTGCTTTTGGACATTATGATGCCGCGCAAGGATGGCTGGCAGGTATGCCGTGAGATCCGGCAGTATTCAAAAGTGCCGATCATTATGCTGACAGCAAGATCAGATGAGAGAGATGAGCTGCTGGGATTCGAACTGGGTGTCGATGAGTACATATCCAAACCGTTCAGCCCGAAGATTCTGGTTGCAAGAGTAGAGGCAATTCTTCGAAGAACCAACACACTGGCAGCAGAAGAAATCTTAAAAGCCGGTGCGATCGAGGTAAACAAAGCAGCACATCAGGTTCTGGTAGACGGAAAGAGTGTGGAGTTGAGTTACAAAGAATTTGAACTTCTGAGCTATTTCATGGAAAACCAGGGCATCGCACTTTCCAGAGAAAAGATTCTGAACAGTGTGTGGAATTATGACTATTTCGGTGATGCGAGAACCATCGATACGCATGTGAAAAAGCTGAGAAGCAAACTTGGAAAAAATGCAGACTATATCAAGACCATCTGGGGTATGGGATATAAATTTGAGGTGGATGAACCATGAGAAAATCGCTGAAAACGCAGATCGCGGTACTTTTTATCGGCCTGATTGGATTTGTGTTTCTGGCAAACTGGTGTACGAATAATTTTTTGCTGGAGCGTTATTATGTGGCGAAGAAAGAAGCGGCATTGCAGCACATTTACGATGCTATGAACAAGGTGGAAGATGAGGATGATTACCTGACAGATGAATTTGCAGATAATCTCTCGGAATTTTGTACACGTTACAATTTAAGTGCGATCATTCTGACGGATGAGTTCGTGCCGCTTTATGGTACGGAGAATTATCAGAAGCAGGAACTTCAGGGGCGGCTCTGGGGTTATCTGATGGGAATTGATAAATCAGAAACAGAGGTACTCAAAGAAACCGATGATTATGCAATCCAGAAAACAAAAGATTTCAAGGAAAATGTAGATTATCTGGAAATGTGGGGCGAATTTAATACTGGTTATTACTTTATGATGCGTGTTCCGATGGACAGTATCCGAGACAGCGTGCGTACCTCAAATGAATTTCTGGGATATTTTATCATCATTGGTCTGGCAGTCAGCATGATTCTGATTTCCTGGATGTCACGTAAGATAACGACGCCGCTGCAGGAACTGACAGAGCTTTCCAAACGCATGGCAGACCTTGATTTTGACGCAAAATATACGAGCGGCGGACAGAATGAGATTGGTCAGCTGGGCGAGCATTTTAACCAGATGTCCGAGACGCTGGAAAGGACGATTTCGGAGCTGAAAACAGCGAATAATCAGCTGCAGAATGATATCGAAGAAAAGATCCAGATCGACGAGATGCGAAAAGAATTTCTTTCCAATGTCTCGCATGAGCTGAAAACGCCGATCGCACTGATCCAGGGATATGCAGAAGGACTGAAAGAATGTATCAATGACGATGCAGAAAGCCGTGATTTCTATTGTGAGGTCATTATGGATGAGGCGGCGAAGATGAACAATATGGTTAAAAAACTGCTGACACTGAATCATCTGGAGTCGGGCAAAGATGCCATTGTTTTTGAACGTTTTGATCTGACTAAACTGATTCACAGCGTGGTAAATTCCGCGGAACTGCTGGCAGATCAGAAAGGTGCAAAAATTTTATTCAATGAAACAGAAAGTCATTATGTCTGGGCGGATGAATTTAAGACCGAAGAAGTTGTGACAAATTTTGTATCCAATGCAATCAATCATGTGGATTTTGATAAAGTGATCGAGATCAAAATGAAAAAAGAAAACGGAAAAGTGCACACCAGTGTGTTTAATACCGGTGTACCGATTCCGGAGGCAGATATCGATAAAATCTGGATCAAATTTTACAAGGTTGACAAGGCAAGGACGCGAGAATACGGCGGAAGCGGAATCGGCCTTTCTATTGTCAAGGCGATTATGGACTCCATGCATCAGAAATTTGGCGTGAAAAATTATGACAATGGCGTAGAATTCTGGTTTGAACTGGAAGCAGACAATGGCAGAGAAATGAAAAGTGAGATGACAGAAGAATTTACAAAACCAGTGGAAGTGAAAGGGGAGAAAACAGAGCAGAATGAACCGTAATTATGTAGTATGTGAATGTACCGGCACGACGGCCGAACAGATCGAACAGGCGGTACAGCAGGGAGATCGAACATTTGATGATGTGAAAGCAAGGCTTGGTGTCGGAAAGCAGTGTATTAAGTGCAAAGATCTGATATCGTTGCTGATTGAGAGCTACGTGGAAGATCTGGAAGAAGAATAGAAATGAAAAGAGATGCAGGCTCCTGTTCCCTGGATGGAATGGGAGCCTTTGTGTTTGCAAAAAACGTCGAGTGTGGAAATGGGGAACAAGCATTTTGTTTCTGTTTTTTAGAAAACCAGCGAAAACCATGTACAAAATAGACAAAATCAGATATAATAATACGGTATCGTTATAAAAAACAGAGAGGAAATAAGAAAGGAGACAGAATGAAAAAGAAAAAATGTATAGCAGCAGGTGCTCTGGCAGCATTTCTGTTGTGTGAAAGTCTGTTTACACCGAATCTTGCCGGAATGGGAGCCGGTCTTTTGAAAGTGCAGGCAGCGGCAGCAAACGTAGCGCTCAATAAAGAAGTTACCTCTTCTGCAAATGAATCAGCAACATGGAGTGCAGACAAAGCCGTTGACGGCGATAAAACATCGGACTCCGGAAGATGGTCTTCCGGTGATATGGGCACAAACCGTGACAATCCACAGTGGCTGGTGATCGATCTTTCCGCAGCGACAACAAACGTTGAATCGATCAATATTTATTTTAATTTGAAGGCATGGAGTACAGAATAACAGATCCAGACCAGTGATTCCAACGGGGCAGATGCCAACTGGGAAACGGTTTATGAACTGTCGCGTGACAGTGCAAATGTACAGAGAAACGATCCGGATGTGATCAATGCCTCGGATCTGAGTAAGACAGAATTAAAACGATATGTACGTTTCTATTTTAAAAAAGGAAATATCAATGGCTGGAAATGTATTTCCGTGCGTGAGATCGAGATCATGGGAACACAGTCCGGAATGATTGAGACGGCAGCTTCTGTATTGAAGAACCTGTCCAGCTTGACTGTGGGAGCAAATGAGGAAGAACTGGTGATTCCAAATACTTCTGAACAGTATGATATTTCCATATATGGAAGTGAGCTGGATCAGTTGCTCACGGAAGATGGAAAAGCATCTGCAATGAGAATTGGTGACCGCTCTTTTAATGTTATTTTAAAAGCGACCAATAAAAATGACCCGCAGGATACAGCAAAGAAAAATGTGACGGTAACGGTCAAAGGCAACACGGACAAGTATCCGGAACTGTTCAAAAAAGTGAGCAATCCAAATTCAATGCCAAAAGTCCTGCCGACCATTCAGGAATGGTATGGCTACGAAGGCAATTTTAAACTGACAGAGCAGTCCAGGATCGTGGTAAATGATGCGGCTGGGGTTGATGCGGAAGAAGCGGCAAAAGAAATGCAGAGTGATATCCACGATATCTGTGGTCTGGATCTGGAGATTGTAAAAGGAACAAGTGCCGGCACAAACGATATTTATCTGGAATCACAGACAGAAGATGTCTATGATGTCGGAAAAGAAGGTTATCTGATGGTTAATGGTGATGCTGGACTGAAAATTTATTCTTCCACCAAAACAGGCCTTCTTTACGGTACTGTGACCGTAGAACAGATCCTTTATCAGGACAGTGAACATGCAAATGTGCCAAAAGGTGTGATCCGTGATTATCCGGCATATGAGATGCGAGGCGTGATGTTTGATATTGCCCGTATCCCTACAAGAATATCATTCCTGAATGATTATACAAAAATCATGAAATGGTACAAACTGAATGAGATGCAGCTTCATATCAATGATAATCAGTGGCCGGACTCATCATCTAGGGCAAACTATGAGGACTGGGCAGATACCGAGGCTTCTCACAGACTGGAATCAGAACTTTTTCCGTCTCTTGCAACACAAAAGTCCAAATTTGTAAAAACAGGAGACAGTGAGGATCGCTATGACTACTATTATAATGTACATACCGGTAAAAGCGGTGAGCTTTACTATACAAAAGAAGAATTCCGCAAGATGAACGAAGAAGCAAAGGCATGCGGTATTCAGGTTGTAGCGGAGTTAGATACACCGGGACATTCCGCAGCTTACACCAAATATGTTCATGACCATCAGGAAGAAGTGATCAAATCACTTGTAAAATACGGCTATCTGAAGGCGGCAGATTATCTGAACGCAGACGGAAATGTAAAACAGGGAGCTTCTTTCTACATTCACAACCCTGGCAACTGGGAACTCCTGGCACTGGACGATCAGAGCAGCAATGCACAGATCAGACAGAATGCGATCAATGCAAGAATCTTTATGAAAGCACTGTTTGATGAATATCTCGGAGGAATTGACGGAATTGATGCGGTTTTTGATGCAAAAAATGTCAACGCAGGTGTTGATGAATACTGGGACAGAACCGATGCAAATAAAGAAGCTTTCCGCCGTTACATGAATGAGATGTACAGCTATCTGCATGATAAGTATGATGTCGAAGTGGAAATGTGGGGAGCGATGGAAGTCTTAAAGGGAAATACAAAGGTAAATAATAATATTATCCTGAATATGTGGTCTGCTACAGAGGACAGTCCGAGTGCGAGACTGGCAGAAGGCTTCCGTCTTATCAATGTACCGCAGACATATCTTTATAATACACCTGGACGTTATCACAAAGATATGATCCAGGAAAATAATCTTTTCTATAACTGGGATCCGTCTGTGTTCAGCGGCGGAGTGAAGACGGATAAAGGTGATCCGCAGGTACTTGGAGCCAAGACAGCACTCTGGGGCGATGAGAACCGCGAGGGTATTACAGAAGCCGATCTGAATGAGCGTTATCTGCGTGCGGTAGCCATGGTATCACAGAAAACCTGGGGCAGCAATAAAGAAACAAGCTTTGTAAACTATGAGCAGACCTTTGATGCATTACGCGAGGGACCTGGAACTGCTATTTCCTATGATATGGAAAGTGTTTCAGATGTAGTGCTGGACTATGATTTTGCAAACTTATCCGCGGATGGAGAAATCATTTATGATGCCAGCGGGAATGCTTACAACGGACAGGTGAGCGGTGGAGAAAAAGCAGAAAAAGACGGCGAAACCTATCTGAAATTTGATGGCAATACGGTTATCCGTACACCACTGACGACACTTGGTTATCCATATACGATGAGTTTTGACGTATATTTGGACGGTACAGAAAAGAATACGAAAGAATCCTCTCTGTTCTCCGGTTATGACGGAAGACTGCAGCTTGCGGGTATCAATGGTTCCCTGAGCCTGAACCGCGATTATTTTAATCAGTCCTTTGAGTATCAGGTAGAAAAGAATAAAAAGCACCGAATCACGGTCGTAGGAACGTATCAGACAACAAAACTGTATGTAGATGGTGTGTTTAAAAAGATTCTTTATGCGGCAGCCAGCGATCCGGAGAACAATGGTGCACTCGGTGCAAGTACCTGGACAGATGCAGACAACAATTACCGCAGCACCTTTGTGTTCCCGTTAAATGAGATCGGAAAGAATTTCTCCGGTTACCTTGGAAATATCAAAGCATATAACAAAGCACTGTCCACAGAAGAACTGGCAGCAGAAAATGTTGGTGCAACGCTTGTGGATGTGGCGAGAAACCGGGGAGCATATGCCGATCTTGGCAACAAAGGCTACAAAGGGGATGAGATGCGTCTCTATCCGGCATGGAAGGCAACCGACGGAGACGGACATGTAACCGGAACAAGCGGAGTAAGTACCTCTTACGAATCCAGATGGTGCTCTTCTGACCGAAATGATGATTTCCTGATGATTGACCTTGGAAGAGAAAGAAAGGTATCCAAGGTTGTGATCGACTGGGCAGCAGGACGTTATGCGACAGCATACGACATTCAGGTATCAAACGATGGTGCCGACTGGAGCACAGTAAAATCCGTCAGCGGAAATGAAAAAGCATGGACTGAGGACAGCTTTACAGAAACATCCGCACGCTATGTCAGAATGAAGGGCGTACAGCGAAAAGCAAGTGAATATGCAATCTGTGAAATGAAAGTATACCAGAGCGTTGACAGAAGTGCCCTGAAAAATGCATATGAGGAAGCAAAAACGATCTTGAAAAATACAAAAGCTGATTTTGCTTATGCATCTGCAAACACAGATGAACTGGCAGAATTATGGAATGCGTCTGTGAGAGCAAAAGCGGTATACGGTGATGTCATGGCTGGTCAGGAAGAACTGGATGCGGCAAAAGCTGAGCTGGAAAGTGCACAGAATGTTTACCTGAAAAAAGTTACAGGATGCAAAGAAACTCTGACGGAAGAGATAAAGGTGTCTGAAAAAATCGATCTCTCAAAATACACTTCTGAAAGTGCAGCCAAATATCAGGAAGCACTGAAACGGGCGAAAGAGATGCTGGATCGAGCAGATGCACAGCCGGAAGAGCTGGACGCAGCAAAGAAAGAACTGGAAGAGGCAAGAAAAGCTCTGACGGAAAAAGCAGAACAGCAAAAACCAGATCCGACGCCAACGCCGACACCAAATCCAAATCCGGCACCGGATACTGTCAAAACGGTACCGAAAAAGGGAACGGTATTTACCGACGGAAAAGGAATCAGCTATAAAGTGACCAAATCCGATGCAAAAAAAGGAACGGTTGCAGTAACCGGAACCAGGAAAAAAAGAAATAAGATCACCATTCCGGCAACCGTTACGAAAGATGGCTATACCTTTAAAGTAACGGAAATTGCAGCAAAAGCTTTCCAAAACAATAAAAAACTGACAACTCTGGTACTCGGAGCAAATATCAGAAAGATCGGAACGAAGAGCTTCTATAAAAACAGCAAACTGAAGAGTATCACCTTCAAGAACAAAAATGCAGTTAAGATTGGCTCACAGGCATTCAAAGGAATCAAAGCAACTGCAAAAGTGACCGTTCCGAAGAAAATGACGGCAAAGAATTTTGGCAAGCTGAAAAAAGCAATGAAGAGTGCAGGGAAGAAGGTTAAATACAAGAAAAAATAGAGAATTACCGGTAGTTCCCAGGCGGATGTAAGGAATGGAAATATCGCATGTTTTATTAAGATGCTGTTTGCAAGTGAATAGTATTATTGTATGTGCAAATGAACGAATTCCCCGAAGGGCACGTGAAAGTGCCTTCTTGGGAATTGTTCATTTTGCACATTGCCAAAAGCTCCTGGCTTGCCAGGGATCTCTTAAGCGGAAATGCGTTTCCGGCCAGAATACAAAATGTGAAACCGAAAGAGATCGAATCATAGTGATGGAAAATTGTTGCCGGCACTGTGAGTCGGTCTTTTGGCTTTGCAACATAATATAACACTTTTATAATGTTTTATGTTTATCAATACTGCATTTGTTGTGTTTTGCATGTAACTTTTTGATTTTCTGTTTTATCGATCTCTGACGATAAAGTATTATAAAATTTCAGAAAAGAATTGAATAAGAAATATGTATATGCTATCATATTTTATATAAAATGCTGAGAAAATTCGGCATAAAAACAAACTGGAAGAACAGCTAATAAAGGAGGAAAACATGAGAAAAGGGAAAAGATTTTTTAAAACTTTTGTACTTGCGGCAGCTTTTTGTGCAATGAGTGCAGTGCCGTGTACAAGTCATGCATCAGCGGTGGATGTTCCGCGTGCGGCATCCGATAATACGTTTGCTACTGCAAGCAGGATCAACATGGGTGATACGTTGAATGGAAGTATTACAGAAACCAAAGATTATAATAATTATCAGTTCCAGCTGGACAGTGCCGGATGTATTAGTCTTAATATGACAGCATATATGAAAAATTATTGTATACGTATATATGAGACAGATGGAACAGAAGTCTGGTATACAGATGAGAATTACTGGAATGAGACAGTAGGATATCGACGTGATGAGTATAATATTTATCTGGAAAAAGGAACTTATTATATACAGATAAATGGATATGCATATAGAACATATCAAAAAAGTACTGGAGAGTATACTTGTCGTACATCGTTTACTTCTTCTGGTGTGACAAACAGAGAAGATGATAATTCTTTTGCAGATGCAAACAATATTGCGATTGGAGATAAAATTGTAGGGCAGATATCTGTAAATGATGATTTTGATACATACAAATTTACATTATCACAGGTTGGCTGCGTAAAACTTGATATGACATCATATATGCAGTACTATTGCATAAAACTTTTTAATTCAGATGGAGAAGAAATTTGGTATACAAGTGAAAATGAGTGGACTTCAACCGTAGGATATCGCAGCGATTCTTATGATTTGTATCTGGAAAAAGGAACCTATTATATGCAGATTAATGGATATGATTGGGGAACTTATTATAAATCTACTGGAAAATATGTTTGCAATACTTCTTTTACAGGATCAGGTGTATCTTTTGATGGGGATGATAATGATTTTAAAACTGCGAAACAAATTTCATGGAATAAAAAATATATAGGACAGATTTCAGAAAACGACGATTTTGATAATTATATTTTTAGCGTTCCAAAAGATCAGACAATAGCAATTGATATAACATCCTATATGCGATATTATTGTATAAGAATTTTTGATTCAGATGGAAAAGAAATATGGGAAACAGATGATAATGAATGGAACAGCAATGTTGGATATCGTAAAGACTCACAGAATATTGTGCTGAGTGCTGGAAAATATTATATGCAAATAAATGGATATGCATGGGGAAAATCTTATAAGAGTACGGGAAAATATGTTTTCTCTGTTTCTTCTTTGAGTCAGGCAAATTGTAATCATGATTACAGCAGCAAATGGGTAGATGCTACTTATTTTGAGAAGGGATACCGTCTCTATACATGTGAGAAGTGTGGTAAGAAATATAAGGATGATTATGTTGCGAAAAGACAACTGGATCAGGGAAGCATTTCTTCTTGGTATTCAAGTGCTGGAAAGGGAAAAATCTATCTTCGGTGGTATACAATATCGGATGCATCAGGTTATCAGATTCGTTACTGTAAGAAAAAATCTATGAAGAGCGGTGTAAAAGTGATGACTGTTAAAGGACAGCGTAAGTATAAGAAGACGATCAGCAAACTGTCCAGAAGAAAGAGGTATTATGTTCAGGTTCGGGCATATAAGAAATCTGGCAAAAAAACAGTTTATGGCAAGTGGTCAAAGAAATATATGCTTAAAACAAAATAGAGATTCAGAAAAGATTTCTACATATAATTAGATAATAGCGAAAAAATAAAGTTCAGACAGCAAGAGTGTATTGGAAACCGTGTTTTCCGTATGCTCTTGTTTTTTATATAGGGACAAGATTGGATTGAACATATTGCTTGAATTATAGATATAAAAGTAATAAACACGAAAGTTTTGACTTCTAAGAAAAAACTTTAAAAATTTTGAAAAAAGCTGTTGACAGATCCGCACAACAGTGGTATCATACCAAGTGTTGCAGCGGAAACGCAGAAACAACGGAGCCTGAGAGATACAGGCAGTCAGGGAATCATCCAGACGATCCGGGGACGGAATCAAAAAGATGAAAAAAGTACTTGACAAACCGGAAAGACTTTGATAGAATATCAGAGTTGCTGCGAAAGAGACAAAGCAACACAGTCTGGTACGACTTAAGAAGTTCGAAAGAGCTTCGAAAAAAGTTTAAAAAAGTACTTGACAAGCACAAAGAGATGTGCTAAAATAACAAAGCCGATGCGAACAGCGAACGGCACAAACGAAAAGATGAACCTTGATAATTGAACAGTGACAACCTTGAAAATTCAAGAGAAAAGTTCTGAAAACGAACCTTAAACAGTAAAACAAGGATGGATTAGCCAAGAGTTAATCCTGACTGGACAAATTTTTATTATGAGAGTTTGATCCTGGCTCAGGATGAACGCTGGCGGCGTGCTTAACACATG
>ERZ827496.4702-NODE-4702-length-10348-cov-4.851452_pt1 | contig 10348 bp, 6 predicted proteins | sample MGYA00519769_ERZ827496 | MGnify/ENA primary metagenome ERZ827496 (study PRJEB31778, sample SAMEA3449327) | human gut metagenome | biome: human gut; feature: human-associated habitat; material: faeces | place: United Kingdom | collected 2010/2012 ...
GTGATGTTTGGAGCGTAAGCTCCAAACTCATGCATAAAGGCTCCGCCTTTATGCGAGGCCCATTGAAAAGGCGGGCGCAACTTTCAGTCAGCAATCGTCCCGCTGCTCTGCCCGAGAAAGACTCCCTATTTCAAAGTTTTCGCCAGGCCTTTTTCAAAAGGCCGCGTATCCCCGCGTATCCCCGCGTATCCCCGCGTATCCCCGCGTTTCCCTCGCCGCAGCCCCGTGTTATTCCTCTGCGTCGAGCTCGCGGGAGCGGACCTTTTCGCCGTTGTAGTTTACGGGGATATCGGGTAGGTACTCGAACGGGTTTATCGGCACATCGTCGCGCCGCAGCTCGAAGTGCAGATGCGGACTTGTCGCAACGCCGGTCTCGCCTACATGACCGACGACATCGAGCGGAGCGACCTTATCTCCGACAGAGACGGTGATATCGCTCAGATGACCGTAGAGCGAGACGAGACCGTTTCCGTGGTCGATCTCAACGAGCAGTCCGTATGACAGGTGCTCCTCGGCGAGAATGACCGTTCCGCCGTCGGCTGCCCATACCTCATCGCCATCCACGGTCTGAAGATCGGCGCCGATATGGTGCCCGGTGCGGGCATCGAATGCCTCGCGTACCTCGCGGAACAGCGATCCTATATACATATCCGTAGTCTCGAGCGGCCACAGCAGCTCGCCTGTCGGCTGTCCCGGCTCGGTGCCGGTGCCCTCGCCGACGAACAGTATCTCCGAGATGGGCTTGACAAGCTCCTCGGCGCTCTCGTCGCTGCGTGTAATGCTGCCGTCCGAGCCGTAGCTGACCGTTTCGGTAACGGCGGCGATACCGCATACACCCGCGCGGCTCGGGTAGGTATAACCGCTCGGGCGGTCGCTTCGCGGCTCTTCGATGCTGTCGTAATCGGTGCTGCGGTATTCGGTCTCGGTGCGGGTCAGCTCAAGGGCAAGCAGGGCGCGGGCGCGCTCCGACCGATAATACGGGCTTTCGGTCAGCTTTGCGACCCGCCCGGATGCTCCGGATATCTCGGAAGTATCAGATGTGTCGGATACGTTCGCTTCGTCTGATGTATCCGCTGTCCCGGTGTTGTCGGTTGCCTCGGCATTGTCTGTTGTCCCGGCATTGTCTGTTGTCTCGTTGCTATTTGATGTCTCGGTGCCGTCGGAGGTCTCCGATGCGTCCGTATCGAGCATATCGAGCACAGAGAGCACGGCAGGCTCCTCCGTCTCATATCCGGCTGTTTCCGATGCATAGAGCGTGCGGTATCTGCGCAGCTGAACCAGCGGCTGATAATACTCCGCCGCCGCAGATATCGAGGCATCCGCCGAGCCGATCGTGGTGCGAGCCCATTTGAGCAGCGGGTGGGTATCGGCTGCCGCTGAGTCGTGCGTTGTCCCGGTATCGGAATCTGCGTTTGCTGCCGTATCGGCTGCCGCAGCTTGAGCAGCAGTCGTATATAAAGAGCTTTCGGAATTGCTTTCGGCGGCGTTTTCGGAAGTGATTTCCGTTGCATTCTCGCTGCCGTCGTTCAGCCCGCCGCTTATCCCGACGGGCAGACCGGCGCTGAGCAGAGCATACAGCTCATCTCCGGTCATGACCTCATCGGCAGGGCAGATCAGCTCCTCGGTCTTGAGCTGTGTCATGCCGGAGACCGAAACCTCGGGCAGCTCCGCCGTTATAGCCGCAGCCGCAGTATCCTCTGCGCGCGAGACGGCATTCTCCGCCTCCTCCGCATCGGCAACGCATGCCACCGGCTCTCCGCCGATATACACGAGCTGTCCCTCGGTTATCCGACCGTCGCAGCCGAGCACGAGCTCGCGCGCGAGCGCAGCCGAATCGGTGTCGACGCCCGCTTCCGGCGCGCCTATGCCGAAGAAATACGAGTGCCGACGAATTATAAGACGCGGTGAATAATCGGTACCGAAACGCGCATTGACCTCGCCGTACAGCGCATCGATTCGCTCGGACAGCTCCTTGCCCGCCTCTGCGGAATAGCTGCCGAGAGTCGTGCCTGCGGACAAGGCATCATAGCGCACCTCGCGGGAGAGCAGAGCTGCGGCTCCCGCGCAGACAAGCAGAGCGAGCAGAACCATTCCCGTGATAGCAAGCCCCTTGCGCCGAATTATTCGTTTTTGTCTGTTTGATCTGCGTCCGTCCATGGTTTTTCCTGCCGTGTTCCGTTTTTTATCAATAATTATATAGCCCGGTGTGAAATTTTTCAATAGAATTTAATTAATTTTCAATTATCATGTGCTATCATATCCGGGCGTCAATTCGTCCGGTAAGGAAGGTTCGTTCAAAAATGTCAAAGCTGTTTTTCAGACTGCTCCCCGCAGCGCTCTCATACCTTGTTTTGCGCGTCTGTCTTACCCTCGCGCGTCTGCTTTCGGACGGGCGCGGACCGCTCGACGGCGCGGTGATATATATTCTCGCCGCCGGACTCGGATATGCTGCCGCGATATATCTGCTGCGGCGGCTATGCACGCATGATACGGATGCTGCGGAATTTCAGCCCGAAATAATTGCAGAGGGCGCTGCCCTTGACGTGGACGGTACCGCGGCAGCTGCCGGGACTGTGCAAGGTGCTGCGGATGTATGTGTACCGGCAGGCGACGGTGCAGCAGCTGAGGCGGTGCGGGGTGAGCTTGATAGGCGGGGTGAGCGTGACGAGCATAGGCAGCAGGGAGAGCGAAAGCATCCTGCGCGCTCGCTGCCGAGGCGCCTGATTTTGACCGCCGCCGCGACCGTGCTGCTGCTCCTGCTCTCGTATCTTTGCTCGCTGCTGCCGGGCGGGAATTATTCTCCCGCGGAGCAGACCTCGCTTGCATCGGGCGCCCGTATGTCGCTTCCGTTTGCCGCTTTGCTGCTGCGCTCGGCGGTTTTTCCGGCGGTCTGCGAGGAGATGTATTACCGCCGGTCGCTGAGCGATGCGATAGCCTCTGTCGGTGCGGGGCGCTTTACGGCATGCATTTGCGCGGCGCTGCTCTTCGCCGTTTCGCATACCGGCGGCGGGGTGTCGTCGGTGCTGCTCGCGGGGATATCATCGCTTATCCTCTCGGCGCTGCGCACATGCAGCAAAAGTATAGCCTGCCCCATTGCGGCGCATCTGATATATAATTCGGCTGTCCTGATCGCGGCGAATATTTAAGGCTGTAACGCAAAAAAGGCGGGTTACACCCGCCGCTGAAATTCAAAGCGGTATCGGAAGCCGTGCTCTGATTTTCGAAAGAGACCCTATGGATTTCTCTAAAAAATCACTTTTTGCGGGCGTTTTGTCCCTTGACATACGCTTATAGGATAGGAGAAAACCGCAGCTCCGAATATTTTTGCCTATTCCCACTACAAAGCCCGTCACGAGCTTGACGGTCACGATCAAAAACGGAGAAATATTATGTCAACCAAAATACAGAGACAGCTGCAAAAGCAACGTGCGCAGGCGCTCGCCGCGCTCCCGCGCAAGGAGGACGAAGAATATATGCGTCAGGCGCTTGCCGAGGCACGGCTCGCACTCGCGGAGGGTGAGATACCGGTCGGTGCGGTCGTTGTTCGCGGCGGTGAGGTCATAGCCCGCGCGCACAATACCCGCGAGCGGGACGGCTGTGTTCTCGGACATGCCGAGCTCGGCGCGATAAAGCTTGCCTCGGAGGCGGTCGGAGATTGGCGGCTGCCCGACTGCACGCTGTATGTCCCCCTCGAGCCGTGCCCGATGTGCGCCGGCGCGGTGATAGGCGCGCAGCTCGGGCGCGTCGTATACGGCGGAAAGGACCCGTCGATGGGTGCTATGGGCAGCGTTGTTAGGCTGCAGAGCTATCCTCTCGGCGCAGCGCCCGTCGTCTGCGGCGGTGTGCTCGGCGACGAATGCTCCGGACTGCTGCGCAGCTTTTTTGCCGAGCTGCGCAAACGCAGACGGGAACGGTGAGAAAACGGACAGCGAAGGCTTTGACCGGTATGCTTTATGACAATACCGGATAAATGTGTTGTCGGGCTGCAGCCTCCGAATATAGCGGGATTGCCCAAATGCTTATATATCCCGCTCTTCAGTAGCTATGAGATTATCGTCCGAAGCTATATCGTCAGGGTCGATGCTTTCTTCAAATAAAAAACGCCTGTTTACATCTTTCTGTGCCGCGTGCCGTGTTTAATTTAATGAGCGGTATGCACAGTGCGTTCGTCCCGATGAGGAGTGCGGGAACTAATATTCGTCTCGACTTAAATTTCATAAAGCAAATCACCGCCGCCTCGGCGGCTTTTTTGTTTTAGAGCTTGAATGATACTTTTTCGCTGCAATAGCGACGGGCGGAAGCTGTATTCGGTAACTGTTTCGGACGGTGTTTCTCGAAAAAGTCCCGAAAAAACCCTTTAGTTAAATAGTTCTGAAAACGGGGTGTACCCGCACCCCGTTCCGAATAACGCATTGCGATCTCTTTTCTGATCATCGGCATGCTTTTGCCCTTATTTTAAAGTTTTGAAAGGGGGCGTGGGGGAAAAACTTTTTCAAAAGTTTTCCCCCGCCGTTTCTCCCTGCCGTTCTTCCCCTACCGCGTATTTTCGGTCGTGCGATTGCGACATCGGGCATCATTTCCCCCCGACGGGCGGCAGGATATGCACGGGAAATATTTTTATGCGATAGCCTCGGCGCATATCGCGGAAAAACAGTCAATAACCGCCCTTTACGCTTCGACATCCGCCGCGCGCGATGCGTGATAGAATATATCCGCCGACAAAAATCAAAAAGGAAGGATATAAAAATGAAGGACACGGCGGAAGCAAGGGTTGCGAAGATTTTCGGTATAAGGCGCGCGGCGGAACGGCGGGGAGCATTACCCGACAGCATGCGCGCGGCGGACGGTGCTGCCGATACGGACGGCGTGAGCGATTTGCCGCACCGACGCGGAAGCTCTCGGGAGAGCGCCGTATACAGCGCAAACGGACGAATCGAATCGGAGCGCAGCGGGAGCAGGGAGCTTTCCCACGGCTCCGCAAGATCCGGCTTCGGAGCATCGGGTATGCCCGGCTTCGGGCGGGCAGCCGGGGAAACGTATTTTTCGGGCGCGGCGCGCGAGAGCGGTACGGCAGGCACATCATCTGATACCGAGCGTACAGACAGGCGCGGCAGCGCCGACAGTGGAACGGCAGGATGGGACGCGCACGGCGCGGCGGGTGGAGCGGCGCGCTCGGATTATGAAGCTGCTCGGTCGATTGCGGAGCGGCTGCGCGAGCTTGCACCGGGAGCAAAGCGGGTTGGCGTGAGGCTTTGCTTTCTGCTGCTCGGGGTGCTGTTCGGCGGCGCGCAATGCCTTTTTGATACGCGCCCCATAGGGATAGCGCTGCTCGCCGCTTCAGGCGGACAGACTCTGTTTGTTTTTTCGGGAATACTTATTTCGGTGCTGATACGCAGCGGGGACATGCTGTCGCCGCTCGTCTCGGCTGTGACGGTGCTTGCCGTTCGGCTGCTGCTCTCGCGCCTGCTGCTGCGCCGCGTGGATGAGAGTGACGGAGAGGGAGCAGAGCTGTCGGAGCGCCTCGGCATTCCGCTGTACAGCGAGAGAGCGGCGTTTACCGAGCGTCCGCTGCTGCGGCTTGTCTCAGCCGTTGCAGGAGCGATAGCGGGCGGCGCGGTCCGCCTCTTCAGCTACGGAATGCTGTATTACGATGCGTTTGCGCTGCTGTTCTCGGTAGGCGCGTCGGCTGCGCTGTGCGTTGCCTTTTCGGTGCTCGGCAACCGCGAAAAGCGATTCACCGTTTACTATGAGGCGGCGCTGCTCGCCGGGGTATTCTGCCTTGTATGGTCGATGCGCGAGTACAGCGTATTCGGTTTCAGACCTGCGGTAATGGCGGCGTTTTTTGTAACTCTCATCATTTCCCGCAGCGGCGGGCTGCTGCACGGCGGCTTGGCGGGAATGGCGTGCGGACTCGGCATAGGTCTCGAATATGCGCCCGTTTTCGCGGTCGGCGGCATCGCATGCGCGCTGTTTAACGGAGCGGGCGGTATTATCTCGACTGCGGCTGCCGCGCTTGCGTCGATAGGTATGCAGCTCGGCGCGGAGGGAATAGGCGCGCTCTCGAGCTTTGTTCCCGATGCTTTGGCAGCGGCGGTGCTGTCTGTTCCGGTGATCAAATACAAGCTCCTGCCGCGTCTGCCGTTTTTTTTCGGCGGGCGGAGCATTCCGGACGAGCTGGCGGACAAGGCGTCGGTCGCACTGTGTCGGCGCGGGGACATGCAGAAGCGCGAGGAGGAGCTGACCGCGGCGTTCGGCTCGCTTGCCGAGGCATGCCGCACCGTGTCCGGCAAGGATATCATGCCGACGCAGCGCGAATGCTACCTTGTCTGCGTTGATGCGCTTGACAGCTGCTGCAGACGGTGCCCGAGCAACGGCAGATGCTTCCGCAGTCCGACAACGGCGGCGAATGACGCAAATGCGCAATCAGATAAAAAGACTATTGTAAAGCCGGGTATAAATTCGGACGTAAGCTCGGGCGACGGAAGCCCGGAGACAGGCGCAAAGGTCACCGAGCCGATGGGCAAAATATCTGCCGTCAGCCCTGAAAGCAGCAGCGAGGCAGCTGCCTCGCATCGGGACGAGCAGCACGCGGGCGATGCCGTTTACTGTATGGCGGGCGCGGTCGCCGAGACAGCAGCGCCATCGGTCGGAACGAGCAGGATCGGCAGCCGGTACGGAGGAGTGGATGAATCCGAAGGTCTGTGCGAGCTGCTCGGGGCGCGGCTGCGTGCCTCCGGTGCGCTGAGTGAATCGGATATGCCCGAGAGCCTGCGCGAGCGCTGTACCTGTCCCGCAGCCCTTGCCGCCGCCGCAAATCTCGGATATGCCCGACTCGTCCGCAGGCTGTCCGAGAACGACAAGACACGCATATTTGCTGAGGACTATGAGGCTATATCCACCGTTCTTCGCGAGTGCGCCGAGGAGGAGCAGCAGGAATATGAGGTCGACCGCGCACTGTCTGCGCGGGTTCGCGAGGCGGTCGGATATCTTGATTTTCATGCCGACAGTCTGACCGTATTCGGCAAACGCCGGCTGCGCGTTGTTGCGGGCGGAGTCGACCTCGGCAGGGTAAGGGTCAGCCCGGAGGAGCTGCACAGCGTCTGCGAGCATGTGACCGGCAGGCGGCTGTCCGTACCGGTGTTTTCGATGGAGGAGGACTATGTGTGCATGTCCTCCGAATCGGTGCCGTCGGTATGTGCGGATGGTGTGACCCGCTCGCTCGAAAAGAAGGACGAGCAGATCTCCGGCGACAGCTCGGCGTTCTTTACCGTCCCGGACGGCATGAGCTATATGCTGATAAGCGACGGTATGGGTTCGGGACGTGAGGCGGCGACGGCATCGCGGATAGCGGTGGAATTTCTGCGCCGCATGCTCGGCTGCGGGATAGGTGCGCGCGGCGCGCTTGATCTGCTGAATAACTTTATACGCCACCGCAGAGAGGAGTGCTTTGCCACCGTCGATCTTTTGCAGCTCGACGGTCTGTCCGGTCAGGCAAGGCTCATCAAGAGCGGAGCCGCGCCGTCGTTTGTCATACGTGACGGCAGCATCTTTCGCATCTCGTCCGGTACAATCCCGGTCGGCATCGCCGCACCGCTCTCATCGGAGCAGGTGCGTTTCACCCCGGAGGACGGCGATGTTATCGTTATGATGAGCGACGGCGTGGCTCAGTCGCTCGAGGACTGCGCCTACCTTGCCGACCTCATAATAGGGCAGTGGTGCGAGTCGCTGCCGGAGCTTGCCGAACGTATTCTCAGCGGCGCTGCCGAACGCAGCGGACGGCGGGATGATATGACCGTCGGTCTGTGCAGGGTACGGCACGCGGAGAGGTGATGCACATATCTTTGCTTGCATAAAACGCATTCGGCGGCGCGGGGCTATGTGCTGTTTTAAAAAATAACGGAAAAGCGGGCTTCGGCTCGCTTTTTTCTGCAAATGAAAATTCTTCGGCGGTCCGCGCAGCTAATATGTCGAAAAGTCTTGAAAAAACACAACCTCCGTTTCACAGCTCCGCCGTTTATTTCATCCTCACTTGATGCGATTTTCGCAGACGAAATGCCTACTCGGCAAACGCCGTAGCCGTTCTTGATATCGACTCGCAGCAATTTGAGGAAATTTTCAGCCTCGGCTTTGAGGATCACGGCAGAGCAGCCGTCGACCCGAACAAGAGCGACGGGAAATATGACCCGAAAACCTGCGAGAATATATTCGGCATCCGTATGCCCGACGGAATTTCTGCCGCCGTTATCAACGGCGAGACCTATCTGCTGACCGCAAATGAGGGCGACAGCCGCGCATGGCAGGCGGGCAGCGAGACCGATACGAACGAGATAAAAGATAAGACCTCTCCGCAAACCGGCGACGGAAGCGGTCTGCACCTATACATCGCGCTGCTGCTCATCAGCGGCGGCACACCGGTCGGTATAACGGCGGTCGGCAGGGCGGGGATATGCGCGTTTGCCGAGACGGGTCGTGACCTGTCGGGAGATAATTGCCTGTCAAATCGGTGCGCGGCGCAAAAAGCTGCCTATTTTTCCGCTTTCGTCATGCTTTAGTCACATTTAGATACTATAATAGCTCTGTAAAAAATAATGATTTTCAGCAAAGGAGAAAAGCTATGAAACTGAATAGATCAAATAAGTTTGACGGCGTAAGCGGCCCGCTGCTTACGATAGTTATGGACGGTGTCGGACTCGCAGCACCCGGCGGCGGAAACGCTATCGATGCAGCTTATACCCCCACTCTCGATATGCTCATGAAGAAGTACCCGATGGTCACCCTGCGCGCGCACGGAAAGGCTGTCGGTCTGCCCTCCGACGACGACATGGGCAACTCCGAGGTCGGTCATAACGCGCTCGGCTCCGGTCAGGTTTTCGCTCAGGGCGCGCTGCTCGTTTCAAACTCCATCGCGTCGGGCAAGATGTTCGAGTCAAAGACCTGGCTCGATGCTGTCGACAATGTTAAGAAGAACGGCTCTACCCTGCATTTCCTCGGACTCTTCTCCGACGGAAACGTCCATTCCAACATCGCGCATCTGCGCAGCATGATAGAGCACGCAAAGAAGGACGGCGTTCGTACCGTTCGCGTGCACATTCTGCTCGACGGACGCGATGTCGGCGAGACCACCGCGCTTGATTATGTCGAGCCCTTCGAGGCATTCCTCGCATCGCTCCGCTCGCCCGATTTTGATGCTCAGATCGCATCCGGCGGCGGCAGAATGAGGATAACCATGGACCGCTACGAGGCTGACTGGTCGATGGTCGAGCGCGGCTGGCATACGCACGTGCTCGGCGACGGTAGAATGTTCGCATCCACCGAGGAGGCTATCAAGACGCTGCGCGAGGAGACCCACGCAATAGATCAGGATCTCGATCCGTTCGTTATCGCAAAGGACGGAAAGCCGGTCGGCACTATTGAGGACGGCGACTCGGTAATCTTCTTCAACTTCCGCGGAGACCGCTCGCTCGAGATCTCGCGCACCTTTGAGGCAGGCGAGGATTTCGATAAGTTCGACCGCGTCCGCGCGCCTAAGGTTTACTATGCCGGAATGCTCGAGTACGATGGCGACCTCCATATCCCGTCGCACTACCTTGTTAATCCTCCCGAGATCACAAATACTCTCGGCGAGTACCTCGCAAACACCGGAATCTCGCAGCTCGCTATCTCCGAAACGCAGAAGTTCGGCCACGTCACATACTTCTGGAACGGCAATCGCTCCGGCAAGTTCTCCGAGGAGCTTGAGACCTATATCGAGATCCCGAGCGACGTTGTTTCGTTCGATCAGCGCCCGTGGATGAAGTGCGCGCAGATCACCGATAAGCTCATCGAGATGCTCCGCAGCGGCAAGTTTAAGTACCTGCGCTGCAACTTCCCGAACGGCGATATGGTAGGTCATACCGGCAACTTTGCCGCAACCCAGTGCAGCATGGAGGCGCTCGACCTTCAGCTCGCACGCCTGCTGCCTGTTATCGACGAGCTCCACGGCGCGGCTATCATCACCGCCGACCACGGCAACGCGGACGAGATGTTCGAGATGAATAAAAAGACCGGCGAGCCGAAGCTGAACGAAAACGGTACGCCTAAGGCTAAGACGAGCCATACGCTCAACCGCGTTCCCTGCATCATCTACGATAACTTCACCGCCGACCGATATACGGTCAAGGAGGATAAGGGCGAGTTCGGACTCTCCGATGTCGCCGCTACTACCGTTAACCTGCTCGGATATGAGGCACCCGAGATGTGGGATGATACGCTCATAGAGATAAAATAAGCTTTCGGGGAGGCTAAAAAAGCGCAGACCGAAAAAGCGAAAACAAGCTTCTTAATGACGGCTTTAGTATAATCTGATTTG
>ERZ827496.4705-NODE-4705-length-10344-cov-18.762368_pt1 | contig 10344 bp, 4 predicted proteins | sample MGYA00519769_ERZ827496 | MGnify/ENA primary metagenome ERZ827496 (study PRJEB31778, sample SAMEA3449327) | human gut metagenome | biome: human gut; feature: human-associated habitat; material: faeces | place: United Kingdom | collected 2010/2012 ...
CTGAGCCAGGTTCTACAGTCGTTCTATACAATAATGACGACGAAGTGGGAACAGCAGTGGCAGATGCTTCGGGTCAAGCGATTGTGACGCCGACAGTTAAGTTACAAACAGGTGGTGTAACAGCAAAAGCTCGCATCATGTATGATGATTATGCGGTATACTCAGATGCCAGCAATTCCGTGGCTGTAACGGACGGAACTCGTCCTGAAGTGACGGCCAAGTTGACTGTCGATGGTGTGGAACCTAAGTCTACGCCTCTCGAAGGTGGTGGGAAAAACTATACCATCTATGCTGGCGATGATGCTGTTTTGACTTTCACGGCTACAGATGACAGTGGCAAGCTTAAAGAAATGAAAGTCGTTGCAAGAGCCGACTTGAATGACAATGCCTTGAACGGAAATTTCTTTGGTAGTAGCCAGTATGGAACAGGTAATATTGCACCGATTACGGGAGATATCACAGCAACGAGTGACAATCCTGCAACTATCACAGCGACCATTCATTTGAAAGATGATCTTTACCATTCCTTCCGAAACACATGGCAACGTAATGTTGCTGCTATCGACAATGCATCAAATATGAACCGTCCAAATGGCTTGGGTGAGATTCGTATTGCTCAGGGGCGATTAGCAGATCGTACGCCGGGTGTGGCACCGACAAGCACTATTCAGGTGACCAGCCTGACTGCCTTAACAGATGCAGATAAAAGCAAGATTATTGCGGCTGTGTCGGCCTTGAATCCAGAGGCTGACAACCGTATTAAATCTTATACGGTTAATAGTGATGCTACGGTAACGATTACTTATAAAGACAGTACGACGAATGTTGTGACGGTGAAATTGTCGGATAGTGATCACAGCCAGTCAGTGTCGCAAAGTGCCAGTCAGTCTAAGCAGGAATCGATTTCTCAAAGTCGAAGTGAGTCCACTAAACAGTCTGCATCGACCAGCCTTTCATTGAGCACGGTTGCTTCAAAAAGTGTCTCAAGTTCCTTGAGTTTATCAGCACAACAGAGTGTTTCAAGATCACAAAGCCAATCTGCTTCAACGAGTGCGTCATTGAGTGTCGTGAAGTCACAGAGTGTCTCAAGTTCCTTGAGTTTATCAGCTCAACAAAGTGTTTCAAAATCACAAAGCCAATCAGCTTCAACGAGTGCGTCATTGAGTGGCGTGAAGTCACAGAGTGTCTCAAGTTCCTTGAGTTTATCAGCTCAACAGAGTGTTTCAAAATCACAAAGCCAATCAGCCTCAGCGAGTGCTTCTTTGAGTGTTGAGAAATCAGCAAGTGTTTCAAATTCCTTGAGTGAGTCCTTGAAGATAAGCGTCTCACAAAGTGAGTCAGCTTCAACAAGCACATCTTTGAGTGCCGTGAAATCGGAGAGCGTTTCAAGTTCTTTGAGTGAATCCTTGAAGACAAGCGTCTCACAAAGTGAGTCAGCCTCAACCAGTACATCTTTGAGTGCCGTGAAATCGGAGAGCATTTCAAGTTCCTTGAGTGAGTCTTTGAAGACTAGTGTCTCACAAAGTGAGTCCGCTTCAGAGAGTGCATCAGTCTCAGAATCACAGTCAGTGTCTAATTCCGAATCAGCCTCAGTAAGTGTCTCAATTTCAGAATCACAATTGGTTTCAAACTCAGAGTCATCGTCAGAAAGTGCTTCAGTAAGCGAATCACAATTTGAGTCAAATTCAGTCTCAGCTTCAGAAAGTGCGTCAACATCAACATCACAATCCGAGTCAAACTCAGTTTCTACTTCAGAAAGTGAATCGACATCAGCTTCACAATCAGAATCAAATTCAGAGTCAGCCTCAGTAAGTGAATCAATTTCAGAATCACAGTCTGCCTCAAATTCAGAGTCAGCCTCAGCAAGTGCATCAGTGTCTGAGTCACAATCTGTATCAAACTCAGAGTCAGCTTCAGAAAGTACTTCAGTAAGTGAATCGCAATCTGCCTCAAATTCAGCATCAGCCTCAGTAAGTGAATCAGTCTCAGAATCACAATCAGTATCAAATTCAGAGTCAGCCTCTGTAAGCGAATCAACATCAGCTTCACAATCAGAATCAAACTCAGTTTCATCTTCAGAGAGTGTGTCTGTTTCAGAGTCGAAATCCGTATCCAATTCAGAATCAGCCTCAGCGAGTGCATCAGTGTCTGAATCGCAATCAGTCTCGACTTCCGAGTCATTTTCAGAGAGTGCATCAGTTTCCGAGTCACAATCAGTTTCAACTTCAGAATCAGCCTCAGTAAGTGCTTCAATCTCAGAATCACAATCTGCCTCAAATTCAGAATCAGCGTCAGTAAGTGAATCAATCTCAGAATCACAGTCTGTATCTAATTCAGTCTCAGCGTCAGTAAGTGAATCAATTTCAGAATCACAATCAGTGTCTAACTCCGAATCAGCATCAGAGAGTGCTTCTGTATCAGCCTCACAGTCTGTTTCAAATTCTGGGTCAGCATCATTGAGTGCGTCGGTGTCTGAATCACAATCATTGTCTAATTCAGAATCATCGTCAGTAAGTGAATCAATTTCAGCCTCACAGTCTGTTTCAAACTCAGAATCGTCCTCAGTAAGTGAGTCACTTTCAGCCTCACAGTCTATTTCAAACTCAGAATCGTCCTCAGTAAGTGAGTCAATTTCAGCCTCACAGTCTGTTTCAAATTCAGAGTCATCGTCAGTAAGTGAATCAATTTCAGCTTCACAATCCGAATCAAATTCAGTTTCAGCCTCAGTAAGTGTGTCTGTTTCAGAATCACAATCTGTATCAAATTCAGAGTCATCGTCAGTAAGTGAATCAATTTCAGAATTACAATCATTGTCTAATTCCGAGTCAGCCTCAGAGAGTGCCTCAATTTCAGCATCACAATCCGAATCGAATTCAGTTTCGACTTCAGAGAGTGAATCGACATCAGCTTCACAATCAGAATCGAACTCAGTTTCGACTTCAGAAAGTGAATCAACGTCAGCGTCACAATCCGAGTCAAACTCAGTTTCTACCTCTGAGAGCGAATCAACATCAACATCGCAATCCGAGTCAAACTCAGTTTCAGCCTCAGAGAGTGCCTCAATTTCAGCGTCACAATCAGAATCGAACTCAGTTTCAGCTTCGGAGAGTGAGTCAACATCGACATCACAATCCGAATCAAATTCAGTTTCAACTTCAGAAAGTGAATCAATATCAGAATCACAGTCTGTTTCAAATTCCGAATCAGCCTCAGTAAGTGAATCAGTATCAGAATCACAATCATTGTCTACTTCCGAGTCAGCCTCAGTAAGTGAATCAGTTTTAGCTTCACAGTCTGAATCGAACTCAGTTTCAGCGTCAGTAAGCACATCACAGCTGGAATCAAATTCAGTCTCGGCTTCAGAAAGTGCGTCAACATCAACATCACAGTCTGAATCGAACTCAACATCATCATCTGAAAGTGCATCAACATCGATCTCTCAATCAATCTCAAATTCCGAGTCAGCTTCAGAGAGTGAGTCAGTATCTGAATCGCAGTCAGTCTCAAACTCAGAGTCAGCCTCAGAGAGTGCCTCAATTTCAGCGTCACAATCAGAATCGAATTCAGTTTCTACTTCAGAAAGTGAATCAACGTTAGCGTCACAATCCGAGTCAAACTCAGTTTCAACTTCAGAGAGTGAGTCAACGTCAGCATCACAATCAGAATCGAACTCAGTTTCTACTTCAGAAAGTGAATCAACGTCAGCATCACAATCCGAGTCAACTTCAGTTTCTACCTCAGAGAGTGAATCAATTTCAGAATCACAATCGGTTTCAAACTCAGAGTCATCGTCAGAAAGTGCTTCAGTAAGCGAATCACAATCATTGTCTAATTCCGAGTTAGCTTCTGTAAGCGAATCAATTTCAGAATCACAATCAGTATCCAATTCAGAATCAGCCTCTGTAAGCGAATCAACGTCAACATCACAATCCGAGTCAAACTCAGTTTCTACTTCAGAGAGTGAATCGACATCATCATCACAATCTGAGTCAAACTCAGTTTCTACTTCAGAGAGTGAGTCAACATCAACATCACAATCCGAGTCAAACTCAGTTTCAACTTCAGAAAGTGAATCAACGTCAGCGTCACAATCCGAATCGAATTCAGTTTCTACCTCAGAGAGTGAGTCGACATCAATGTCACAATCCGAGTCAAACTCAGTTTCAACTTCAGAAAGTGAATCAACGTCAGCGTCACAATCCGAGTCAACTTCAGTTTCAACTTCAGAAAGTGAATCAACGTCAGCATCACAATCCGAGTCAAATTCAGTTTCAGCTTCAGAGAGTGCGTCTGTTTCAGAGTCACAGTCTGTTTCAACTTCCGAATCAGCCTCAGCGAGTGCATCAGTGTCTGAATCGCAATCAGTCTCGACTTCCGAGTCAGCTTCAGAGAGTGAATCAGTTTCAGAATCACAATCAGTTTCAAACTCAGAGTCAACTTCAGAGAGTGAATCTGTGTCAGAATCACAGTCAGTGTCTAATTCCGAATCATCTTCAGAGAGTGCTTCAATTTCAGAGTCACAGTCTGTTTCAACTTCCGAATCAGCTTCAACAAGTGAGTCAGTTTCGGAATCACAGTCTGTCTCAAACTCAGAATCAGCTTCAGAAAGTACTTCAATCTCTGAATCACAATCTGTTTCTAATTCCGAGTCAGCCTCAGAGAGCGAGTCGACATCAGCGTCACAATCAGAGTCAAACTCAGTTTCTACCTCTGAGAGCGAATCAACATCAACATCGCAATCCGAGTCAAATTCAGCTTCAGCCTCAGTAAGTGCTTCAATTTCAGAGTCACAGTCTGTTTCAACTTCCGAGTCAGCTTCAACAAGTGAGTCAGTTTCGGAATCACAATCGGTTTCAAACTCAGAGTCATCGTCAGAAAGTGCTTCAGTAAGCGAATCACAATCTGTTTCCAATTCCGAGTCAGCCTCAGTAAGTGAGTCAGTATCTGAGTCACAATCCGTTTCTAATTCCGAATCAGCTTCAACAAGTGCTTCAGTTTCAGAATCACAGTCTGTTTCAAATTCTGGGTCAGCATCATTGAGTGCGTCAGTGTCTGAATCACAATCAGTGTCTAATTCAGAATCATCGTCAGTAAGTGAATCAATTTCAGTCTCACAGTCTGTTTCAAACTCAGAATCATCGTCAGTAAGTGAATCAATTTCAAAATCACAGTCTGTTTCAAACTCAGAGTCAGCTTCTGTAAGCGAATCAATTAGTGAGTCACAATCAGTGTCAAACTCAGAGTCAGCCTCAGAGAGCGAATCGATATCAGCGTCACAATCAGAATCGAACTCAGTTTCAGCTTCGGAGAGTGAGTCAACATCGACATCACAATCCGAATCAAATTCAGTTTCAACTTCAGAGAGTGAATCAACATCGACATCACAATCCGAGTCAAACTCAGTTTCTACTTCAGAAAGTGAGTCGACATCTGCGTCACAATCAGAATCGAACTCAGTTTCAGCTTCGGAGAGTGAGTCAACATCGACATCACAATCCGAATCAAATTCAGTTTCAACTTCAGAGAGTGAATCAACATCGACATCACAATCCGAGTCAAACTCAGTTTCTACTTCAGAAAGTGCCTCAACGTCAACATCACAATCCGAGTCAAATTCAGTTTCAGCGTCAGAAAGTGTATCAGTAAGCACATCACAGCTGGAATCAAATTCAGTTTCAGCGTCAGAAAGTGCATCAGTAAGCATATCACAGCTGGAATCAAATTCAGTTTCTACCTCAGAGAGTGAGTCAACATCAACATCACAATCCGAGTCAAACTCAGTTTCTACTTCAGAAAGTGAGTCGACATCAGCGTCACAATCCGAGTCAAATTCGGTTTCTACCTCAGAGAGTGAATCAACTTCAACATCTCAGTCTGAGTCGAACTCAACTTCAGCCTCAGTAAGTGCGTCAACATCAACATCACAGTTGGAGTCAAATTCAGTCTCAGCTTCAGAAAGTGCCTCAACGTCGACATCACAATCAGTATCAACTTCAGAGTCAGCCTCTGTAAGTGCATCAGTATCTGAATCGCAGTCAGTCTCAAACTCAGAGTCAGCCTCAGAGAGTGCTTCAGTATCTGAATCGCAGTCAGTCTCAAACTCAGAGTCAGCCTCAGAGAGTGCCTCAATTTCAGCATCACAATCCGAATCGAATTCAGTTTCTACTTCAGAAAGTGAATCAACGTCGACATCACAATCCGAGTCAAACTCAGTTTCAACTTCAGAGAGTGAATCAACGTCAGCATCACAATCCGAGTCAAACTCAGTTTCAACTTCAGAGAGTGAGTCGACATCAGCGTCACAATCAGAATCAAATTCAGTTTCTGCTTCAGAGAGTGAATCGACATCAGCATCACAATCCGAATCAAACTCAGTTTCAGCTTCAGAAAGTGAATCAACGTCAGCGTCACAATCAGAATCGAACTCAGTTTCAGCCTCAGAGAGCGAATCGATATCAGCGTCACAATCAGAATCGAACTCAGTTTCAGTCTCAGTAAGTGCGTCTGTTTCAACCTCACAATCTGCCTCAAATTCAGAATCATCGTCAGTAAGTGAATCAGTATCAGAATCACAGTCTATTTCAAACTCAGAGTCAGCCTCAGAGAGTGCTTCAGTTTCAGAATCACAGTCTGTTTCAAATTCTGGGTCAGCATCATTGAGTGCGTCAGTGTCTGAATCACAATCAGTGTCTAATTCAGAATCATCGTCAGTAAGTGAATCAATTTCTGAATCACAGTCTGTTTCAAACTCAGAATCAGCCTCAGAGAGTGCATCAGTGTCTGAATCACAATCTGTCTCAACTTTCGAATCCGCATCAGAAAGTGCATCAGTAAGCGAATCACAATCAGTGTCTAATTCCGAGTCAGCGTCAGTAAGTGTGTCAGTTTCAGAATCACAGTCTGTCTCAAACTCAGAGTCAGCGTCATTAAGTGAGTCAATTTCAGCATCACAATCAGTATCAAATTCAGAATCAGCTTCAGAGAGTGCTTCAATCTCAGAATCACAATCTGTTTCTAATTCAGAGTCAGCCTCTGTAAGTGAGTCAATCTCAGAATCACAATCAGTATCAACTTCCGAGTCAGCGTCAGAAAGTGCGTCTGTTTCAGCTTCACAATCTGTCTCAACTTCCGAATCCGCATCAGAAAGTGCATCAGTAAGCGAATCACAATCAGCCTCAACTTCCGAGTCAGCGTCATTAAGTGCTTCTGTATCAGAATCACAATCAGAGTCTAACTCAGAATCCGCATCAGAAAGTGCGTCAGTTTCAGAATCACAGTCAGCTTCAAACTCCGAGTCAGTGTCTGTAAGTGAATCCATTTCAGAATCACAATCTGTCTCAACTTCAGAATCTGCTTCAGAGAGTGCATCAGTAAGCGAATCACAATCAGTGTCTAACTCCGAATCAGCGTCAGGGAGTGCTTCTGTATCAGGATCACAGTCAGTTTCAAACTCAGAATCAGAGTCAGAGAGTGCATCAGTTTCAGAATCACAGTCTGTCTCAAACTCCGAGTCAGCTTCAGAAAGTACTTCAGTTTCAGAATCACAATCTGCCTCAACTTCCGAGTCAGCGTCAGTAAGTGCGTCAGTTTCAGAATCACAGTCTGTTTCTAATTCCGAGTCAGCCTCAGAGAGCGAGTCAACATCAGCTTCACAGTCAGAATCGAACTCAGCTTCATCGTCAGTAAGTGAATCAATTTCAGAATCACAGTCTGTTTCAAATTCAGAATCAGTCTCTGTAAGTGAATCAACGTCAACATCACAGTCAGAATCGAACTCAGTTTCTGCGTCAGAAAGTACATCAGTAAGCACATCACAGCTGGAATCAAATTCAGTTTCTACCTCAGAGAGTGAGTCGATATCAGCGTCACAATCCGAGTCAAATTCAGTTTCAACTTCAGAGAGTGAATCAACATCAGCATCACAATCCGAGTCAAACTCAGTTTCAACTTCAGAGAGTGAGTCGATATCAGCGTCACAATCAGAATCAAACTCAGTTTCAACTTCAGAGAGTGAGTCGACATCAGCGTCACAATCCGAGTCAAACTCAGTTTCTACTTCAGAGAGTGAATCAACATCGACATCACAATCCGAATCGAACTCAGTTTCAGCGTCAGAAAGTGAATCAATTTCAGAATCACAGTCTGTTTCTAATTCAGAGTCAGCTTCAGTCAGAGAATCAATTAGTGAGTCACAATCCGAGTCGAACTCAGTTTCTACTTCAGAAAGTGAGTCAACATCAGAATCACAATCTGCCTCAAATTCAGAATCAGCCTCAGTAAGTGAATCAACGTCAGCTTCACAATCCGAGTCAAATTCAGTTTCAGCCTCAGTAAGTGCATCAGTTTCAGCTAGTGAGTCAGCATCATTGAGTGAATCGCAGAGCACGAGTGCATCAGTTTCGGCTTCTGAATCAGTATCATTGAGTACATCGAGCTCATTAAGTGCTTCTGTATTTGAAAGTCAGTCTCAAGCTTTCAGTGCTTCAATTTCTGCGATTATTTCAACTGTTGAATCTGTTTCGAACTCGGCTTCAAGCTTCATTTCAACAAGTGAATCGGTTTCGACATCTAACTCAGCATCTTTGAGTGAGTCGGCGTCATTGAGTGCATCTGTTTCAGGATCACAATCAGTCTCTAATTCAGTGTCTGCATCAACAAGTGCTTCTGTCTCAGCATCACAGTCTATTTCAAACTCAGTTTCAGCTTCAGTCTCAGCCTATGTATCAGAATCACAATCAGTCTCTAATTCAGTTTCGATTTCAGAAAGTGAATCGACATCAGCTTCACAATCAGAATCAAATTCAGTTTCGACTTCAGAGAGTGAATCAACGTCAACATCACAATCTGAGTCAAACTCAGAATCAGCATCATTAAGTGCTTCAGTTTCAGCTAGTGAGTCTGTATCCTTGAGTGAATCACAGAGCACAAGTGCATCAGCCTCAGTAAGCACATCAGTTTCAGTATCTGAGTCAGAATCAGCCAGCGCATCCGCTTCAGAAAGTTCTTCGATTTCAACAAGTGAGTCTGTATCGTTGAGTGAGTCGCAAAGTGAAAGTGCTTCATCCTCAAAATCAACATCATTGAGCGTTTCATCATCATTGAGTGAATCACAATCAGTCTCAGTAAGTAATTCGGTTTCAACAAGTGAGTCTGTATCGTTGAGCGAATCACAAAGTGTAAGTGCATCAGAGTCTGTATCAGCAAGCACATCTGCTTCAGTCTCAGCGTCAGAATTAACGAGCGCATCCGATTCAGTATCTACGTCAGCCTCAGTAGGTGCGTCAGAATCAGCCAGCACGTCTGAGTCAGTCTCAACAAGTGCCTCTGTCTCAGCATCCGCTTCATCAAGTGTTTCGGTATCAGAGTCAGCATCATTGAGTGTCTCATTGAGTGAATCACAATCAGTCTCAGTAAGTGCTTTGATTTCAACAAGTGTATCTGTATCAGCATCAGCCAGCACGTCTGAGTCAGTCTCAACAAGTGCCTCTGTCTCAGCATCCGCTTCATCAAGTGTTTCAGTATCAGAGTCAGCATCATTGAGTGTCTCATTGAGTGAATCAGAATCAGCCTCAGTAAGTACTTCGATTTCTACAAGCGAGTCTGTGTCATTGAACGAGTCGCAAAGCGCAAGCACATCAGCTTCAGTCTCTGTCTCTGTCTCAGAATCAGTAAGCGCCTCTGAATCTGCGTCAGCCTCAGCCAGCACATCAGCTTCAGTCTCAGCGTTAGAATCAGCGAGCGCATCCGATTCCGTCTCTGCCTCAGAGTCAGCATCAACAAGCGTATCCGCTTCAGTATCTACGTCAGCCTCAGTAGGTGCGTCAGCCTCAGCCAGCACATCAGCTTCAGTCTCTGTCTCAGAATCAGTAAGCGCCTCTGAATCAGCTTCAGTGTCTGCCTCAGAATCAGCGAGCGCCTCAGCTTCAGTCTCTGCGTCAGAATCAGTAAGCGTATCTGAATCAACTTCAGCGAGCATCTCAGTCTCAGAATCAATTTCAACTTCAGAATCTATCTCTGTTTCAACTTCAATCTCTGAATCAATTTCAAACATTGTAAATCATTCAGAATCCGCTTCATCAAGCGTTTCAGTATCAGAGTCAGCATCATTGAGTGTCTCATTGAGCGAATCACAATCAGCCTCATTAAGTGCTTTGATTTCAACAAGTGAGTCTGTATCGTTGAGTGAGTCGCAAAGTGCAAGTACATCTGCCTCAGTATCAACTTCAGTAAGTGTATCTGTCTCAGAATCAGCCAGCACGTCTGAGTCAGTCTCAACAAGTGCCTCAGTCTCAGAATCCGCTTCTACATCAGCATTCTTGAGTGCCTCTGAAAGCACAAGTGCTT
>ERZ827496.4712-NODE-4712-length-10319-cov-3.795304_pt1 | contig 10319 bp, 9 predicted proteins | sample MGYA00519769_ERZ827496 | MGnify/ENA primary metagenome ERZ827496 (study PRJEB31778, sample SAMEA3449327) | human gut metagenome | biome: human gut; feature: human-associated habitat; material: faeces | place: United Kingdom | collected 2010/2012 ...
TCAAAGTCATCGTCAAAATCATCAAAATCATCTGCAGCATCGATGTCCTTTAAAGGGTCATCCTGTTTCTTCTGAAGACAATAATAAGTTCCTGCTGCTGCGGCACCGGCGAGCGCACTAAGTAAAACTAACTTGCCGAATTTCTTAGCCATAATGTATGCTCCTTTCTGTAAGGGGATTATATATTATATACATTTTAATACTATTTTATGAAAATGAAAAGTGAATATGTAAAATTTTAGAATGCTTTAATAACCTTGAATTATCCCACATATTATGTTAATATAGAATCGACTACATAAGTCAACCGCAAGGATGCAGCAGGAGGAGAATGTATACATGAATGAGAAATTCTTTGATTTGTCCAGAGAAAAGCAGGACCGTATGATAAATGGCGCATTAGAGGTATTTGCCAAGAATGGCTATAAGCATGCAAGTACCGATGATATGGTGAAGGCAGTGGACGTAAGCAAGGGATTATGGTTCCATTATTTTGGTTCAAAGGCAGGATTGTATACATTCGTATATGGCTACAGTGTGAAATATATGATATTGGAATTGTCTTCCGCCATGGATGCGCAGGAGAAGGACTATTTCGAAGTGGTGCGCCAGATGGAGTACACCAAGATGCGTGTCAGCAAGAGTTACCCATATATGAATCTGTTCCTGCAGGAGTCTGCGAATGAGACAGATGAGGAGATTCTGGAGCAGACCCAGGCAGACCGTAAGATTCTGAAGGAGAAGATGGATGGCATATTGCGGAATGCAGAGATTGAAGGGATATCGGAGAAAGCACACAGAGACCGTATCAAGCGAATGATCCGCTATACGATAGAAGGCGTGCAGCATGATAAGATGGTGAAGACCCAGGTTGAGCCTGAGACTGTATATAAGGAAATCAAGAACTATATCGAACTGGTCAAGACACTGGTGCGTGGAACAGACCTGCCTGCGAAGGAAGATATGCTTGATTCACCAATAACGAATACATTATTCTAGTAAAAAAACATGCGGATTCGCATGTTTTTTACTATTTCTTCTGTTGATAAACGGGGGCTGCGGGGAAGCCGCCTTTTAACTTCTGCATACCTCTCTGCACAGCATCTTTAGAATTCTTCCAGTCAGCATCCTGATTCTTATAGTCAAACTTCTCCACAAGCCAGCTCACATCTTCACCGACGCGTTCCATATTTTCTTTCATCAAACCAAAAAGCACAGGGAAGAATTCTTCCTTCTGTTTATCAGAAAGTGTCTCGCATGCCGCCTGACACAAATCACCGAAGTGAACCAGACAAAATCCCTTACTCTCTTCAAAACGCTTCCGAAAAGCCTCATCCTTCTTATACATAAAGAAGAAAGTATCCATATATCTGGCATAGGTATCCTTGTACTGATTGCAGATGTAGCAGGATTCCTGCTTGGCATAAGTCCACGCAGTCATGGTATTGTTGACTTCCTTTGACTTCTTCATACGATCCAGGAAAGAAATCTTAGCCGGCTTGAATCGTTTGATCTCCTGCTCCAGCTCCTGATTTATTTTGCGGAAATGCGTCTTTAAGATCCAGGCATTACCAAGCGTATTGCCATACTGGAACATTTTCTGGAAATGATACCGGCAGAAACCAGCCTTGTCCGTCATATCGCGGATATCGCTCTCCATATAAGAAGAACCCGAACCCAGCGTAAAGTCCAGCAAGTCCTGTTCAACCTTTTGCTCAATGTAGCAGAAAGGACACTCATCATCTGCTGCGAAGGCATCGTTTAAGGGAATGGTATATAATTGCTCTTTCATGTGAAAATCTCCTCGTAGTTAAGTGATGTTTTAAGCATAGCATATTTGCAAGAAATATGTTAGAGTAAAAAGCACTTCAAATTAACTTACAATATAAAAATAAGGATGCAACAGTCTGTATATTCTGTTGCATCCTTTGCTTACACTTTATATATCGGCATATCTATTCTAAACTTTATACTTATTTTCCCCAAATTACAATTTTTTTTAAGAATTATGAATCATGGTAAGAGGGTATATTGTAATAGAAGAGAGATAATTATATGGGAGGTTCCTGAAAATAAACAACAGTATTTAAAACAATTAAAAAATTACTGTATAGGTAATGCAGAAATATTTAGTAATTATACTTTATGTAAAGTATATAGAAAAAAAATAGTGTATTGTTTATTGTATTTTGTTACCGGTTTATTCTTAATAATTCCCGCTATGCCAACTCGATACTTAGGGATATTAGGTTTTATTATACTAGTATTATTTAACTTTGGATTGTTTTTAAAAAATGGTAAAGATTATTTTTTAATTAAACATTTAGATTACATATATTGGACAATTGTTTTGCTTAAAAATCCAAGGTTATTAACTAGAAAAGGGAAAATAGATAATCCAATGAAGCATTATATTTAGATATAAGAATAAAATATAATAATTAATATAGCGTGAAAAATAGTATGTAGTAAAATAATTAGGAAGTTATTATGAAGAGAACATTATCTTTAAAATGTAATATGGCATTAAATGCATTCAAAAGTATATTAAATATAATATTTCCTTTAATTACATTTCCTTATGCTTCAAAAATACTTGGTATTGATAATATAGGGAAATATAATTTTTCAAGTTCTATAGTTTCATATTTTGTGTTATTTTCTGAACTTGGAATAAGTACGTATGCTATACGAGAAGGAGCAAAAATTAGAAAATCAGAATTAATTAAAACTTTTTCAAATGAAATGTTCTCGATAAATATTTTATCAACTTTAATATCATATATTTTATTGGGGATTTCACTCATTTATATTCCAAAATTTCAAGAATATAATTGTATTATTTTAATACTGTCTATATCAATATTATTTAGAACTATAGGTATGGAGTGGATATATTCAATATATGAAGATTATTTGTATATAACGATAAGAAGCATTGTTATACAGGTTCTTTCATTGGTATTATTATTTGTTTTTGTAAAATCAAAAGATGATTTATTATACTATTCATTTCTTTCTGTATTTTCAGGTGCTTTCACAGGAATATTGAATTTTGTACATGCGAGAAAGTATTGTAAAATTCATTTTACTTTAAATATGAATTGTAAAAAGCATCTTAAGCCGATTCTTGTTTTATTTGGGATGTCTGCAACAGTAACAATTTATGTAAGTTCAGATACTACAATTTTGGGATTTATGTGTTCAGATAAAATAGTCGGGCAGTATGCGGTATCGGTTAAAATTTATACAATTGTTAAAACAATTTTATCCTCCGTATTAGTTGTTTCGATACCTAGAATTTCAGCAATCCTAAGTGAACACGATAAAATTAAATTAAATATGGCATTAGAGGATATATATAAAACGCTTTTAACATTTTTATTTCCTGCAGGAAGAACTGAAGATAATACTTGGTTTAATTATTTTAAGAAGATCAGTTATTTTATTTATTTCTAGTGAAGAATTTATTGGAGCAACATCTTCTCTGGTGCTGCTTGCCATAGCATTGTTTTTTTGCATGGGAGCATGGTTTTGGGGACAATGTGTGTTAGTACCGTTGAATGAAGAAGTAAAAGTATTTAAAGTAACAGTAGTAAGTGCAGTTATAAATATTGTTTTGAATCTTCTGTTAATTCCTTTTTGGAAGGAGAATGCTGCTGCATTAACAACTATAATCGCAGAGGCAATCTCATATTTTTATTGCATGTATTGTGGAAGAAAGCAAATTGGAAACTTAGTAATTTTAAGGACTGTGAAAAAAATAAGTGTTGGTTCAATAGGAATTATATTAGTTTGTGGTATAGTGCGTTTTGTAGTACGTAATGAAATATGGTGTTTAGCTTGTTCAATAATATTATCAATAGTTGTTTATATTGTTATTGAGATAATTTTAAATAATGAAGTAATTGGTGATTTTTTTTCTCAGATTGAACCGGTCGTGCTGTCCATACTAAGCTATACTCGCAGTTGTTGAGGCGGACGGTACTATCCTTTACCAGTTCCATTTTTACCATGAGTCCGCCGTCGGTACGGCGGGCGGACATATTGGAAATATAATTTCCCAAAGAATATACGACAAGATGTTTGTCATTTGTCAGGCTATCCGTACGGACTTCAATTGGTTGGACAACGTGCGGATGTGAACCAATGACATGGTCTACTCCTTTTTGAAGAAGCCAGCCGGCAAGGAACTTTTGCTCTTTATCAGGAAGGGATTGATATTCGATTCCCCAATGCATACAGGCGATAATGGCATCCGGATGCAGTGTCTTGCTCACTTCGATGTCTTTGGCGATAATAGCCGTATCAATATAGTTCACGATATTGGGAGGAGTAACGGCGATTCCGTTGGTTCCATACGTATAGTTGAGCAGGGCGATACGGAATCCGTTCTTTTCTAACAGGAGCGGATATTTCTTTTCGCGTTCTTCGGCATTGGTGTACGTACCGGCATGAGGGATATTCAGCGAGTCGATCAGAAGAATAGTACGTTCCAATCCTGATCTTCCGCGGTCGAGACTGTGGTTGTTGGCTGTCACCAGTACGTTGAAACCGGCGTCGTGAATGGCGGTGAGGAATTCGTCGGGTGCGCTGAAAGCAGGATAACCTTTATAGGGCTTTCCACCCAAAGTAACTTCCAGATTGGCTATGGCAAGATCTACACTCCCAATTTCTTCTTTCACGTATTCAAAGCAAGCGGAGTAATCATAAGTCCCTGTTGCGGTACGCGCAGCATTGATCTGTCCTTGATGTTGCATGAGATCGCCTACGAAAAGAAGCCGCAAGGTGTCGGCAGACATGATGCTGTCGGGTGTCGACAGAGTATCAGATAAGGTATTAATAGAATCTCTCCTTGCCTGCGACCGGGAGGTGCAGGACAGGGAGAGAAATAAAATCATCAGAAACAGTGCATGTCTCATTGATAAATGGCTTTCTTACCGGCTAAAAGTGTATTTTTCATTAACGATACTATCGTCATCGGACCAACGCCACCCGGTACGGGGGTGATGTAAGAGCATTTTGGCGCTACTTCGTCGAACTTCACGTCACCGGTCAGCTTGAATCCGGATTTCTTAGTTGCATCTGGCACACGGGTAGTACCTACATCAATTACGACTGCACCTTCTTTTACCATTTCAGCCTTCACAAAGTTGGGCTGTCCCAAAGCGGCAATGATAATGTCGGCTTCCTGACATTCTTTTATCAGGTCTTTGCTGCGGCTGTGACATACGGTGACGGTTGCGTCTCCCGGATAAGCCTTCTGCATCATCAGGGCAGCCATAGGCTTGCCGACGATATTGCTTCGGCCGAGTACGACACATTTCTTGCCCGAAGTCTCAATTTTGTAACGCTTCAGTAGTTCGAGGATACCGTTGGGAGTGGCAGATACATAACACGGAAGTCCGATAGACATACGTCCTACATTAATAGGGTGGAATCCGTCTACGTCCTTACGGTAATCAATCGTTTCGATAACTTTCTGTTCGGAGATATGTTTCGGTAACGGGAGTTGGACGATGAATCCGTCTACGTCACTGTCTTCATTCAGTTCACGTACTTTGGCGAGCAGTTCTTCTTCGGTCACGTCGCTTTCGTAGCGGATGAGGGAAGATTTGAACCCACAAACTTCGCAGGCTTTTACTTTGGCGGCTACATAAGTTTCGCTGCCACCGTCGTGTCCCACAAGGATAGCTGCCAGGTGGGGACGTTTACCGCCCTGAGCCACAATTTCGGCTACTTCGGCTGCAATCTCTTGTTTTACTTGTTCGGAAATGGCTTTTCCGTCTATCAGAGTCATATTTTCAGAGTATTTATTGGTGATAGGCAAAAGTAAAATAAATAACTGAACTCTCCAAAAGGATTGTTGTTTTTGTCGGGATACAAAAAAAACAGAGGCTCTATTTAGGTGAAACAGAGCCTCTGTTTACCCCAAATAGAGCCTCCGTTTGATGCAAATAGAGCCTCTGTTCGGAAACAGGCTAAAAAGGACTTTTTTCCTGATTAGATTTCCATATTCTTATTCGTTAATAGCTGTCCTTTGTACTCTCCGGTCAGTGTGCGGAGGAAGGCTACAATCTTATCTACTTCCTGTTGTGGCAAATCGATGCCCAACTGGTATTTAGCCATTGCACGGACTGCGTCATCCATAGTAGCCATGCTGCCGTCGTGGAAATATGGAGCGGTCAGTTCGATATTCCTCAGACCGGGCACTTTGAAGCGGTGGCGGTCACGTTCTATTTGAGTCTGTTTGAAGCGGCCGTTGTCTTCTTCAGTCATTTCTGCCTGTCGATCGGCAAAGTAATCGTGCTGTACACCTATCAGTTCATAAGATTTCCCTCCCAGGATTTCTCCTACATGGCAGGTTGCGCAATCATACTTCTTGAAAAGTTCGTATCCGGCGATTTCGTTTTCGGTGATTGCATCTTTTTGTCCTTTCAGATAGCGGTCGAAGCGTGAGTTGGGAGTCAGCAAAGTCTTTTCAAACTCCTGAATGGCGTCTGTGATATTCTTCTCACTCAATCCGTCGGCATACACTTCGTTGAATGCGGATACGAAATCTTTGTCTTCAGCCAGTTTATCGATAATCTGGTCGAATGATTCGCAAGCCATTTCCACCGGATTCAACGGAGGACCGGCAGCTTGTTCGGCAAGAGTTCCGGCACGGCCATCCCAGAATTGAACGAAATTGTATGCGGCGTTGTATACTGTCGGGGCATTGACGCCACCAAACTGTCCGCCTACACCTTCGGAATATTGTTTGTTGTCCACGCCGCCTGTATCCAACCCGTGGCAACTGGCACATGATACGGTATTGTCAGCAGATAAACGTGTGTCATGATACAACAAATTACCCAGAACGACTTTGCGTACATCCACTGCGATAGAATCGGCAATGGGACGAATGGGTTCGTTGGCAAATTCCGGTGCTACTGTAATGTCCGTATACATTCCCATACGGTGACTTTTTACCCAGTTCAGTGCGACTTCCTTTTTTGCGTCATTGAAGGAAGCCCCCCAATGCACAAGGTAATATTTTGCCTGGGGCATTTTTCCGTCGAGGATCACTTTTTCTATTTTGGCCAGGTCTGCCGGATTGAGGGGCTGTCCTGCTTCCAGATCTGCCTCCATTTGGGTCATGTCGAAGGCACGGTATGCCTTGCTGACGTCTTCCATTACAATTTTTCCGGCCACAGGCATGCTTGCATAGAACGGTAGGTCCGGTGTTGAGGTATGACATCTCAAACATCCTGCATCCGTAATAATCTGCTGCATCTGCGCATTTGCTTCCAGATCGGCAGAAGGTACGCGGTGCATAAGTCGATAAGTGACTGCTAATGCCGCTACCACTACCAACAGTGCCACAATTAGTTTTGTACTTTTCTTCATTTTACATTTGTTTTTTAGATTAGTTATTACGATTATATAAGTGTACGCTTTGTTGAGCCGCCGGTAAATAATTTACTCCGTACCAGCACATCTGCAAAGCCAGGAAGGACATGATGAGCAACACATAAAGCGTTTTCCGTCCCGTTTTCCGAAAAAGACGGAGGTGTACGTAAAGTAAATACCCTGCCCAAGTGATGACTGCCCAAGTCTCTTTCGGATCCCAGCTCCAATAGTTTCCCCATGCTTCTTTTGCCCAAAGGGAACCTAGCAGCATACCAATGGAGAGGAATGCTATTCCCGCATAAACCAAATTGTCGGCTGTGTGCAAGTATTCTTCCTTATGGCGGAACAACCCAGTCAATGCGATTATAAAAGCACAGCCCAATACAGAGTAAGAGAACATATATACGGTGACATGGGGAATGAACCATATGCTTTGCAGAGCCGGCATTAGTGACTGGTCGTGTATCTCGGGTTTCATCAGATTGATAATGACAAAGACTGTGGCGAGCAGTGCCGAGAAAGAAAGAATCCAACGATACTGCCATCTGATATAAGTCAGTAGTCCGGCTATGCCCATGAAGAAAGAGTACCACAAACGGGTTTCCCCCATAGTGCGTAACGGAGGACGTTGCAGGAAGAGCCATAATCCAGTAATGAATACGGCCAGAACGATAATTCCGCCTGACGTAAAACCGATTGCTGTCTTACTTCTCGTTGACGAGCGAAGGGCAAATACTGCTCCTATCAGCCATAAGCAGATAGATACTGCTGCAAATACATAGAAATTATCCCAGTTTATCATCTGTTTTAGGTCCGTTAATGAATAGAAGAATAGCTCCCGCAAGCATCATCAGGATACCTGCTACTATTATATATTTCCAGGGTTGCTTTACTACCTGCAAGATGCAGTACTCACTCTCGTTGCCTTTCGTTACGTCATAGCCGGTGAGGTAAATATCTTCTCCCAACCGATAGGCGTATGGGTGATTGACCTCAAGCAATGCTTTTTCATTTCCCAGACGTACATTGGCGGCAAAGCGGGAAGGACGCCCGTTCGGGTAGTATTCTACGGCAAAAGAGTTGAGTTCGATTTCATAATCCAAATAATGCGATGCACCGTTCATGTCGAATGCTTCGCGTGATGGCTCACCTTTATATATAGGTATACGTAAAGTCTGTGTGTCACTGCTTCCTAGAAAACCGGCAAATAGAGCCAGCCATAGCCCCGCGTGATTCAGGATGAATCTCCAACGTGCCTGTTTGCGGTAATGATAGGCGTGAATGGTAATCATTGCCAGGTTACTTAATAAGAACAGAAGTATGGCGATGAATATCCAGGAAGTCATAAAGTTATAGCAACCTAAAAAGGCTGGAAGCCCTTCACGCATTTTTGCTTCCGCATCGGATAGTTGAGGGAAAAGACCTATTATCAGGCAACCGCAGATGAGTAATCCGATAGATAGGATACTTGCTTGGGAAGAATAGAGGAATCGGGTAAATTTTGCAATTTTATATTCCTTATACAACATCCATAACAAGAAAAGCCATAGCGCCGCAAAAACAAGATTGAGCGGAAAGGCGAAAAAGGAAACCGGAAAATTTCCCGTAAGTAGTTGCATCGCAACTGCCAGTGAAATATATACCATTACGTAGACGTAGTGCATATTCGTGCTTTTGTTCTGTTATTTTTTGCAAAGTAAACAAATAAAAATGAATATACATATAAAATCTATGTAAAATTGTAATCATTACAATTGAATGACAGAGCTGATGTGATTATAAGGAGAAAATCACATAAAGTAGATGTAGGAAAGGAGAGGAGGGGTTTAAAAAAATAAAGAAAGGAAGCCGGAAGCTTCCTTTCTTTATTAGAATTTGAAACGAAATCTTTTATTTCTTCATCTTAGGCATCATCTTACCCATTTTGCTGCTGGTTACCATTTTCATCATTTTACGAGTCTGGTCGAATTGTTTCAACAGGCGGTTTACTTCCTGAATCGTTGTACCGCTACCTTTCGCGATACGTGTGCGGCGTGAACCGTTCAGGATTTCCGGGTTGGAACGCTCTGCCGGAGTCATGGAGTAGATGATAGCTTCGATACTCTTGAAAGCATTGTCATCGATATCAATGTCTTTGATTGCTTTTCCTACTCCCGGAATCATGGAAGCAAGGTCTTTCAAATTACCCATTTTCTTGATTTGTGCAATCTGGCTGAGGAAGTCGTTGAAGTCGAATTGATTCTTGGCAATCTTCTTCTGTAAACGTTTAGCTTCTTCTTCGTCGTATTGTTCCTGCGCACGTTCTACCAACGAAACGATATCACCCATACCGAGGATACGGTCTGCCATACGGGCAGGGTGGAACTGGTCGATCGCGTCCAACTTTTCGCCTGTACCTACAAACTTAATCGGCTTGTTGACTACCGAACGGATAGAAAGCGCCGCACCACCACGGGTATCACCGTCGAGCTTGGTCAGTACCACACCGTTGAAGTCCAGACGTTCATTAAATTCTTTGGCCGTATTCACAGCGTCCTGTCCGGTCATGGAATCAACCACAAACAGAATTTCGTTCGGATTGATTGCTTCCTTGATAGCGGCAATCTCGTTCATCATCTGTTCGTCTACTGCCAGACGTCCGGCTGTATCGACGATTACGAGGTCATATCCTTTGGCTTTAGCTTCCTGGATAGCGTGTTGCGCGATTTCTACCGGGTTCTTGCTTTCCAGTTCGCAGTACATCGGTACGTCAATTTGCTCTGCCAACACACGCAACTGTTCGATAGCTGCCGGACGGTAAACGTCACAAGCTACCAGTAATGGCTTGCGGTTCTTCTTGGTTTTCAGCATCCGGGCCAGCTTACCGGAGAAGGTAGTCTTACCGGAACCTTGCAAACCTGACATCAGGATTACTGCCGGGCGGGCAT
>ERZ827496.4729-NODE-4729-length-10289-cov-2.786398_pt1 | contig 10289 bp, 10 predicted proteins | sample MGYA00519769_ERZ827496 | MGnify/ENA primary metagenome ERZ827496 (study PRJEB31778, sample SAMEA3449327) | human gut metagenome | biome: human gut; feature: human-associated habitat; material: faeces | place: United Kingdom | collected 2010/2012 ...
CATTGAAGTCTATAAAAGGTGAATATCTTGTGTGGCCTGATAGTGATGATTTTTATGCTAATTCCTCTGCTATATCTAAAATGGTTTCAATATTAGATAAAAGTGATGATTCTGTCAGTATGGTTAGATGTTTACCTATATACTTAAATGAAGAAACTTTGACACTTGATCATAAAACGCCTAATGTAATAGAAATATATAATGAATATTTATTTGAGGATTGCTTGTTTGGAAAAAAACATTTTTGGTTTGTTCCTGGCGATTATATGGTTAAAATGTCAATATTAGATAAATGTATAAGAAATAGGGAGATATATACAGAAAAGAATGCAGGGCAGAATTGGCAGTTAATGCTTCCTTTATTATATCAATATAGGTGTATAACGATTGGAGACTATTTATATAATGTTGTAATACGAGAAGAATCCCATTCAAGGGGACAGTATAAGACCTTTGAAGGGGTATGTGATAAATTGCAATCTTATGAGAATACGTTAATTTGTACTTTAAATAATATGTTGTTTCTTTCTTTAGATGAAAGAGAAAAATATATATATGATATCCGTAAGAAGTATTTATTAGAACGTTTGAATGTTTGTCTAAAGTATCATCGAAAAGAAGATGCTCGAATCATAAGAAAAAGACTGGAAAAAGATTATCAGGTGACTTTATCATTAACAAGAAAATTAGATTATTTGTGTTGTCTGATTCCTGGCTATTTTTTAGTAAAACAGTTCTTATCTAGCTTAAAATATAAATATTTATGCTGCAAATAATAAATAAAGAGGATTGTTGTGGTTGTAGTGCTTGTGTACAAATTTGTCCCAAATGTTGTATTTCTATGTATGAAGATAACGAAGGGTTTCTTTATCCTGAAATAAATAAAGATATTTGTGTAAATTGTCATTTATGTGAAAATGTATGTCCTGTACTTCATCAAGGTAATCCTCATCAAACACTACGGACTTATGCGGCAAAAAATAAGAAAGAAGATATTCGTAGTCAAAGTTCATCTGGCGGAGTATTTTCATTGTTGGCTGAGTATATAATTGATAGAGGAGGGGTGGTGTTTGGTGCGCGTTTTAATGAGAAATGGGAGGTAATACATGACTATGTGGAAGTAAAGGAAGGCATAGCTGCTTTTAGAGGTTCAAAATATGTTCAAAGTCAAATAGGGGATAGTTATAAGAAAGTAGAGTTTTTTTTGAAACAAAGTAGAGAAGTCCTATTTTCTGGTACTCCTTGTCAAATTGCCGGATTGAATTATTATTTAAGAAAAAAATATGATAACTTATTGACTGTAGATTTGGTTTGTCATGGAGTCCCTAGTCCAGGTGTTTGGAGAAAATATCTTCGGGATCAAATATTGAATAAAGATCAGAGTCGAATATCAAATATACAGTTTCGTGATAAGCGCTTAGGGTGGAAAAACTTTAGTTTTACTATATGGGGATATTCCAATATTAATAAAAACGTGCCAACAATATTATTAACAGAATCATTGAAGAATAATGTGTTTATGAAAGGCTTTCTTAAAAATCTTTATTTACGACCATCTTGCTATAATTGTCCTTGTAGGAATTTTAAAAGTGGAAGTGATATAACTATTGGTGATTACTGGGGGGTAGAAAACTACTACCATACATATGATGATGATAAAGGGGTAAGTTTGGTTTGTGTTAATACATCATATGGTATGAAAATATATTCTTTGCTTATGGTTGATGGATTTGAGACTCCATATGAGTATACGCTTTCTGCTAATTCTTGTCTTGAAAAAAGTGTTACAATTCCTAAGTTCCGAAATATATTTTGGTTATCTTTTCAACATGAAGGTTTTGACTCTATAGAGCGCATCTGTGGAAAAATGAATCCTAATTTTATACATCGTGCTTTTTCTTGGATAAGGAGTCGTATTCAATATAATAAATGAACTAATTAAAAAAATGTATTGTGAAAGTACTTTTTTGAACTACAATATAATATGCGTATCTGTATTTTAACTCAACCGCTTTGCACAAATTATGGTGGTTTACTTCAAACTTATGCCCTACAAGTGGTCTTGAAGCGTATGGGACATGAAGTTTGGACAGAAAATAGGAAAGAGAATTCTTTGTCATTAATAAGTAAGTTCAAGCTGTTTATTAAACGTATATTAGCTCCGATAAGGGGAATATATTATGGAACAGATGAACAAAATAAAGTGATTTCCCAATATACTGAACTTTTTATTCGTAATTATATAACTATTACTGATCCCGTAACTTCTAATACAAAAGAAGTTTTAAGAAGATATGCTTTTGATGCATATATTGTAGGAAGCGATCAAGTGTGGAGACCTTGTTATTCTTATTATCTACCTAATTATTTTTTAGATTTTACAATGGGAGATAAAGTTAAACGAATTGCTTATGCTGCTTCGTTTGGTACGTCAGAATGGGAATTTACTGCAGAACAAACGGAACAATGTGCTGCTTTGGCTAAAAGTTTTGATGCAATTTCTGTTCGAGAAGATTCTGGAGTGGAATTATGTAGCAAATATTTAGGAGTGAATGCTGTCTGTTTATTAGATCCTACATTATTGTTGAGAAAAGAGGATTATGTTTATTTGGTAGAGAAGGAACAGGTAACCGCTTTTGACAGTAAATTGATGACATATGTATTAGACCAATCCGAAGAGAAACAGAGAATAATTCAGGAGCTATCTTATAAATTAGGTTTGACTCCTATTGTTGTGATGCCTAAGTTTGCTTTTGAGAAAACTGGTCCAAAAAAAATAAGTAATTGTATTTTTCCTCCTGTTACAAAATGGCTTCGAGGATTTATGGATGCTGAATATGTTGTGACAGATTCTTTTCATGGAACAGTTTTTTCTATTATTTTTAATAAGCCTTTTATTGTAATTGCTAATAAAGAAAGGGGATTAGGGAGATTTACATCTTTGCTAAGAATGCTAGGTTTGGAAAGCAGGTTGGTATATACTTTTGATGATATAACAGACCAACTGATATATACTTCTATAGATTATACCCAAGTAAATAGAATTTTACGAAGAGAGAGAGACAGAGCCTTGGAATTTTTGAAAGCATCCTTAAGATAAGATGTATAAATGTTGAGAAGATACTAACGAAAAGAGCTGGTGATAAAATGCGAAAAATGGAAAGTCTTCCTTTGGTAAGTGTGATTGTTCCTGTTTATAGAGCGGAAAAATTCATACAACAGTGTGCTCGCTCACTTTTTGAGCAGACTCTGGAAGAAATGGAGTTTATATTTGTCAATGATTGTACTCCTGATTCTAGTATGGTTATTTTGCGGGAGATAATAAAAGAATATCCCAACCGTGCACGGCAAGTAAGAATAGTGGAGCATGATCAGAATAAGGGGTCAGCAACAGCGAGAAATACAGGATTAGATAATGCACGTGGTAGTTATATTATATATTGTGACAGTGATGATTGGGTGGAGAGGGAAATGTACGAGAAGATGATCAAAAAGGCTTTTGATGACAAGGCGGATATTGTTGGATGCGATTTTTATTATGATTATGTAGATCGTTTAGTTATACATCGACAACACTTTCCTAATGATAATATACAGTGCATTGTTGAATTATTAGAAGGAAAATTGCATGGGTCAATGTGTAATAAATTGATAAATAGAAAACTATATTCATTAGGTCATGTGCGATTTTTTGATGGTATCAATATGTGGGAAGATATAGTTGCTATTATTTCATTATGTTTTTATGCTGGTAAGATTGCATATGTATCTCAACCATTCTATCATTATGTACAGTATAATTCTGCTTCAATAATACGGGATGTAACAACTAAACAAATGGATGACATGATTTATGCTTGTCGAAATATTGAAAGTTTTTTTGTGCAAAATAATAGTTTTGATAAATTTAAATTTCACTTTATATCTCTGGTACTTGGTGTGAAGTTTTATTTGGTTTTGAGGGAAGAAGTAAGGGATTACAATCGTTTTCATTGTTTATGGCCAGAGTTTGACAAAGATATATGGAAGATTGCTCAACGTTGGGATATCTGTTTAATATATTGGCTTGCTTCTCGAAAAAAATATAAGTTGTCTCGATTTATTTTTAGAGGAAAAGAAAAAATTAGAAGGTTAATTTTTAGACATGAATAAAAATCCTTTGGTCAGTGTTATTGTACCAATTTATGGAGTAGAACCATATATTGAAAAATGTGCTCGTTCACTTTTTGAGCAGTCATTGGAAAATATGGAATTTATATTTGTTAATGATTGTACGCCAGATAAAAGTGTAGAAATTTTACGGCAAGTAATTGAGGACTACCCTCGGCGTTATTTACAAATACAAATAATAGAACATGAAGAAAACCGGGGTTTAGCTATGGCGAGAAATAGTGGTTTGCTGATAGCTAAAGGGGAGTATATTATACATTGTGACAGTGATGATTGGGTGGAATTAGATATGTATGAGGAAATGTATGAAAAAGCACTAGAAAAAAATGCGGATATCGTCATTTGTGATTATTATGCAGAATATTCTAATAAACGGATTTATCATATTCAAAGAGAACCCAGGGAAAAAGAAGAATATTTGATAAAAATATTACAAGGTTGTTTACATAATGGTATGTGGAATAAATTGGTAAGAAGGGAGTTGTATCAACATTTATCTTTTTGGTATAAAGAGGGAGTTGATATGTGGGAGGATGTGTCCATAATGCCACGGTTGGTATTTTATGCTGAAAATATAGTATCTATACATAAAGCTTTTTATCATTATTCTCAAATTAATATTAATGCTTATACTAAATGTTGGAAAACAGAGTCTTTGCAGAATGTAATAGATGTTGTAAATGTAATTGAGTCATTCCTTTTAGAAAACAAAAATGGTAGGTATAATTTAGAATTGCTATATCTGAAGTTGCGGGCAAAATATTGTTTACTGAGGTACTCTTCAGGTAAGCAACGTAATGTATATCGAAATTTATACTCAGAAGCTGATTCATTAGTTTTTAGTCATTCGGTGTTACCAATTCATGATAAGATAATAATTTGGTGTTGGCTTCATTCTATGGATTGGGGGGCGGCAATAATTCTATCTTTTATTGAAAGAATGAAAAGATGGTTACGGTAACTTTTATGTAGAAGATTAATATTATAGTTATGAATGTATGTCTTAGTGTCATTGTACCGGTATATAATATTGCTCCATATGTGAGGAGATGTATAGAAAGTCTTTTGTGTCAATCATTTTTGGATTTTGAATTATTGATCATCGATGATGGTAGTACAGATGGCAGCGCAGCTATTTGTGATGAATATGCGGGTAAGGAGAAATGTATACGAGTTATTCATCAAATAAATGCGGGAGTTACAGCAGCAAGACGGAGAGGAGTAGAAGAAGCTAAAGGTGATTGGATATGCTTTGTTGATGGTGACGATATTTTACCCCAAAATGCTTTTTGTGATTTATATGGGTATACTTCTGATGTTGATATTGTTATTGGACGGATACATTTAGTAGATATAAATGGGAGAATTCTACAAAGGAATTGTCAAGAAGAACGATGTCTTGATTTTGTGAATTATCTGAAAGCGTTATTGGAACATAAAGTGCCTTTATCTCCTGTGGGCAGAATTTTTCGGAAGAGTTTGTTTGATCCTTCTATATTGGATTTGCCACCTACAATTCGCAGAGGTGAAGATTATATAATGAATGTGAGATTGGCAATAAAATCCGAAAAAATACGGATTATTGATAGACATGTTTATGACTATATTCAGTACTCGGATAGTTGTTTGCATCGTTTTCGTAATACTTGGGAGTATGAGAAGTTATTTAATAGTTTTTTGTTGAGATCAATTACGGATCATCATTTAGAAGAAGAATGTAAAGAAAGTATCGTTCATGCGCATATTCATTTACTGATGGGGGTATTAGATGACCCAAATTTAAATAAAAAGGATGCATTTTATTTGCAAATAGAAAAAGAAGCTTTTGAAATACAAATTACTTTAAAGGAAAAATTGTTGCTAAATTTTGTGGCTTTTCCCTTTTATATACGAAAGTTCATATATAAAACTTTGAAAAAAGTGTATCACTTTGGTAGACAGCTAATTTCATTAATTACTGTTTGATATAGTGATAAATTAAAGTGCAATGATTGGGCTTATTTTCTTTATAATATCTGTTATACTCGGAGTTTGGAGTATAGAGAGTATACTGGTTAGGAAAATTAACTTAAATATAATTGTATTTTGGGTGTTGGTAATAATTGCGGGATTGCGTTATAATGTGGGAGTGGATTATCCTGTATATGAAGATATTTATAATGACCCTTATTCTGTATATACTTATTCCATAGAGCCTGTGTGGCTTATAATAAATAAAGTTTTGTATACTTTAGGATTGAATTCACGAGCATTCTTTTTTCTCACTTCATTAATGATAATGGGGGGATTTTATGTTGGGATTCGGAGGATGTCTCCTAATTTTTATATTTCCATTTTATTGTTTGTTTTGTGTGGATTCTATTTTGATTCTATGAATCTTGTTCGGCAATATGTAGCTGTATCTTTGTTGTTTGTAGCATTTACTTTTTTTTTGAACGGGGAGAATATAAAATATTTATTGTGTGTTTTGCTAGCAGCTTTGTTCCATTATAGTGTGTTGGTAATTTTTCCATTCATTTTGTTAAGTCGTTTTAGATATTCTAATTGGCTGTTAGCTATCATCTTATGCATCAGTTATTTTGGCGGGACTTATTTGTTAAATCTGATTGTTAGCTATGTTATGCCTTCTTTGATGGAATTAGGTCGATATCAATATACTGTAGAGGACTTTGATTCAGGTATAAATACTGGGATACTTAAACTTTTCTATAATTTGTTGGGGGGATTTACTTTGTTATTATATACTAAGCGAGTGCAAACGCAGTATGTATTTGTAAATATGGTTATTATTGGGCTAGTATTATATAATACTTTCTATTTATTTATGCCTGCACGTCGCTTGTATCTTTATTTTTTCCCTTATATAGTGGTTCTTTTTCCTTATTACTTACGAAAGTTTAAGCTGACTTCTCAAGTTATAGTATTAGTAGGTTGTTGTTTGGGTTTCTTGAGTTTTCTTATAAAAAGTAATTGGGGGATACCTTATTCTTTTGATATTCTATTTTTATAGTATTATTTTTATGATACCGAAGGTTATTCATTTTTGTTGGTTGAGTGGTGAAACATATCCTGAGTTGGTTTGTAAATGTATAAAATCATGGGAGTTAATTTTACCAGATTATGAAATTATTCTTTGGGATACTCAAAAGATTGATATTCATTCTAATTTGTGGTTAGAACAATCTTTTAAAAAAAAGAAATATGCTTTTGCTGCTGATTATATTCGTTTTTATGCATTATATTATTATGGAGGAATATATCTTGATGCCGATGTAGAAGTTCTGAAATCTTTTAATCCGTTATTAGGTGAACACTATTTTTTGGGCGAAGAGGCAGGTGGTGATATTGAAGCTGCTGTAATAGGAGCTGAAAAAGGAAGTTCTTGGGTGAAAGAATGTTTGGATTACTATAGAGACAGACCTTTTATAAAATCAAATGGTAGATTGGATACTCGGCCTGTCCCTCTGTTAATAAACTCAGTAGTTGGAGGTAAAGGATTGGATATTAAGCCATACTATTATTTTTCTCCTAAAGATTACAATATTGGTAAAATAGATATAAAAGAGAGTACATATTGTATTCATCATTTTGATGGTAAATGGTTAAAACGGGGATTGAAATATTCTGTTAAAAAAAACATTCATAAGGCATTGTATTTGACTATAGGGAGAGTTAAGCATAATAAAGTTATCCGTATAATTCGTATAATAAAAGATCGTTTTATATAAAGCTTATTTCTCTATTTTGCGTTTTGCCGTCACTTACTTTTCATTATAGTTCTAGGTAATTAGATAGGAAATTATCAAATATTCGAATTAAATGTTTTCAGTGCTAATTTCTGTTTATAACAAGGAGAATTCTTTGTCTTTACGGCAAAGTTTAACTAGTGTGTTCCGCCAAAAGTTACCTCCTACAGAAGTCGTTTTATTAAAAGATGGTCCTTTAACAGAGGAATTGGATAAAGTTATTGCTGAATATGTGATGAGATACCCTGAACTGAAGATTGTTTCTTTACCTGTTAATCAAGGACTTGGTAAAGCACTGAATGAAGGCTTAAAGCATTGTTCCTACGATTTAGTTGCCCGAATGGATACAGATGATATTGCCAAACCTGATCGTTTTGAGAAACAAATAAGGGTTTTTCAAGAGCATCCGGAATTAGATGTAGTAGGAGCATGGATTGATGAGTTTGAAGAAACTACTTCAAATATTATTTCTACAAGAAAGTTACCTGAGGTTCATGATGATATTTGTCAATTTGCAAAGAAGCGTAATCCGGAAAATCATCCGGTAATTATGTTTCGTAAGCAAGCTGTATTAGCAGCTGGTGGATATCAGCATTTCCCTCTTTTTGAGGATTACTATCTGTGGATACGTATGCTACAGAACGGTGCTAAATTTTACAATATCCAAGAGAGCTTATTATATTTTCGCTTTTCACCGGCTATGTTTAAACGGAGAGGCGGTTTAAAATATGTGACAACGGAACTACGTTTTCAAAATCAACTAAGAAATTTAGGATTCATAACTTCCTCTGAATATCTCTATAATGTCTTTATACGGGTGATTACTAGGATGATGCCCAACACTTTACGAGCTATCTTGTATAAAAAAGCTCTGAGAAAATAGTCTTTAACCAAACTATAATTAATAATTTATGGAACAACAAACAACTTTTATTCCCGACGGAATGAATGCTTTTGAGCGCAATGTAAAGCGAATTGGGGATTGCATTATTGCGGGCATATTACTGATTATTTTTTCTCCTTTATTTTTAATCTGTTATATAGCTGTGAAACGTGAAGATGGTGGTCCGGCTATTTTCAAACAGGAACGTATCGGTCGTTTCGGCCGTCCGTTTTATATTTATAAGTTCCGCAGTATGCGTTTGGATGCGGAAAAAATGGGACCTGCGCTATATAGGGGTGGGAAAGATAAACGATTGACTAAAGTGGGTAAGTTTTTGCGTGAACATCATTTGGATGAATTGCCGCAACTTTGGAATGTCTTTTGTGGACATATGGCTTTTATTGGTCCTCGTCCCGAACGGAAATATTTCATAGATCAGATAATGGAACACGATGCTCGTTACGTATTTTTGTATCAGATACGACCGGGTGTTACTTCGTATGCTACGTTATACAATGGGTACACGGATACGATGGATAAAATGTTGCGTCGTCTTCGCTATGATTTGTTTTATTTGCAGCATCGCTCATGGTGGTTTGATTTTAAGATTTTGGTGAAGACATTTATAAATATTTGTTTTGGCAAGAAGTTTTGAGTAGTGAAATTTGAGACTTTTATCTCTTTGATTTTAGTAGATAAAAAAGTTGTTTCAACAGAAGATGAGTTGAATATTACTGATCCTCCTTATAAAATAGAATTAGAAACAGGTATTTTAATAAACCCTTTTATTCTACCTAAAAAATATAGGGGAAAGTTGTCACTCCTTTTTATGAAAATGTTATGAAAGAAGAGATTGCATTATTATGATAGATGAAGAATTGTTAAGTAATAGGTCAATCTGATATTTTTTCGTAGTTTTGTGAAAAAGATAATTGATATGGAAGATTTGCAAAGGTTATATCCCATCGGAATACAGACATTTTCGGAAATTCGGGAGAGAAATTACCTCTATATAGATAAGACAGAATACGTTTACCGGATGACGCATTCCTCCTCTAAATATATGTTTTTGAGTCGTCCCCGCCGTTTTGGTAAGTCATTGCTAACTTCTACATTGCACAGTTATTTTTCCGGTCGTGAAGAATTGTTCCGGGGATTGGCGATAGAGAAGCTGGAGAAGGAATGGACGGAGTATCCGGTGCTGCACTTCGATATGAGTACTGCCAAGCATACTGATAAGGATAAGTTGGTGCAAGAATTGAGTTTAAAGCTGTTTGAATATGAACAGATTTATGGAAAGCTGAATTAGGAGGTTACTCCTAATCAGCGTTTGGAAGGACTCATCAAGCGTGCTTATGAACAGACCGGCAAGAAGGTAGTTGTTCTTATTGACGAATATGATGCTCCTTTGCTGGATGTGGTGCATGAACATGAGAATCTTAGCATTTTGCGCAATATCATGCGTAACTTTTACAGCCTGTTGAAAGCCT
>ERZ827496.4737-NODE-4737-length-10266-cov-17.838116_pt1 | contig 10266 bp, 8 predicted proteins | sample MGYA00519769_ERZ827496 | MGnify/ENA primary metagenome ERZ827496 (study PRJEB31778, sample SAMEA3449327) | human gut metagenome | biome: human gut; feature: human-associated habitat; material: faeces | place: United Kingdom | collected 2010/2012 ...
CGCAAAGGTAGGGTTGTGAATAATGTGCGTCAAGGCGGAAAATAGTATGCTTACTAATTGTTTCTGGCAGTCTAAACTTTATCTCATTGCCAAGAGGATGTAAATATGATTCTTATTATATTTTCTTATAAATTTTCTAACTTACTTACATTTCTTATAAACACCTTCGTAGACTAAAAGCCGGAATATTATGTGCAGGGATTATAATAGTCGTGTTCTGACTTATATTGCGTACGTTTTTTCAGTTCTGTGCTTCAGGATAGAACTGAAAAAATCTTTCATATATACCGGTTCTCCTTTTTCCACTGAGTCCTTTGTTTCTTCCATCAGGCTTTCCACGATTGCCATCACATCCTTTTTGTTGATACTTGTTTCCAATACAATAATGGTATTTACGATTTATGCTTTAATCACTTCTTATTAGTTATGCTGTTTTTATACTCTATATTCATTGTCACTTGTTATAGAATAAATATTCTTTATGGCATTCAGGAAATATGGGAATCTAGTACCCCATTGATTATTTACTACTATTTGTATGCCATCTAATAAAGTTATTATATCTCCAGCATCTAGGAAATATCTTTTTTTTATATCCTCTGATTTCTTAATCATTTGCTGTACATCCGTATATCTTTTTATTACCCCTCTACTTTTACTATGAATTTCCGGATAGAATACCTTTTCCAATTCATTAAATGTTATTCCTGGATGTTTTTTGATATAGTCCTTTATTATCTCTAGTACAAACTTTCTTTTATTATAGTATTTTGTTCCACCATCAAAGGAGAATCGAGTTGTATCTCTTGTTTGTGAACTGTTACTCTCAGATATATGTTCTTCTGTTACAGATAACGGAGGATATTGAATAGCTTGTTGTTTTTTTATTTCACTTGTTTTGATATTCACCTGTATATCTATCTTCGTGAGTTCTTTATCAATTCTTTCTTCAGTGAATCCTTCTGATAACAGCATATTCTTTATCAGTTCTTTTACATTTTCTTTTGCATCCTGCATAAAGTCACTCATTCTTTCTTTAAGCCTAGCGTATTCCTGTTTCCGTTTTAGTGACTCCTTACAATAGTTTTCTATCTTTTCAGAACTGCATTGCTCGTATGTGAACAGTTCACAGAAAACGTCTCCGTTATTATCTGTATCTTTTATGTTTATAGTCATTACGAGTACAGGGTTTGCTATGGGATTCTCTTTGTTGTCCTGGGTATCGTAATATAACTGTATTTTCTCTCCTATATATAATCCAAAGTTCAGACGGAGCTGTCTCATGTATGAAAACAGTTGCAGTTCCTGTCTTTCACTCTTTATGTTGTCTGGTCTCTTTATCTCTACTGCTATAATAGGTACGATGTTGCCATTCTCGTTTTTTTTCTGCAATACTATATCAGGTCTGATGAAATTATTACTTCCTATAGGTATAGTCACTTGTGACTGCAATGTATTATTTGTCTTTCTCCATCCGAGTATTTTGAAACAATTTTCTATCTCCCTTTGGTAAGTTGACTCCATTACCCCATTCGTGATACAATAACTTAACACATCACATATTTCAAGCCAATTTCCTGTCATTATAATATCCTTTGTATAACCAACTTCAAAGATATGAATTTATAAATTATAATTTGTCCACAATACCGCATTTTTTGCTTTCTACCAAGAAGTTCCACTTTATCCTCAGACTATCTCCCATATCCTCACTCCCACGTAATTTTACTTCCATACAACCAAATTATAATTCCAACCTAACAAAATGTCAATCTCCCCTATCCCCCATTCAAACGTTCCAATTCAGTCGCTCCACGCCCCATGCTTTCTTTTTTCCCAAGGAAAAGTATCTACATAAATCCAAAAAGAAACGGCATTCAAGAAAACAACAACCACTATCACACGAAATAAGAAAGAACCCACACAAATCATCCACAAAACACAAGTAAACACATACAAAAAGAAACTCCCATTTTCACACTCCAACCCCCTCATTCCAGCCAAAAAACTCCTCAAAAGTCTTCACTTACCACCCCCTTCCAGCAACCCTAAAAACCACTTTTCCAAAACGCAAGTACATTTGCTCTCAAACACCTTTGCGTTTTCTCTCAAACGTCAAAGAGTTTTTCCTGAAACCCTTCGGAACTTTCCGCCAAACGCTTCGGCATTTTGGCGTCAAATTCAGCTTTTCAGGCCGATTTCCCCGCATTTTCTTCTCCAGATTCATCCGAATACCCATTTTTAGACAGGAAGCCCCCCCTCTACAAGCCTTCTGAGAGGGGTGACTCACAGCCATACACAAAAAAATGCGAAATTCCATCCTTCAGAAAGAAAGCAGAATTTCGCATTTTAAATCTTATATTCAGCCAAAAGCAGAAGATAAAGGCAAAGTGATTTTCCCGTTCAATACATTTCCCAGTACTTTTCGCACTCGTGAAGGTAGTCCGTTTCCGGATGGGTACCGAACACCAGCGCATAGAAGGAAGTCCCCCGCAAGCGGGCACGATGGATGTCGGCCAGCAGGGCATCATCGGGAGGGGGCATCTCGAAATCGGAAATCAGTACCACATCGGCCCGATGCCAGCCGTGGGTACGCAGCATCATCAGCGCTTCGGCAAAGGCCGGACGCACATCGGTACCGCCGTCGAAACGACGTTGCAAGAAGTCCACCAGCACAGGGAAATCGGTCTTCAAATCGCGCACCAGAAGGGTTTGGATGTCTTCCGAGAAGTTGATGACGTAACATTTCCGTGAGGTGGCTTCCGTCAGTCGGGCGATGGCCAGCACGGCCGACTTGGCCAGGCGTTCGCGGCCTTCGCGCATGGAACCGGAGGTGTCCACACAAATGATGTAGGGGCCCTGGGCACTGACTTTCTTTTTCTCCGGCGAACGGTCGGAACGGTCCTCACGGGAATAGGAGTCGAACTGTTGCAGGCGTTTTTCCACATAGCGCTGCATGAAGAAGGGATAGAGTACCTCGTCCGTAAGGTAGCAATACTCCACGGGCAGCAGGCTGTTGAGGTCGTCGCCCAAGGTCACTCCTTCCACGTCGCTTTGGGCGGCATGATGAATCAGGCTGTCGGCCCGAAGCCCCGACAGGGAGTCGAAACTTTCTTTCCGTCCGCCCACGTTCTTCCCTAAGCAGCGCACCAGCTCGCGTATCTGGCGATTCTGCTCCATGGCTTTCTCGTAGGGCACCACTTTCTGATAGAGTTCCGGATGGTTCCGCAACAGCCATTTCACGCGCGAGCCCCGGAGGTTGCCTTCCGTTTTCAGGCCGAACGACTTGTCCAGCAGGGCGAACCCGTCGCACAGGCGGAAAAGGTGCTGGTACTGGTAGTCGTATTCCTTCACCGAGAGCAGATGGTGCCACTTGTCCAGAAAGAGTTCCTGCAAGGCCGCACGTTCTTCGCTTCCTTCGGGGAGCTGGGACAGGCGACCGATGTAATAGGACACATCGAGTTCGGCCAAGGTATAGCGCTTGTGGAAAGCCGTTTCCATCCGTTGCAGGAAGGTCAGGAAATCGGCTGGCGAGAGGGTTTCGTTGGCATAGAAGACTTCCCATTCGGGGGTATAGCGGGAATAGAATTCCTGAAGCGAGGGCACCGTCTTGCGGTAATAGTCCCACACGCATTCTTCCAGCTCGCTCTCCAGCACCGTCCGCCCCTGAAGGTATTCTTCCATCCGCGCCCGGCTCCGCTCACGAAGTTGCTCCAAATAGGCTGTTTTCAGGTCTTTCAGACGGATATTCCTCGTTCTCTTTCCGGTATGCATGTTTCATTTCCTCCAATTCGTTCCGATAGCGGAACAGGGCTTTCGTCGGCTCGCCCAGTATCCGGCTCATGGCTTCTTTCTCTTTTCGTCCGACAAACAGATGGTTCGCGCAATAGTCGGCTTCTTCTTTCACCCAGTCGCCGCAATGGGCTTCCACGTGGCCGAGCTGCTGCTCCAGCCGACTGAAGCGGGCGGGAAGGTCTTCGTGCGACTGTACTTCCATGGCGGGCAGGGCGGTGCAGTCGGGCGTGCACAGCAAGGGGTATTCATAGTCGTTGATGAATACCGAACGGCGGCCCCGACGGAGGGTGTAGACTTTCGAGGGGGATACCTTGCCGCGCATCGAGGGATCGTATTTCTTCAGCACGTAACAGTCGGTCTTGTACTTATCCTTATGCAGGTAGAACTGCTTGCCGGTATCGTCCAGCTGCTGGTAGTCGGAAGCGAAGAGGAGCAACCGTCCGGCCAGCCGCACACGCTCCACTTGGTAATAATACGCATCGACCAATTGCAGTCCGGCATCGGCCCGTTCGCGCAGGGCTCCTGCCGAATCGAGTTCTTTCTTCAGGGCTTGCAGGTCGGCTTCAATGCCGGAGAGGTTCAGCACATAGCCGCGCACGCTCTCGCCTACTGCCGTCAGCACGGCATCGCGCACCCAGTCTATCTGTCCGGTCTCGTTCCACAGGCAGTGTACCATCAACAGGCAGTCGGACAGGCGCACCTCGGTGTTTCCTTGCAGGAAGGCGGAGGCCCGCACCAGACGCACGATTTTCTTCCAACGGCGGTCGGACACGTATAGGGCGGGCGAAGCGGGTACATCGGCATTTTCCAGCTGACGGTTGTAGTCTTCCAGCTTGTCCTTGAGGGAATGAATCACTTCCAGCACGGAATAGTGCAGACCGACGGCCTTCATCTGTTCCTGCCACTGGCGGTATTCTTCGTCGCTCACGGCCAGTTGCTCGTCCACCTCCGGCTCGCTTTCATCGGCGGTCAGAATCATCTGGTCGAATTCGGACAGGTCTTCAATGCCGCCCACCAGCTTGCGCACCAGAAAACGGTCGTACAGGGCTTCCAGTCCTTGTCCCGAAGCGGGGAGTTCGTTCGAGGCGGCAATCAACCCTTTCATGGGCACCTGCACGGAAAACTGTCCGTTGCGGTAGATTTTCTCGTTGATGACGGTCAGCAGGGCATTCTGTATGGCAGGACCGGCTTTCCAGATTTCATCCAGAAAAACCACGGTGGCGGTGGGCAGATAGCCTTCGGTCATGCGCTCGTAGGTGTCCTCGTTTTTCAGCTTGGCGATGGACACGGGGCCGAATATCTCGTCGGGGGTACTGAAACGCGACATGAGGTATTCGAACGCGCTACCTCCGCAGAACATGAGTTTCAGCCGACGGGCTACCATACTCTTGGCCACTCCCGGAGGGCCCAGCAAGAAAATACTCTCTCCAGCCACAGCCGAAAGCAGCGCCAAGGCCATGACTTCTTCCTTGCCATACACCCGCTCGTTGAGGGTGTCCAGCAGTTGCTCGATACGGTTTTTCAGCGTTTCCATTTGACGTAGAGTGAGGGTACAAACTTATGGTGCTGCGACAGCACGTTGAGGGTCTGGAGCACCACCGACAGCACAATCAGTCCCAGGCCCAAATAGAAACTGAAGTTCAGGTCCTTGGCTTCCTGGAAAATAATCATGGCCCCGATGATGCTGTATATCGGCTCGAGGTTGTAGCTCAGATTGACCGTAAAGGCGGAAATGACTTTCAGCACCTGAATCTGGAGGATATAGAGTCCGACGGTACAGATTGAAGCCAGACAGAGCAGGTAAATGAAATCCTGCGTCCCGGGCAGAATGGAGGCCACGGGGAAATAATGGAGGTAGAAAGGCAGGATGCACGACAGGCCCAGGAAACCGCCCAGCATCTCGTACATCAGCATGGTGCTGGAGGTATAGTTCACGGCCACTTTCTTGTTGACAATGGTAAACAGCGAAGCCAGGGCCGACGAGATGACGCCCATGCAGATACCGGTCCGGTAGCGGGTGTCGAAATGGAAAATCAGCACGATGCCTCCCACGGCCACCAGGCTGAACAGAATCTCCCGCAAGGAAATGCGGTGACGGTTGATGAGGGGCTCAAAAATGGCGGTAAAGATGCTCATCAGCGACAGGCAGACCACACCGATGGACACGTTGGAGGCCTTGATGCTTCCATAGAAGAAAATCCAGTGGCTGGCCAGCAGCAGCCCCACGGAGGCAATCTTTGCCACATCGCCGAAAGTGACCTTCCGCAACTTCTTCAGGCACGAGAGCAGCAGAAAGAACATCACGGAGGCAAACATCATCCGGTACCATACGAGCAGTCCTTCGTTCAGGGAAATCAGTCTCCCGAACACGCCCGTCCCTCCGGCAATGAGAATGGAAAGATGCAGTTTTATAAATGCTTCCTTCATAATGACAGAATCTAATGTGATAACTATACAAGAAAGCGAAGAACTCCTCGCGCATGACCGGCGGAATTCTTCGCTTCTTATGTGGATTTACTGAATAATCGTCAGCTGATTACAGCGGCATGTTGCCGTGTTTCTTCGGCGGATTGCTCTGGCTCTTGTTCTGAGTCATTTCCAATGCCTGAATCAGTTTGTAACGGGTATCTTTCGGCAGGATGATTTCATCGATGTAACCCTGTTCGGCCGCACGGTAAGGATTGGAGAATTTTTCCTTGTATTCTTCCACTGCCTTGGCTTTCTCTTCCGGAGTAGCCTTGCGGTAGAGGATGTTTACGGCACCGTCGGCACCCATTACGGCGATTTCGGCAGTCGGATAAGAGAAGTTCACATCGGCACCAATCGGCTTGCTGTTCATCACAATGTAAGCACCTCCGTAAGCCTTACGGGTAATGACGGTAATCTTAGGTACGGTAGCTTCTGCGTAGGCATACACAATTTTCGCTCCGTGACGGATGATACCGTTGTGTTCCTGTGTGCATCCCGGCAGGAAGCCCGGCACGTCTTCGAATGTCACGATAGGAATGTTGAAGCAGTCGCAGAAACGAATGAAGCGGGAAGCCTTGTCAGAGGCATCGATGTCGAGCACACCGGCCAGGTAAGCAGGCTGGTTGGCCACGATACCTACGGAACGTCCGCCCAGACGGGCAAATCCGACTACGATGTTCTTGGCAAAGTGAGGCATTACTTCAAAGAAATAATGGTTGTCGACCACCGGTTCGATAATGTTCTTGATATCGTACGGCATGTTCGGGTCGTCCGGAATGACGGTCATCAGCGATTCTTCCGCACGGCGGATATCGTCGGTGCAAGGAATCATCGGCGCATCTTCCATGTTGTTGGAAGGAAGGAAGCTCAACAGTTCGCGGATGCTCATCAGGGTTTCTTCTTCTGTGTCGCAGAGGAAGTGTGTCACACCGCTCTTGCTGCTGTGGGTATAGGCACCACCCAGTTCTTCCTTGTCCACTTCTTCATGGGTCACGGCTTTCACTACGTCCGGACCGGTGATAAACATGTGGCTCTTTTCCTTCACCATGAAGATGAAGTCGGTCAGGGCCGGAGAATAGCAGGCACCTCCTGCACACGGACCCAAGATGGCTGAAATCTGCGGAATCACACCCGAAGCAATGGTGTTCTGATAGAAGATGGAAGCGTAACCGGAGATACTGCCCACGCCTTCCTGAATACGGGCACCACCTGAGTCGTTCAAGGCAATGACCGGAGCACCGTTCTTCAGCGCCAGTTCCTGTACCTTCACGATTTTCTGGGCACCGGTCGCACTCAGCGTACCGCCATACACGGTGAAGTCGTATGCATATACATATACCAGACGGCCGTCAATCTTACCGTAACCGCATACGATACCGTCGCCCGGAATATGTTTCTTGTCCATGCCAAAGTCTGTGCAATGGTGGATTACGAATTTGTCGATTTCATTGAACGTACCCTTGTCGAGCAACATGTCGATACGTTCGCGGGCTGTCATGTGACCGTTGGCGTGCTGTTTTTCCACGCGTTCTACACCGCCGCCCTGAGAAGCCAGCTTGTCCAGCTCCTCAAATTTCTTATATTGTTCTGCTGTTGTCATTGTTCGTCTTCTTTAATTACATCCAACGTCATTATAACCTGATTGCTGTTGACGGAGTCTCCTTCGTTCACGAGGATTTCCTTCACCACGCATTCACTGTTCACCTTGTAGTTGCTCTGCATCTTCATGGCTTCAATCACTACCACGATGTCGCCAGCCTGCAAACGGTCGCCCACTTTTACCGGAATCTTGACTACCTTACCCGGCATCGGAGAAACAATCTTATCCTGCTGCTTCTCTTCGGCACCCTTGCGCATACGCAGGTACTTAGCCTGTGAGTCGATGATGTCAATGTTGTATGACTGATAATGTGCGTTCACGGTATAGCTCTTTCCACCTTCCTTACGAATCAGTTCGGCGTTGTACGACTTTCCTTCGTGCAGAATGGAACAACTTCCGTTTTCGGCCATCACGATGTCTACATCGTAAGGCACCCCGTCGATGGTCAGCTGCACCTTGTTGCCTTCCTTACTGACCAATGTCACGTCCGCAACTCTGTCTCCTATATGTATTTCCATAATCTTCTACTTAATTTGAAATAAACGCTTAGATTCGCAATACGCCTTTTTTCAGACCGAATTCACGCCAGCGGCTGATCGGACGGTTATCGCTGGATGCCGACTTGTTTTCTTCCAGATTCATCAGGTAGTCGATGTAAGCGGCAATCATGGCAATGTTTTCGGTTTCTTCTTCTTTCTGTCCGGCCCATTCACGGAGCATATCCTGGTGTTTCGGAATGAACAAAGTATTGTAATGTCCTTCTACGAAATCGGGCACATTCATGATGTGACGCAAATAACCGATATTGGTCTTCAAACCGGTAATCTTGTATTCATACAGTACACGGCGCATACGTTCGATGGCAAACTCACGGGTTGTAGCCCATACAATCAGCTTACCAATCATCGGGTCATAATAGATAGGAATTTCGTAGCTTTCGTATACGTAGCTGTCGATACGTACACCGATGCCGTTCGGCTCAATCAGCTGACGGATGACACCCGGAGAAGGCATGAAGTTGTTTTCAGAATCTTCAGCACAGATACGGCATTCAATGGCATGTCCGCGCTGCTGCAGGTCTTCCTGTTTGAAGTGCAACGGCTCGTTGTTGGCCACACGAAGCTGTTCCTTTACCAGGTCCACGCCTACCACTTCTTCCGTAATCGGATGTTCTACCTGCAAACGGGTATTCATTTCCAGGAAGTAGAAATTGCGGTGCTTGTCGACCAGGAACTCAATCGTACCGGCTCCTTTGTAATGCACAGCCTTTGCCGCAGCCACAGCTGCCTCACCCATTTTCTGACGCAATTCAGGAGTGACGAAAGGAGAAGGAGTTTCTTCCACAATTTTCTGGTTACGGCGCTGGATAGAACATTCACGTTCAAAAAGATGTACGGCATTTCCGAAATTATCACCCAGAATCTGGAATTCGATATGATGAGGTTCTTCTACAAATTTTTCCAGATAAACGGTATCGTCACCAAAAGAAGACATAGATTCCGAACGGGCTGTGTTATAGGCTTCTTCCACTTCGTCCACATTGTGAATCAAGCGCATGCCTTTACCTCCACCACCCATGGAAGCTTTCAACATGACCGGATAACCGATTTGATTACAGATTTCTTTGGCCTCTTCCACACTCTGCAACGGTTGTTCTGTACCCGGAACGACCGGTACACCGGCTGCAATCATGTGCTTGCGGGCAGAAATCTTGTCACCCATTGCATCCATCGTCTCCGGATCCGGACCAATAAAGATAATACCTTCCTGACGGCAGCGACGTGCAAACTCTGAATTTTCAGACAGGAATCCATATCCCGGATGAATAGCATCCACTCCATGACGTTTCGCCGCCATGATAATTTTATCTATGTTCAGATAACTTTCGCGCGATGCAGCAGGGCCAATCAGGCAAGCTTCATCCGCATAAAGTACGTGGCGAGCCGTTCTGTCGGCTTCGGAAAAAACTGCTACGGTACGAATGCCCATTTCACGGCAAGAGCGCATCACGCGCACAGCAATTTCACCACGGTTAGCGATCAATACTTTGTGTATCATGCTTTATGTTTTAATTATGATTTCTATGATACCGGGTCGTTCTCACACCACCCAATTAGCTGATTATCCACACACTGAAAAATTTATTCGTGCACAGATAACCTAAAAACTGTGCAAAAATAGCAAAAAAAGAGACACCGTTCCAACGAATGCCTCTTTTTTTGCCAAATCGCTATTTTTTCCCTCCAAAATACCTAAAAATGAAGAGATGATTGTCTCTGTTTAAACGATAACGTAAAGTCGAGTTTACAAAACAACGGAATACACAATATGAATTTTTATTCCTAAAATCACTACTGTCCAATAAAAGTTAGCTAATCGGTCTTTGAAATTATTGAAATACA
>ERZ827496.4739-NODE-4739-length-10263-cov-4.107759_pt1 | contig 10263 bp, 9 predicted proteins | sample MGYA00519769_ERZ827496 | MGnify/ENA primary metagenome ERZ827496 (study PRJEB31778, sample SAMEA3449327) | human gut metagenome | biome: human gut; feature: human-associated habitat; material: faeces | place: United Kingdom | collected 2010/2012 ...
TCTTCATACCATTTCTCATAGGCTCTTACCACTGTTGCACTTGCCAGCTCTCCCTGCTGTAGACCACCCATACCGTCACACACTACCGCAAATGCTGTCTTATGCATACCAATATCAGCAATCCTTATCATAAGGCTGTCCTGATTTACAGTCTTTACAGTTCCAACATCTGTATATGCTGCGCCATAAAATTTTCTCATCATTAATAGAATATATGTCCCCCAATCCGCAGTCCGGTCAGTCCTTCTATCGGAGTTCTGAAATATACACACTGCCCTACATTCGTGATACCGCTCATTGCTTCATCGGCTGCCTGATAACAGCTGGCCGTTGCCTTATTGTTTGCCAGTGCCAGTGCCAGTCGTCCGCTTGCTACCGGCGAGAACTGCTTATTCTGATAGATAACCCCCACGACTGTATTGGGATATCTTGAACTCAGCACACGGTTAATGACAACTGCACCTACTGCGACCTGTCCTGCATAAGGCTCGCCTCCTGCTTCACAATAGATCAGATTGGCAAGCAGATAACGGTCTCCTTCTTCAAATGTAACTTCTGAAATATCACGCCATGCAGACTGTGCTGCCAGTCTGGATAAGGCAAGCTCTTCCTCATACTGCTTCTGCAGGGCTGCAATATCATTCTCCTGTTGTGAAATCATATCCTCAAGCTGGTCTATGGTCGCCTCTGCATCCTGTATCTGATTGGCATAATCAGCTACACTGTCAGCTGTCTGCTTCACCTTTTCAGAAGCCTTACCCTGTTCTTCCTGAGTCTGCTCATGCAGATCTTCCAGACCCGCCAGTTCCTCTTCCAGACGGCTCTGTGTCTCTTCTACCTGGCGTCTTGCTTCCTGATATTGCTCCAGCATACGGCGGTCATAACTGTGCAGTCTCTCCACATACTCACTTTTACTCAGAAAATCACTGAAACTTCCGGCAGTGAACAGAAGCTCCAGATAATTGTCATTTCCCCGTTCATACATGTATTTAATACGTATCTTCATGGCAGCATACTGCTCATCCTGAATACGTACAGCTTCTGCCAGCTCATCCTGAGTCCTGGAGATTTGTGCTTCTTTATCCGTAATATTTTGTTCCAGCCCCTGCAGCTTATTACCAATCTGTTCCAGATCATCATTAAGACTGCTCAGCTGTCCCAGTAGAGAATTCTGTGTGATTTTCAGGGAATCCTTTCTCTCCTGTGTATTGTCTTTAGCCTGCTGTGTCTTATTCTTCTCTTCCTTTGCTTTCTGCAGCTTCTGCAAAGTGGTCTCTGCATGCGTGGTCATTGGCATTCCACCTGCTGCAGCCGTCGTCATTGCCAGGCACAGAATCAATGCAGCTATTCTTTTTCGTGCCTGCCTGTTATCCCTTCCCGTAACCTTCTCCCCCTATACGTATTCTATAGCTCCAGCTCAATGTGGCGTCCGGTTCTATGATACGGATAATAACGCACTTTCGCTGCATCGAACATCCTCTTGGATGCTCTTACAGATACACTGTCCGGATACTTGTCCTCTCCATACACAACTGTTGTTATACCAGCCTGAATAATTGCCTTTGCACATTCATTACACGGGAAAAGAGACACATAAAGCTTGGCGCCTTCCAGGCTTCCTCCCCGGTAATTGAGAATTGCATTCAGTTCACTGTGAGTCACATAAGGATACTTGGTATCGTATTCTTCGCCTTCGCGGATGAAGTTGTCATCGTTACGCGGCAGGAATACGATACGTGCCACGTTTTCCGGCTGTTCCAGTTCCCATCCGTACCATACGCCGTACACGTCGTGGGAGTCGTAGAAGGAAAGGACATTACCGTCGAACAGGTTTTCCGGCCCACACCAGGGACGTACGTGGAAGTTGCCCATCAGCCGTTTATGCTTCAGCGTGTCGCCGGCGGCATTGAACGTATAAAGTTCGGCCATGTTGCCCCTCGACCAGTCCGGCGACAGGTAACGGAAATATCTGTATTCGCCGGTGTAACGGGGATGGACGACATGGAATTTGTTGTCCTTCAGATGCGGGATGACATGTATGGTCAGCGAATCGCTGAAGTCTTCCTGGTTGGCCACTTGGAACTTCCCGCCGATTACGCCCTGAAGGAATTGGTTGGAACGTACGTCGCGGAATTTGCGTTTCACTTCCACCGTCGTGCGTTGTGTGGTGTCGGCTGTCATTTTATGGATATTTCCTTGTGGGTCTAAAAGGAAAGCGTCTCCGGCCGGAACCGTGCCGTTTTCTTCGGAATAATGTACGGGCATGTACACTACGTTTCGTGCCATGTCCCGGAAGGTGGCTTTCCGTCCGTGGCGCGTGCCCCAATGCACGATGCTCCAGTCTTGGTTGTCGAAGACGGACAGGTAGACGAATCTGCCGCTTTCAACGTCGTCGTACAATTCCACCTCCACATCGGAAGTGGCCGTGTATTCCCTTGTCACATCCATGATATAAGGTGTGTCGAAAAGGTCGGGAATCTCCTCTTCCCCCTTATTCTGCATATAGAGCGATTCCGGTTGTTTCTCGTAGGTTTGGCGGAACACTTTGGTCAGCCGGTCTTCCTTCCGCTTCATGAAGTGGTCTCCGAGTCGTTCCCCCGGATTGAAAGGGATGAAAGAATGGTTGTCGGGAAAGAACACGCACCATTCATGCCCCAATCCGCGGTTGCCCCACTGTGGTGTGAAGTCGATGGTGGCAGGCAGGCCATGCGCCCTCAGTACGGCCACGCACAGGTGTGCATATTCCTTGCAGGAAGCCGACTTGACATGTTCGAGTGCCGTGAGGGGGAGGTCGGGAAGGAATTGCGGAGGATAATAAATGACGGAACGCATGCCTCCTAAAATGTCGTTGGCCATGCCATAGGCGTAGGTGGAGTTGTCTTGGTTGGGGGCGTATGCTTCGCGTACCCATGAAGGCACGGTGAATGTCCTCCTCCAAAAGCTTGTCTTTTCATTCCCGATACGGTAAGGCAGCACATAGCGGCAGAACATTTCGAAACTGTATTGTTTGTTCCAGTTCTGTTGCCATACGGTGAATGCACTGTCGATATGTTCGGTCAGGAAGTCTGCCGTGACGGATTGGGCATCGTACAGGCGTTCGTCTTGGCTTAATTCCAAATCCAGGCCTGTTCGTTGCAAGATAGTATCGTATTTCATGATCCAGAACACACGGTCTCCGTTGCAATGGCGGAACACACTGTCCATGTAATTGTCGTACACGTCGACGGCTTCACCGGTGTGGGCGAAATGCCCGTCCATGTTTTCCAGAAGGAAGCGTGCGGCTTTCTCTTTGAGCGGCTCATTTTTGTAATGTTCCAATACGGTTTCCAGTTCCCGGCGGTTTTCACCGGCTTTTTCCAGCGTCTGCCTGATGCCCGTTTTCTGGCAGGAGGAGACGGCTAAGGTTGCAGCAAGGCAGCAAAGAAGAAGGTTTTTCATTGCAGTTGATTTTAATGTTATGGAATAGTGGACATGTTGAACATGTAGACGAAAGAGAAAACGGCCAGAATTAAAAGCCCGGCTTTTATCCAGTTGTTTTGCAAAAGCCATATAAGCCCGAACCATCCGTATGACAGGATGAGCGGGCTGTACAATCTGAATGGCATGCTTCCTATGACTCCATAATGAAACAGGCAAGACGGAATGAGAATTCCTACGATGAGGCATAAGCTGATGCAGAACCATGCCACGCTGGATTTGCTATTCCATTCCGGGACGTTAACCTGTCTCGTGGCGTTCATCCCATAAAGGTACAGCCAAAGTATTACCGAGCCAAAAAGGTTTTCCGATGCTTCCCATATTTTAGCAGATAATGGGTTGTCCGAAAGGAAAAAGGTTGGAATGGACATTAGAATGAACAGGATGGCCAAAGCGTAAGCCAGACGTTTCAGGTTAAACTTATGACGTTGGTTTATATAGCAGATACATCCGTGTATGAGCAGGATGATAGGGAAGAAGAAGAGCAAAAATGCGGGGAACAATACTTCTACCCTTACTGCGGCATCGTCCGGGATGAAATGAGGGCGGGCTATGTGCTGGCCTATTCTGTTCGCTCCAATGAACAGTAATGGCAATAGGGCGCGTAGGATAAGTTTGATTTGAGTATTCATGTGTTTAAAAGATTAAAGAAGTATTCCGTTTGTTATTTAGATATTCTATTCGTATCATTGAGTGAAAAACACATTATATATGAATAATATCAAAAATAGTACACCTGTAACGCGTTCGGAACGTTCAATATACTTTATGCTATTAGGAGTTTCTTCCTTTTTGTACTTCTTCTTGCCGTACCCCCATTCATAAAATTGGGATAACACAGAGATAAGTATGATATAGGATACTAATGTGGTAGTGAAATCCGAGTGTAGGTTGGTTCCCTCTAAAGAATATACGGTAAGGATGATTATCCCCATAAAGTAGTATATAATACGGTTGAAATCTTTTTTCATATGGTCTTTATTTTATAAAGGCGTGCCTATCGTAAGGTAATCTTTGTTTCATTTGTTCATTGCACAAACGACAGACTTCCATACGATAGGTATTCCTTATTTAAGAAGTATTGCCATCGTCTCGTTTTATTCCGTAATTCTGCCTACGATTCGGATGAGTTGAGGTTCTCTACTGGCTGTGGATGTGACAAACAGAACTTTGCTGAATTGTCCCAACAAATTTCCCGTGTTGATGTTGACGGACAGTTTTGAATCCTGTGAGGGGAGTATTGGTTCGGGTGCGAACTCTGCTTTCATGCATCCACATGAAACATCCACTTTTTGGATGGCAATGGGTTTGTCACCAAGGTTTTTCATGCCAATGTCGAAGCGTACATTTTTTATTCTGGCTTTGTCCACTGTTCCGAAATCGTACCGTTGGGTTTCCCATTGCAAGGACGTGGTTGTGGTGTCTGTTGCATTTTCACCCTTATCCATTACTGTATGCGGTGGATTGGTGTTGTTGCATCCGGGCAATATGGTATATAGTCCGGCCAGTAAGATAATTTTTAATGCTTTCATCGTTTAAATACTCCTATGTAAAAGTCATATAAAGAAATATCTTTCTGTAGGGCGAACTCCATCCATTCTATATGTCCAAAGAATATAAAGTATATCCATACCAAAATGCCCATTAACAATAGTATTTTGGATTTGCTCTTGTAGTACCAAGCAGCCATGAATATATTCCATATTTCAAAGAATGTTATCATCAGACTGCAAAGTGAGGCTTTAAAAGAAACCATGCGTATAGGGAGTTCTAACCATATTTGTCCTGCAAAAATGAAAAATAAGACTTCAAGATAAAGTCCCTTGTATTTATTTAATAATCTATAAGTCACAATGGCATAGCATGTGGCACTTATAATGGCACTCCAACCGAAAGACAGCCCATTAATGGGGAATGTCAATAGGCAGACCAAGGTGGAATACAAAAACACCTTGATGCTATCTCTGATACTAAATATATAATTATCCATATTTATTATAGTTTAAATACCTCCGCAGAGTCCGTTGCAAGCATAAGCTAATATCCATCCACAACCAATACTGGCTTCTTCACATTTTGAATCTTCACAATGGTTTGTAAGGCAGAAGTCATACGTTTGATTACAATTGCAATCAGAAGTAGATCCGGATTCTCCCGAACGTAGTACACGTTTTTGGTGTGTGTGGATTTCAATATTGCCATCTTTGTCAATAAGATTGTTTGCTGAGGCGATAATAGCATAAATGAGCTTTTTATCCCATCCAAAATCATTTTCGGCTTTAGTCATCCATTTATAAGCAAACAAATCTAATTGGTTTGCTTGTTGTTCTGTTAACCTTTTACCTTGAAGATAAACAGGATTTTGGTCTATGAAGTTTTGTAATTCTTTTATATGGTTGGTTTCATTTTCAGACCAACCTAAACTTAGGACTTGTTCTATTTTTCCTTTCCATAAAAGAACTCGTTGTCCTTGTGTAAAAGCTACGTAAGCGGCATTCTTATGTGCTTCGTCTAATTTGTTCCAGTCGCTTCTTTTCATGTTTCTGATGTCTGACAAGTTTTGTTTTGCCCATTCGTTAACAGATTCATTACAACTGTAAACTTGTGTGTTTTCTTCTGCTTCACAGGCAAAGAATAACAATCCCATTACAACTAACATACTGTTTCTAAAAATCTTTTTCATCTTGTTTGTTTTTTAGTTTGACGATTTATTTCATTCTCACATGGCAAAGTTAAGTATGCTTTTGGGTAGTTTCCAAATATTTTAGTTTGCATTTTGAGGTTTTGGAAGGTTTGTATATAATTGAGTATGTGTGATTTATGATTTTTCTCTTCAAAAAAGAATTTGCATCGTGCTTGGAAGGACGGTTTTTAGTGCCCGTCAGGCTCCTTGGCCCCGTGTGCCTTATCGCTTTTCCATGCGATAGGCATTCCTTTTCCGGTGATGCCTTCAGCCTCCACGGAAATGACGGTTTGTTTGCTGTTATTGAAGAGCCGTACGGTGGCTTCCCCTTTTTCGTCGAACTTGACTTCCGGTATCCAGAGTAGTGTGCGCCGGTAGTCTTTGGTTTCGGGCAGAGGTTTCCGGCTGTAATCGGGGTTGTAGAAATCCTCGCAGACGGCATAGCCTCGCAGGACGTAATGCCGGTCCCGGTAAGTCCTTTGGTATCCGTCGTTGGGGAAGAGGCGGTAGTCTATGATGACTTCGGGTTGGTTGTCTTGTGCATATTTCCAACTGCCTTGTTCGCGAGGGGCATAATCGGTGTAGATATAGATTTTGTCAAGGTAGCGGAGCAGGCGGTATTTCTTGAGCTTTTGTTTGGAAATACTGAAATTGGAGCCTATTGGGGTTGGACTTTTTTCGTCATGCTCCGGTTCTTCATATTTATCAGAAAGGAGAATTCCCGATTTATTGGAACTGGCAATGGCGTAGTCTTCTTGGCTGTTGAAGTCTTGGTCATTCCTGATATTTTCATTTGGATTCATTTTTAATGGGATTCCGTCAAACCATTCTTTGATAGAGTACCGTCTGTCTTGTCCCATGTCATTCGCAAAACTAAAAGCGATTTGTTGTGAGAAAGTTCTCCAATCATGTTTTCCTCCGTTCAATCCATGGTCGGTTATGAGGTTGAAAGCTTTATAAGCATCTATGATGATGGTGGGTTTGCTGTTGTTGAATCGTCGTAATCCATTTCGTTTGTTGCGAATGGTTACAGTGGGAAGTTTACGTCCGTTGAATACGCCAGAAACGGTGTATAGACTGTCAGGATAGTTCGTTTCATATTCTTTGTCTTGGTAAAATGTGTACGGTTTAGGGAAATTGGGATAGAAATGGTTGAGCTTTACGTAAAAATCGGGATATTCTGTTTCATCCATGAATCCCTTTCTCTGTTTTTTTATGGCACCCCTTACCGGGTCTTTGGCATCAGAAGCCATGAGGTTTAATACGCAATCTTCATAAAATTTTGGGGTAACCATGTAGAATGTACTTTGTTGGGTTTTCTGCATTAGTTCAAGCGTGCTTTCTCCTTGGAGGAAAGAAGCTATGACATGTACTTCCTTCTTCATTTTTGAGATGGATGGAGCGTACAAGTCCTGTAGTGTTTTACCTTTGAATTTAGAGGCGCATATTTCTGTGGTATAGAAATCAATGGGTTTAACTTCTTCTTTTTGGTTGTCATGTGCATCTTTTCTCATTAATGAGGTTATCCATGCTTTTTCTCCGAAATCATTGTCTTTATATAATGAATAGGTATGATTCACCTGTCCTTCTATAGTCTGTGACTTTTCGGGCAGAAACCGTAATGAAAAGGCTTCAATTCCCGCCATCTCTTTCCATTCGTACCTTCTCCATCCCTGCACCATCAACAGCAGGTCCAAGTCCTTGCGGTGCATGCTGTCGTCAGCTTCGAAATAATATCCGGGATTTTCGACGAACCCTTTGATTTCGCTGGCGAGCATCATTTCCGTGAGCATGGTTCCGTTGTCATAGGTTTGTTCTTCCGTGGCCCTGTCCCTGACGGCAAGGGATACGGATGTGGCCGTGTCTTGTATGTCTTGTAGTTTCAGGTTTAGTGTGACGGGTGCGAACGGCTCGTATTGTGGTTCTATTCCATGGATGTCGATCCTTGCAGAATCGTAGTCGTGGCGGTTGACGAAACACAGCCTGTCGGCATAGATTTGCCCTTTCCCGTCGAATACTGTGATTTGGTTCACTCCCGTGCGCAGTTCGTTCAACGGGATGGTTACGTTTGTCTTTCGTTTGTCTCCGAAGTCGATGTGCTGCAAGGTTTGGGGTACTCCTTGTGCCATGACCTGCAGGGCCAGTCCTTCCGGGAAGTCCGTCAATCCTTCGCTTCTTTGCAGTTCTATTCTTAGCAGGGTGTCCTGTCTAACCTGCAAGGCGATGCCTTCTTCCTCCACTTCAGGGAGTTTCACTTCATAGTCATATCCTTTGTATTGGAAAACGGCCTTGTACTCTTCTTGGGTTCCAACGTTGTTCAGTAGGAATGTACATCTTCCTCTGTTTCCGGTTCGGGTTTTGGTTATCTTCCTTCCTTGTGGGTCGAGTATGTCAATTTCCACGTTTTCCAGATGTTCTCCCTCTTCCGTATTGAGTTCCAGGGCAACGTTGCAGTCCGTTCCTGCGACGAGGTTACCTCCCTCTGGATAGAATTTCAGTTCGAGTTCCGGTTTTCCTTTTCGTGCCTTGAAGTACCTCCTTAAAGGACGTAGTGTCATGTCTTTGGTGTAATGTCCCGTTTCTTTGGGCTTGTCGTAGACGGGGAACACCCTTGAATAGAGTTTTTCATAATCCCTGAAGAAGTCTTTGGCCATTTCCTTGTTATAGAAAGCGTCCTCGCTCCATTGGGCATGCGGATGTTCGTATTGCCCGAAGTTGAGCATCCATCGTGTGTATGCCCGTAGTTCGTAATATCCGGCATAGAGTGAATCCGTCAGTACGAAAGTACCGTTAGCTGTTCCATTCGGCATTTCGAGTTGCTGCCTTTCGACGAGGAATCCATCCGGTGTGAGCAGTTCCACGTAGAGGATTTTGCTCAAGTCGGTCAGTGTTCCTTTGTCGCTTCGTGTGACGTATCCTTTGTACCAAATCGTATCGCCCACGAAGTAGCAGGTATTGTCGAGGTGCACGTATACCTTTTCTTGCGGCAGCATCGTTCCGAAGAGTGACATTCTACGTTGTAAAGAATCTGTATTGAATGTAGTTGCGCCAAAGCAAAGATAATTCCAAAAGATAAAAATGGAAATAAAGATAATTTGTTTCATATACAGCTAATTGGTTTGATGAGGTTGCCTGATTCTGAGGCAACCTCATGTGTATTGTTACCGATATGGCCTAAATCCAGAATGCACCCAGTCTGAGTATGCAAAGTTAAAATGAGAACGACTGTAGTTTATTTGGCATTCAAATGTTATGTATAACTCTGTCCCACGTATAGAACAAAAATTTCTATTGTTGCTTGTAAAATATCCAAGACGTTGCATTTCAGGAGAAAATTCTATTGTTCCCGTTGCACTAACGACTGGACATTGGTAACTTCCATTATAAACACTTTGTTGCCAGGATATGTTCCATATTAAAGTTCCATATGTGATTTCGCGTTCTGTCTTCATGCTTTCGGATATGGAAGATAATCGTTTGAATGGGATTTTTTTTGTTTTGAAGACCATTGAGTGGGAGGTTGAGTCTATTACTTCCAACTGAGCCGTTAATGAAGCTTTTATCAGCCCGAAGTTTTTAAAAGTTTCTTCCATTTCTTCCAATGTCGGAAGTGGGATTCCCGACTCTGTTTCAAATACAACTTCCGGCACTCCATACTTTTCTGCCATAGCACGTAGCGTGACGATTTCTTCTGCTGAATAACGGTAGGTGCCTTGTCCGTTTTCCATTTCGTCTTGGGTACAACTCCAAATGATAAGTCCACCCAGTGCCACGGCAATCATGGCAATGAAAACTTTTACTTTTTTCATGATGGTAATTTTTAGAAAATTGAAATTAGCGTTGTTACTTTTCCTCTTTTGAAGCCGGTAACATCTCATTGCCGTATCCTCCTTGTTTCCGTTTAATCCATTGGACTTTGTTTGATATGTTCGACATAATTTTGATTCTTACATGGCAAAGTTAGGCACGTTGTCGAGTAAAATCCAAATATTTTAGTTTGCATTTTAGGGTATTGGAAATTTTATATATATCTGAATATTTGTTATTTATAAGAGCCTGTTTAAATTTTATTTAATAACATCCTAATGGATGCCAGTTTTACC
>ERZ827496.4745-NODE-4745-length-10250-cov-2.587641_pt1 | contig 10250 bp, 9 predicted proteins | sample MGYA00519769_ERZ827496 | MGnify/ENA primary metagenome ERZ827496 (study PRJEB31778, sample SAMEA3449327) | human gut metagenome | biome: human gut; feature: human-associated habitat; material: faeces | place: United Kingdom | collected 2010/2012 ...
GAGTTGGTGAACAGGGTGTTAGCTCAGGTGCACATTTATCTGTTAGCGTTAAAGCTGATCTATGACGAACAGATGGATTGCTGGCATCCGTCGCCGGCGTATGATTTGACGTGGAGCACGACCTACTTCGGAGAGCATAGCACGACGGTGGATGGAAACGGCAGGAATCCGGGAATGAAAGAACTGCTGGCAGTTGGAAAAGCGGCGGGAATGAACGCGAAGAACTGCAAAGTGATTGCCGAGGAGATTTGGGAAAAGACGCGGACGCTTGAAGCGACATACCGGGGCTGGAAATCGTAGAATCTGCGTTTCAGTGAAAATGGATGACAGAAATGTGAATTACTTTGAAACGATAACAGTATAGACGAGAGAGCGCGGCTTGAAAAGGCTGCGCTTTTTGCATATTGAGAAGGAAAACGAAAAAATGATGCTATGGTTGAGAGCGATTTTTCGAAAAGAAAACGAGCTACGAATTGCGATTTATTGATTTATATCCGACAAAAACGAAAAAAAGGTGTAAATATGAGAAATTTTTTACGTCTATATAAGTGAGAAAGTTTAGATGAAAAGGTTGTGATTCCAGTGGATTAAGAAGGCATAAAAAAGTTTACGGAAATAGAGTCAGGCGAGGCTTGTACAGTTGGAATAAAGGAGCGGAACAACTTACCCATTATTTAAGGAGAGAGAACATGTTTAAGAAAATTCCTGCCTTAATGTTACTTTGCGCCATACCGTGGATAATAGGCATGACTAAACCGGTACGCGCGGAATACATCGGCATAAATGAACTCCAAACAGAAGCAAATATCGAGTGGAAAAAAGAATACGTTGACCGATATGGAAGGACAGTTAGCGTAGATGTAACGCCAATCATTCCTCAAGTAGATAAAGTGCCGATTCAGATTATGGAAAATCAGATTCTACCTGTAGAAAATGTCTTGAACATTTATCCTCAATCAATGGTACAGGAAGAAAAAAGAGAGGAAGATAATGTTATCATAATGAATTGTCTGAATCAGGACAAAAATGAACGAGGCGCTGTATATATTTGTCAGAACGATGGAAATCTGGTTTTATTCGAATACGATGATCTGAATACAAAAATTAAAAAAACAACAACAAAATTGGAAAGCTTCAGCGGAATTCAATATTGTTCAAACGAAGTCGAGCGGTTGTATCCATATTTTGACGGATATGATTTTACAGTTCAAGATAGTATAGATTGTGCCAATCAAGAACTCGGAAAATTTTTCCCAGATTATAACTTGGATTTAGATATAATGTGGGTGACGATTGTACCCAATACACGTCCATGCTATGTCTGCACATTGAGGCAAAAGATTGATGGAATTCCTATTTTAATGGGTGCCGGAGATATAGCAAGAGGGACAAATGAAAAAGAAATGGGATTCAAATTCCCGAAAAGCTGGAAAACAAAAGGAGAAGAATATTGGGGAGGTTTTATACGTTCGCTATGGGATTTTATTGCGTATGTTGATGGTGGATATCAAATACAATTTCGACCGCTGAAAAAAGTTGTTTCGCTAGTCGATGATGTGCCATTGTGTACGTTCGATGAGGTTATATCAAGCGTTGAAAAACAAATTGAACACGGAAATATCCGCAATGTTTATGAGATGAGATTTGGATATTGCTGTTATCTTGATGAAAACGAACAAATCGTATTATATCCTGTATGGCAAATCGAGTGCGACTATTTCTTTAATCCGAAAGAAGAACAAAAGCATTATGCAGAAATGGAAGATGGGCAAGTAACGCTGGGACTGGATTATCATACGATGATTGTAAATGCTCAGACAGGCGAGTTCATGAATCCGGCTGATTTGAAAGATAATCTGTTAAAATGTCCCGATATCATTACTTGGAACGACATTACGAGATGAGAAAACACAGAATGAGGAGCTGTGGCAGCGGTGTTCTGCTAGTTCCTTTTTCATCGGCTGCATAAATCGTCAGCCTGTCCAACCCCAAAAGGCAGCATAGGTAAAATAAATTAGGTTGGCGGTCTTTCTGCATATAATTATATCTGAGTATATGCAAAAACATGAGCCTCTTTTTCGGTTACTGCACATATCTCCGCAAAAACATGTGCAGAAAGCATCGAAGATATCAATAGTTTTTACTGTTATTTAAGAAAAACTTTCCGATTTCAATGACTTTTTCGACACATCCCATGCTGACAGCATGGACTATCGAATTATGATAAACCTGAAAGGATCATTCTGATCGTGAGATAAGAGAATTCAATCTCAGCAACTTGGGGACGCTCCGACAACGAGCGTCCTTTTTGTATTCATCGGAAAGGAGAAAACATGAATACGCAAATTATCAGTCTGTCGAACCAAAAGGGCGGCGTAGGCAAAACAACGACCTGCGCCAATTTGGGTATTGGTTTGGCGAGAGAAGGAAAGCGCGTGCTGCTGGTAGACTGCGATCCGCAAGCCAGCCTGACGCTCAGTTTGGGATGGAGGAAACCGGAAACCCTGCCGGTGACGCTGGCTACGCTCATGGGCAGAGTTCTTCAGGAACAACCCGTTCATGCCAAAGAAGCGATTCTGCATCACGCGGAAGGGGTGGACCTGATTCCCGGCAGCATTGCCTTATCAGGCGTGGAAGCGTCGTTGGATACACGGCAGAATGTGCTGAAACGGGTGCTGGACGATTGCAGAAAAGACTACTCCCATGTGCTGCTGGATTGTATGCCGTCGTTGGGTATGATGACGATCAACGCACTGGCAGCGGCAGACAGCGTGCTGATTCCGACCATACCGCATTATTTGTCGGTAGATGGACTGGGCAAACTGATGGAAAGCATCGGCAGGATGCGTCGGGGGCTAAATAAGGGATTACGAGTTGAAGGAATTCTCATTACAATGGCAAGCCGCACGACGTATGCCCGTGAAATCAGCGAATTGCTTCGGACGCAGTATGGAACAAAGATCAAGGTGTTTGATACCGTAATTCCGCACTCCATCAGGGCGGCGGAATGCAGCGCCGAAGGAAAAAGCATCTTCGCGTATGATCCGAAGGGTAAGGTCGCGCAGGCGTACAACGCGCTGACGAAAGAGGTGATTCAACATGAAAAGCAGCGCCAGAAACATCGAGCTGAAATCGGTCGATGACCTTTTTGCGACGGAAGAAAGCAGAGCGGATGCCCAGCGGGAAAAGGTGCAGGAAATCCCGTTGGGTGAGCTGCATCCGTTCAGAAATCATCCCTTCAAGGTTAAGGACGATGCGGCGATGCAGGACACAGTGGACAGCGTGCGCGAGCATGGTGTGCTTGTCCCTGCGATTGCGCGTCCTGACCCTGACGGCGGCTACGAGCTGATTGCAGGACACAGGCGGCATCATGCGTCCGAGCTGGCGGGAAAGGAAACCATGCCGGTCATCATTCGCGACCTCGACGACGACGCTGCCACGATCATCATGGTGGATAGCAATTTGCAGCGTGAGGAGCTGCTGCCGAGTGAACGGGCTTTTGCCTATAAAATGAAACTAGAAGCAATTAGGCATCAAGGAAAACGACAAGAGCTAACTTCATCCCAAGTTGGGATGAAGTTGCAAGCATTGGATATCGTCGGACAACAAGCAGGTGATAGCCGTAATCAGGTTCATCGTTTTATCCGCCTGACTGAGCTGATTCCTGAACTTCTAGATATGGTAGATGAAAGAAAAATTGCGTTTAACCCTGCGGTCGAGCTGTCCTATTTGAAGAAAGAAGAACAAACCCTTCTGCTTGAGGCGATGGACAGCGAGCAGGCAACTCCGTCGCTTTCTCAAGCACAGCGATTAAAGAAATTCAGCCAGCAGAAGATGCTTTCCCTTGACGTGATGCGGGCAGTCATGAGCGAAGAAAAGAAAAACGACCTTGATCGGGTGACGCTGAAAAACGAAACGCTGCGCAAGTATTTTCCGAAATCCTACACGCCTAAGCAAATGGAGGATACCATCATCAAGCTGCTGGAAGGCTGGTATAAAAAGCGGCAGCTTCGCAGGAACGGTGATGAATCATAAGTGCTTGCGAAATCATAAGCGATGTGATAAAATAAACTTGAAATAGAGCATGGACGGATGAAATGATGGCTCAAAGGAGAGAAAAAACATGTCCATTCAGGATACGGCAACCAAACAGTATGTTTCGGAAGTGGAAGTGTTTGCAGATGCCTTTAACTATCTGATTTATGATGGCGAACAGGTAATTAAGCCGGAACAGCTGACCGATATGGATACAACGCAGTATGTGATTCCATATCATGAGGATGAGAAAGGCAAGCCGGAAGCGGCGCAGAAATACCGCGATACGCTTAAAACGCTGGCGGTTAAAACGGATGATCGGTATACCTATCTCGTGCTGGGAATAGAGAATCAGAGCCATGTGCATTATGCCATGCCGGTTCGCAACATGCTGTACGATGCCATGCAGCTCGAAAAGCAGGTGCGTGATCTGGCAAGCCAGCATCGTAAGGAAGGAAAAAATGGTACATCGGAAGAATATCTTTCTGGTATGAAGAAAGAAGATCGGCTGTCCCCTGTGATTACGCTGGTCATTAACTTTGGCGGAAAGAAATGGGATGCGCCGCTCAGCCTGCGCGAGATGTATGGCGAGCAACCCGAAAAAGTCCTTCCGTTTATTCAGGACTATCGGGTTTTCATGATTGACCCGATGGAGATGAGCGACAATGACCTTCAGAAGCTGAACAGCAGTCTGCGTGAAGTGCTGGCGTATATTAAATACCAGCGGGATAAGGCACGGATGGAAAAACTGCTGAATGAGGATTCAAAGTTCAGCTGTCTGGAAACAAACGCGGCACTGGTCATCAATGCTATGACGAATGCGGGAATTGCGATTGACCCGAACAAGGAGGTTGTAAATATGTGTGAAGCGATTCGACAAATGGTTGATGAAGGAATCATGCTGGGCGAGAAGCGCGGCGAAGAACGTGGCGAGAAGCGCGGCGAAATGCAGAAGACACTCGCTATTGCTCGTCGTATGCTTGAAAAAAACTACCCCATAGAGCAGGTTGTTGATCTAACAATGCTGACAAAGCAGGAAGTTGAAGAATTGAGCAAAACAATCAAACAGTAAAGGCTATGTTCAAGTGCTTTGAAGGTGAAAATACGAGTATGTGTGAAGCAATTCGGCAGATGGTTGATGAAGGAATTTCTATGGGACAAAAACAAGGAAGTCTGAATGAAAAAATGACTATTGCTCGTCGTTTGCTCGAACTGAAAATGCCTGAAGAACAGGTGATTAGTGTAACTAAGCTGACAAAGCAGGAAGTTGAAGAATTGAGCAGAACGATCAAGTCGTGAAATGTAATGATAATTAAGTGAATATGAAAAACTGCTCGCCGAAAAAGCGGGCAGTTTTACGTTTCTATGAAGGTAAATAAACCTTAGATCATCCAAATCGGAATAAGATAGTTTTCTTTATCGATGGCACCAAGAGCGGGCTTCATGCAAAGGATAGCCCCTTTTCCGCGAGGAGTGGAAGCCTTATCGAGCAGAGAAAACACTTTTGTCAGTTCGCTGCCGGGATTGGCAGTTTTTTTGATTTCAAGAGGATTTAGGATACCGTCATGCTCCAGTACGATATCAATTTCCTTGGCATCTTTATCCCGGTAATAGTACATGAAAGGCTCTTTTCCACTATTCAAATAGGTTTTTGCAATTTCAGAAACAACGTAATTTTCCAGAATTGCGCCGTTCATAGCACCAGCTTCGAGCGTTTCGGCATTACTCCATTTTGTTAGATAGCAAACCAACCCGGTGTCGTAAAAATAGAGTTTAGGCGTTTTTACAAGACGCTTGAGCAGATTGTTCGAGTAAGGATGAAGATAAAAGATCAAGCCGAGCGTTTCCAAAATGCCGAGCCAGTTTTTGGCTTGCTGTTGGTTGATGTCGGCATCTTGCGCGATATCGGCGACATTTAACATCTGACTGCAACGAGCCGCAACAGAGGTGATAAAGCGAAGAAATTTCAAAGAATCGATGGAATCAGAAAGATCTTTAACATCGCGTTCAATGTATGTGCTGATGTAACTGCTGTAAAAAATCTGGCTGTTGCGGACAGAACCACTGAGCAGCGCAGGCATGGAACCTTTGAAGATACGCTCAAATAGGGCATGCGCATCGGCGGCTTGCCGGTGCTTTGCACGCTCAGTCAGACTTTCAAGATCAACAGTGAAGGGAGTGACGGATTCGCCGCAGCTTTCCGCTTGCGTTAAGCAGGTCATAGACAAGACTGCAACACGTCCTGCAAGGGATTCCTGAATACCGCGCATGAGCTTGAAAGCCTGTGAACCAGTCAGCCAGAAAGAACCCGGCGTGTGGTGCTGATCGACATAGATTTTAATGTATGTGAATAATTCGGGTGCATATTGAACTTCATCAATCAAGACTGGCGGTTTGTGGAGCTGTAAAAAAAGTTCGGGATCGCTTTTTGCTAAGGCTCTTTCACTCAAGTCGTCAAGGGTTACATAGCTGCGCTCGGAACCTTCCATCAGCTTCATCAGCATGGTGGTTTTACCGACTTGGCGGGGGCCTGTGAGAAGCATGACAGGATATTCCAGTGTCACTTCTTGAACGATTTTCTCTAAGTTCCGCTTGATATAAGGCATGCAAAGCACCTCCGTCGGCTAATATCAAATATAAATATATTTTAGCCGAGATGAAGACGGAAATCAAGAGAAAATCATGGGGAAAATTTTGAAATCATGGAAAATACAAAATGCGAAGGGAGGTGAAACGCAATGACCGTAGTCTTTCGAGTTGTCAAAACCAAAAACTACACGATGATGTCCAATCAGCATTTGAAGGATAAACGCCTGACACTCAAAGCAAAAGGGCTGATGTCGGTGATGCTGTCCCTGCCGGAGAACTGGGATTATACGCTCCGAGGTCTGGCGGCAATCAGCAAAGAGGGCGTGGACGCGATCAGCGAAGCCGTCAAGGAGCTGGAGCGTTCGGGCTATGTCATCCGAAATCGAAAACGGGACGAGCGCGGACGACTGAGCGGGACGGAGTACCTGATCTACGAAGACTGCCACATGAACAGCCAGCCCGCGCCGGACGCACCTGAGCCGGAAAAACCAAAACGGGAAAATCCAAGATTGGAGAATCCAGATCAGGAAAAGCCTGTGCAGGAAAATCCAATACAGGAAAAACCTGAACAGGAAAATCCCGCGCAATTAAATACGAATAGATCAAACACGAATCCAGAAAAAACGTATCCACCAAATACTTATGGAGCAAATCCTAATCCATCAATCCATCCCAAAGAAAGGCAGGAAGATGTTGCGGCGATTCGGAACAGCGTGCGGTCGCAGATCGGGTATAATTGCCTTGTTACGCCGTATAACCGGGATCGGATGGATGAGATCGTCGAGCTGATGGTGGAAATCCTTTGCACCGGCAGGGAAACAATCACGATTTCCGGGGCGGAGTATCCCGCCGAGCTGGTCAGAGAGCGGATGCGCAAGATCAACAGTATGCACATCGAGTACATCTTCGGCTGTCTTGAGCAGAACGCGAGCCGCGTCCGCAACATCAAGAAATATCTGCTGACCACGCTGTTCAACGCACCCGCGACGATGGGCAATTACTACGACGCTCAGGTGCGATACGACCGGCGAAAGCGGGAGGAAGATTATGAAAACTGGCTCGATGAGCTTTAGAAGGGAGTGGTGTCCATGAAAAACTATTTTCAATTCGCCTGTGAACTCGAACCCATTGACCGATTTCCCGGCTGCATGAGCAAAGACGACCTGCTTGAGAACCTGCTGCGGCAGGATACGCAAGCAGGTTTTCTTTTGCCCGAAAAGCGGACGGAAACCGCGCTTCGGGTGATGCAGCTGGAGCAGGAAGCCGAGCAGCGGACGTGCGAGATCAGCGGCGGCTGGTTTCCCAGACGGGTGCTGTTCTTCGCTGTGCCACCGGTGGACGGAAAAGCCTGCCAGCTCTGCGCGTTGACGCAGATTGAATCCGGCAGGTGTTACCTGTTTACGCCGGACTGTACCCCGATTCTGGTCTACGCCATACAGGGCAGGAAGCTGTACTGCCTGTGAGAAGGGAGGAACATCATGAAGCAAAAACATGCGGATTCGCCCTCGGCTTTTCTTGCGGCGGCAATGGCTGTGACGGGCGCGGCAATGCTGCTCTGCCCGCTCATCGGGCAGAACACGGAAATGAATCGGAGTGCGGCAGAATATGACGACCTGCGCGTTCAGCTCAAAAGCGAGGAACCGGCGCAGGTAACGGACGCGCAGGAAAACAGAAGCACTCTGCGCCAAATGTTCGATGCGGCGGGTTTTCCAAGCACAACGCAAGTGCCGCTCGAATTGCCTGAGCAAGATGAAAACCCGCCTGAAATCGACATCGGGACAGGAGCAGACCTTGCGGCGTGTTTGGCACAGAACGACGATTTCATCGCGTGGATCAGGATTCCCGGCACGAATGTGGATTATCCCGTCGTCTGGACGGACGACGCCGAGCATTACCTGCATCACACGTTCACAGGGAAGCAGGGCGCGGCGGGAACGCTGTTTTCGCTGATGAAAACGGATTACAGCATCCCCAGCCGCAATATCGCCATTTATGGGCATCATCTCAAATCCACCGGCGAGAAGATGTTCACGTCGCTCATGCGGTACAAGGACGCGGATTTCTATGCCGGACACGAAACCGTGCTGCTCGATACGCTGTACGAAAGCGGATCATACCGCATTTTTGCCGTGTTGAATTTTCACAGCGGCGAGTGGGACGCTTCACAGGCGGATTTTGAAAGCGACGCGGCATTTCTGGAATTTATCCGGTACGCCCGGCGGAATGCACTGTACGACACGGGCGTGACGGTCGGCGCGGAGGATTCCATTCTCACGCTGATAACATGTGACCGAAGCTATGGCGGCAAAGCGGGACGGCTTGCAGTCGTGGCTGTACTTGAAAAAAGCAGGAGGAACTTATGAAACACAAAATCAAACGTCTTTTGTCTTTGCTGCTGTCGCTGACGATGCTGACGGCGGCGCTGCCCACGTCGGCATGGGCGGAAGAATCGGGGCTTGCTCAAGCGACTGGCGCGGAAGCGGAACTTCCGAACGAGCCAGAACTGCCGGTTGAATTGCCGGAAGTAACGATAGAGCCGGAGCTTCCAAGCGAGCCGACGAAACTGCCGTCGGAAATCGAAACGCCGGAGGGCACGGCAGAGCCGACCCCGCAGGTTGCCGAAGCCCCCCTGCCAACGCCCGAACCTGAAGCAGCATATCAGGCGGGCGTGTTCGTTCTCGTCACGGAAAACACGCGTGTGTTTTCGGATGTGGATGAAACGGCGGACGAGGTAGACGGCGAGTTGTACGACGGCAGTTTTGTCCGCACCGCAAACGTCCGGGTGGAAGAAGTCCGGCAGGACGGCATGGGGCGAACATGGCTGCTGGTGCGCTATCTGTACGGCGAGGAAGAACCCGATGGAGAGATGGCATGGACGGACACGGCGACGGTCTGGGTGATGGCGGAGGAAACCCAGCCGTCTGATGCGGCGGATTATGACGTGACGGCTTACGCCTTCCCGTTTACGCCGGTGGAGCTGTACGCGGCGAATAACCCGCCGAGATTGCAGACGCTCAGCGGCAACACGGGCGAGTTTTACGCGGGGCAGACGGTATACGCCTATTCCGTGCATGACGACGTGCAGATTGCGTCGCTCAAAAACTATGGCGCGATTTACGCGACAAGGCATTACATCAACGAGCATGTGGTCTATTGCCTTGAACATACGATGAACAGCCCCGGCATCAGGAACAACCCGGACGGTCCGTATCATGTGGTTGATCTGGCGCAGTACGGGCAGACGCAGGGTTACTCCGGCATCATATACAGCGAAAAGACGATGCACGCCATCGGCTGGGTGCTGCGGCACACGTTCCCCTTCATGGGGATTGACCGGTATGAGGATGAATGTCTGGAATGGTCGAGAGCGGCGGGGCAGTTCGCCATCCGCGAGGTCATCAAACAGCTGGAAGGTTCACAGTATGTCCGCGATTATTGGCGTATGGATGATTTTTACCGCGCAACAGGTCAAGCTCCCAAGGAATATCTCGAATATGCACGTTGGCTGGCGGCAAACGCCCTGACCTATGCGCAAATGACCGGCGAAATCACGGTGTCGAATGTGTCCGTATCCGTCGCCAACGGCGTATGCACCGGCACGACGACGCTGACCACAGATGCGCCGC
>ERZ827496.4748-NODE-4748-length-10244-cov-3.964668_pt1 | contig 10244 bp, 7 predicted proteins | sample MGYA00519769_ERZ827496 | MGnify/ENA primary metagenome ERZ827496 (study PRJEB31778, sample SAMEA3449327) | human gut metagenome | biome: human gut; feature: human-associated habitat; material: faeces | place: United Kingdom | collected 2010/2012 ...
TTCTTTCGGCGGACAGAGCTACGGTACGGCATACGATATCACAGGTTCTAACGGTGGCGGTGTACTTCCTTCCGGTTTCAAACGCAACCAGATCGGTAACGACAATATCAAATGGGAAACAACGACACAGACCAATGTCGGTATCGACTTCAGCCTGTTCAAGCAATCACTGTACGGTTCACTGGAATACTACTACAAGAAAACAACAGATATCCTGACTGAAATGGCAGGAGTAGGAGTGCTGGGAGAAGGCGGCAGCCGTTGGATAAATTCGGGTGCAATGAAAAACCAGGGTTTTGAATTTAATCTGGGTTATCGTAACAAGACTGCCTTTGGACTGACTTACGACCTGAACGGAAACATATCCACTTATCGGAATGAAATTCTTGAATTGCCGGAAACGGTAGCTGCCAACGGCAAGTTTGGTGGTAATGGTGTGAAGAGTGTAGTCGGACATACTTACGGCGCACAAGTCGGTTACATTGCTGATGGCATTTTTAAGTCGCAGGATGAAGTAGACAACCATGCTACTCAAGAAGGCGCTGCTGTCGGCCGTATCCGTTACCGTGATATTGACCATAACGGTGTGATTGACGAAAGAGATCAGAACTGGATTTATGATCCTACTCCCTCTTTCAGCTACGGATTGAATATTTATCTGGAATATAAGAACTTCGATCTGACAATGTTCTGGCAAGGCGTTCAGGGAGTGGATATAATCAGTGACGTGAAGAAGAAAAGCGATTTTTGGAGTGCTTCCAATGTCGGTTTCCTGAATAAGGGAACCCGTTTGCTTAATGCCTGGTCACCTACGAACCCAAACTCTGATATTCCGGCATTGACCCGCAGTGATACGAACAATGAACAGCGTGTCTCTACTTACTTCGTAGAAAACGGTTCTTTCCTGAAACTGCGCAATATCCAGTTAGGATACACCGTTCCCGCTGTTATCTCCAAAAAAATGAGAATGGACCGCTTGCGTTTCTATTGCAGTGCACAGAATCTGCTGACCATCAAGAGCAAGAATTTTACCGGAGAAGATCCGGAGAACCCGAACTTTTCTTATCCGATCCCTGTGAATATCACGTTCGGACTTAACATCGGATTTTAACTTACTTCATCAATAAAACGAATGATCATGAAAAAGATAATATATATAGCAACAATCGGAATTACCTTGCTGACAACCAGTTGTGACGATTTTTTGGACCGTCAGGTTCCTCAGGGTATTGTGACCGGCGATCAGATCGCTTCTCCCGAATATGTAGATAATCTGGTGATTTCTGCCTACGCCATCTGGGCGACAGGTGATGATATCAACTCTTCCTTCTCTCTCTGGAATTATGATGTACGTTCCGACGATTGCTATAAAGGCGGTTCGGGAACAGAAGACGGCGGTGTGTTCAACGCACTGGAAATATCCAAAGGTATCAATACCACCGACTGGAATATCAATGATATATGGAAAAGACTGTATCAATGCATCACCCGTGCCAACACAGCTCTGCAATCACTCGACCAAATGGATGAAAAGACCTATCCGTTGAAGAACCAGCGCATTGCCGAAATGAGATTCCTGCGCGGACACGCTCACTTCATGTTGAAACAGCTGTTCAAGAAGATCGTTATTGTAAACGATGAAAACATGGAACCGGATGCTTACAATGAACTGTCGAATACCACTTATACCAATGACGAGCAATGGCAAAAGATAGCAGACGACTTCCAGTTTGCCTACGACAACCTGCCGGAAGTACAAATAGAAAAAGGACGCCCTGCACAGGCAGCCGCTGCTGCTTACCTTGCAAAGACTTACCTGTATAAAGCTTACCGCCAGGACGGAGCCGATAATGCCCTTACCGGAATCAACGAAGAAGACCTGAAACAGGTCGTGAAATACACCGATCCCCTGATCATGGCTAAAGGTGGTTACGGACTGGAAACGGACTATAGCATGAACTTCCTGCCGCAATATGAAAACGGTGCAGAGTCTGTATGGGCCATTCAGTATTCTATCAACGACGGTACTTACAACGGTAACCTGAATTGGGGAATGGGACTGACCACTCCGCAGATACTGGGCTGCTGCGACTTCCACAAGCCGAGCCAGAATCTGGTGAATGCTTTCAAAACCGATTCGCAGGGAAAGCCTTTGTTCAGTACCTACGACAATGAGAATTACGAAGTGGCTACAGACAATGTCGATCCCCGTCTGTTCCATACGGTGGGTATGCCGGGCTTTCCTTATAAGTACAACGAAGGTTACATCATCCAGAAGAATGATGACTGGAGCCGCAGCAAGGGACTTTATGGATATTATGTTTCTCTCAAAGAGAATGTAGATCCCGATTGTGACTGTCTGAAGAAAGGTTCTTATTGGGCCAGTTCTCTGAATCACATTGTGATCCGTTATGCAGATGTATTGCTGATGCGTGCCGAAGCACTGATTCAGTTGAACGACGGACGTATCACCGATGCCATCTCATTAATCAATGAGGTACGCAGCCGTGCTGCCGGAAGCACCATGCTGATCTTCAATTATAAAGAAGACTACGGAGTGAACTTCAAAGTGACTCCTTACGACCTGAAAGCTTACGCTCAGGACGAAGCCATGAAAATGCTGAAATGGGAACGCCGCGTAGAGTTCGGTATGGAAAGCTCACGTTTCTTTGACCTTGTAAGATGGGGAGAAGCCAAAGATGTCATCAATGCTTATTACGTGACGGAAGCATCCCGTTGCTCTATCTACAAGAATGCGGGCTTTACGGAAAATAAGAACGAATATCTTCCTGTTCCATTCGAACAGATCAGCGCAAGTAATGGAAATTATACACAGAATTTCGGTTGGTAACTAACCATCTTAAAACAAAGAATACAATGAAATCAATCATAAAACAACTTTATACTATCCTGTTGGTGACTGTGGCATGCCTTACAGTCACAGGATGTAGTGATGACTTCAAATCCGGCCTTCGTCTGGACGGAGATGTTTGGGTGAACTCTATCCGGCTGGATGAATACGCAGGAACTGTCGACTATCAGAATAAGGCAATCGTAGTAGGAGTGCCCTACGATTACGATATTACCCGCATGGTGGTCACAGAAATGAATCTTTCCGAAGGAGCCAAGGCTAGCATCGCTATCGGTGAGACAATCGACTTTTCTCTTCCCGTATCTTTGACGGTGAAGAATGGCGATGTACAAATGAGCTACACGATTACCGTGAAGAGAGATGAGGCGAAGATACTGACCTTCAAATTGAATGATACTTATGTAGGAAAGGTAGACCAGTTATCGAAAACCATTTCTGTAGTCGTTCCGCTGACAGTGGATATCACTCAGTTGAAAGGTACGTTTACCGTAACGGACGGAGCTACCGTGACTCCGGCATCCGGAAGTATTCAGGACTTTACGAACCCCGTCACTTACACGGCAACTTACCGTTCGGCAGTAACTCCTTATGTGGTAACGGTTACTCAGGGAAATGTGATTCCGACTGCCTTTGTCGGTACGGCTTCTTCCGTCAGCCTTCTGACGAGTCCCGAAGAGAAAGCCGCTGCCCAATGGATGATGGATAATGTATCGATGTCCGAATATATCTCATTCAAGGATGTAGTGGACGGAAAAGTGGATTTAGGTAAATATACCGCTATCTGGTGGCATTTCCACGCAGACAATGGTGACAATCCTCCTTTGCCGGATGACGCGAAAGCGGCAGCGGAGAAGTTTAAAGTCTACTATCAGAATGGTGGTAATCTGCTGCTGACCCGTTACGCTACTTTCTATATCGCCAATCTCGGCATCGCTAAAGACGAGCGTGTACCGAACAATAGCTGGGGAGGAAACGAAGACTCGCCCGAAATCACCTCTGCCCCATGGAGCTTCCTGATTACCGGCAGTGAATCACATCCGTTATTCCAGGATTTAAGATGGAAAGATGGCGACAAGTCGACAGTCTATACCTGTGATGCCGGCTATGCGATTACCAATAGCACAGCGCAGTGGCATATCGGGACAGACTGGGGAGGTTATGACGACCTGAACGCATGGCGTAACCTGACAGGAGGAATCGATTTGGCACATGGAGGCGACGGGGCGGTAGTCATTGCCGAATTTGAACCGCGTTCCAATAGCGGACGTACGCTCTGTATCGGTTCCGGCTGCTATGATTGGTACGGCAAGGGAGTAGACGCTTCTGCCGACTACTATCACTACAACGTAGAGCAAATGACTCTCAATGCAATCAACTACTTGTGTAAATAAAAAGAATAAGCAACAATGATGAAAAATATGATCTTACCTATAGCATTTACCGCACTGATAGCTTCGATGACTGCTTGCAGTGACGAGACTGACCCCATCTTGACTCAGAAAAACTGGGACGGTACAGCCACATACTTCCAATCGAGTGATGAGCATGGCTTCTCGATGTACTATAAGCCACAGGTCGGCTTTGTAGGTGACCCGATGCCATTCTATGATCCGGTTGCCAAGGACTTTAAAGTGATGTACCTGCAAGATTACCGTCCGAACCCCGAAGCTACGTACCATCCCATTTTCGGGGTGGCTACCAAAGACGGTGCTACTTACGAATCTCTCGGCGAACTGATTTCCTGCGGAGGGCGTGACGAACAGGATGCTGCCATCGGCACAGGAGGAACGATCTATAACCCTGCCGACAAACTGTATTATACCTTCTACACCGGTAATAAGTTCAAGCCTTCTTCCGACCAGAATGCTCAGGTAGTGATGGTAGCTACTTCTCCCGATTTCAAGACATGGACCAAGAACCGTACCTTCTACCTGAAAGGAGATACGTATGGTTATGACAAGAATGACTTCCGTGACCCGTTCCTGTTCCAGACCGAAGACGGTGTGTATCACATGCTGATCGCTACCCGCAAGAACGGAAAAGGGCATATCGCCGAATTTACCTCTGCCGACCTGAAAGAGTGGGAATCTGCCGGAACCTTTATGACCATGATGTGGGATCGTTTCTACGAATGTCCGGATGTATTCAAGATGGGGGACTGGTGGTATCTGATTTATTCGGAACAGGCTTCCTTCATGCGTAAAGTACAATATTTCAAAGGCAGAACGCTGGAAGATTTGAAAGCAACTACCGCCAATGATGCCGGAATATGGCCGGACAATCGTGAAGGAATGCTGGACAGCCGCGCATTCTATGCCGGAAAGACCGCTTCCGACGGAACAAACCGCTACATTTGGGGTTGGTGTCCCACACGTGCCGGAAATGATAATGGAAATGTTGGTGATGTAGAACCCGAATGGGCAGGCAATCTGGTAGCACAACGTCTGATTCAACACGAAGACGGTACTTTAACCCTCGGAGTACCCGATGCAATCGACCGTAAATACACTTCCGCACAAGAAGTGAAAGTAATGGCAAAAGATGGTAACATGATCGAAAGCGGTAAAACCTATACTTTGGGCGAAGGTGCCTCCGTCATCTTCAACCGTCTGAAAGTACATAACAAGATTTCTTTCACCGTAAAGACCGCTTCAAATACGGACCGTTTCGGAATCTCTTTTGTACGTGGAACGGATTCCGCTTCCTGGTATAGTATCCATGTCAATGCCGATGAAGGCAAAGCGAATTTTGAGAAAGACGGTGACGATGCCAAATACTTATTCGATAATAAATTCAATATTCCGGCAGATAATGAATATCGTGTGACGATTTACAGTGACCAGTCCGTCTGCGTGACTTATATCAACGATCAGTTATCTTTCACCAACCGTATCTACCAAATGCAGAAGAACCCGTGGTCACTCTGCTGTTATAAAGGTGAAATAACTGTATCAGACGTTCAGGTAAGCACTTATTGATGAAAACTACACCGGCAAGTAACATCTTTTACAGCGTTTGAAACAAAAGTGATAGGCGCTAACCTTGGAAGCGCCTATCTTTGCACTGTAACAACTATCAAAAGTATAACAACCTTAATACCATAGAACATGAATGTATTTTTGCCTGTCAAACAACTTCAGACCTTTCTGATTTGTTTTATTCTCATGACTATTTCTGTTTCAACCCGAGCGGCGGATTCTCCTTTGCTGATTAAGAATCTGGGAGAAGGTCATTGCCTTGTACGTGTCAATACTTCCCAGAACTACCTGCTTCTGCCCGTAGAGGATGCGTCTCCCGATGTACGTATCAGCATGATCGTTAATAATAAAGAGGTGAAAAACTTCGACGTGCGTCTCGCCATACATAAAGTAGATTACTTTGTTCCGGTAGACCTTTCCGACTTTTCCGGCAAAACGGTCTCTTTCAAGTTCAAGATGAACTCCAACGATCCGATCCGTGTCAATCTTTCGCCGGATAATATCGCTTGCTGCAAGGAAATGAAACTCTCCGACACCTTCGATACGACCAACCGTGAAAAGTTTCGTCCGACCTATCACTTCTCTCCCCTTTACGGATGGATGAACGACCCGAACGGAATGGTCTATAAAGACGGTGAATACCATCTTTTTTACCAGTACAACCCTTATGGCTCCAAATGGGGAAACATGAACTGGGGACACGCTATCAGCAAAGACCTCGTAAACTGGGAACACCGCCCCGTTGCGATAGCACCGGATGCGCTTGGTACTATCTTCAGCGGCTCTGCCGTGGTAGATCATAACAATACAGCCGGCTTCGGAGCAGGCGCAATCATCGCCATCTATACACAAAACAGCGACCGTCAGGTACAAAGCATCGCTTATAGCACTGACAACGGACGCACTTTCACCAAATACGAAAACAACCCCGTACTTGTATCCGAAGCTCGTGACTTCCGCGACCCGAAAGTTTTTTGGTACGAAGCAACAAAACGCTGGATCATGGTGCTCGCAGTGGGACAGGAAATGCAGATTTTCTCTTCTCCCAATCTGAAAGACTGGGCATTTGAAAGCAGTTTCGGCGAAGGATACGGTGCTCACGGCAACGTATGGGAATGCCCCGATTTATTCGAACTTCCGGTAGAGGGCACCAACGAAAAGAAATGGGTATTGCTTTGCAGCCTCGGTGACGGTCCTTTCGGTGACTCCGCTACTCAATACTTTATCGGTAGCTTCGACGGCAAGAAATTTAGTTGTGACAATCAGCCGAATGTCACAAAATGGATGGACTGGGGAAAAGACCATTATGCTACAGTTACTTGGAGCGATGCCCCCGACAACCGCCGTATCGCCATTGCATGGATGAGCAACTGGCAATATGCAAATGACGTGCCAACTTCTCAATACCGTAGTCCGAACTCCATCCCTCGTGATTTGAGTCTCTTTGCCATCGACGGTGGGATTTATCTTCAATCCGCTCCTTCTCCCGAATTACTGAAACTGCGTGGTGTTTCCAAAAAGCGCTCATTCAAGGTTAACGGAACACGTATCGTGAAAGATTTGATTCCGAACAATGAAGGTGCTTACGAAATAGAACTGTCCCTCAAGAATCAGCAGGCAGAAATCATCGGTTTCCGTCTCTACAATGACAAGGGCGAAGAAGTAGACATGCAGTATGACATGAAAGAGAAGAAATTCTCGATGGACCGTCGCAAGAGTGGCGAGGTAAGTTTCAACGAAAACTTCCCGATGCTGACTTGGACTGCGATTGAAGGGGATAAGGATGAAATGAAACTCCGCCTGTTTGTAGACAGATCAAGTGTAGAGGCTTTCGGTGACGGTGGACGCTTCGCTATGACCAATCAGGTATTCCCTTCGGAACCTTACAATCATATCAGCTTCTACAGCAAAGGCGGTGCCTATAAAGTAGATTCATTCGTGGTTTACAAACTGAAGAAATAAAAAACGACTTTCTTCTCCCTGCGCTCTTTTTAATTCACGCTAACATACCTTTATCCTTGCGTTAACATGCCTTTATGTTCTCCTTATGTATGGGAGATAGATAGCGTTTCACCTACGTGATACGATCTGTTCATTACTGTGATAAGGCCTTATCACCCTTGTGATACGGTCTGTTCACAGCCGTGATAAGCAAAGAAAATAGGAGGCTAAAAGAAAAAGGATCAATAGGAAAGGAAAATAATTACTGTGCTAATATACGAAATTATAATAGATAAAACAATGGAAAATACTAAAAACGCTTCTCTCTCCAAGCTAGTCCCGGTGATGCTTTGTTTCTTCGCCATGGGATTCGTTGATCTGGTGGGCATTGCCTCCAATTATGTAAAAGCAGACCTGGGTCTGACAGACTCACAAGCAAACATCTTCCCTTCATTGGTGTTCTTCTGGTTTCTGATTTTCTCCGTACCGACAGGTATGCTGATGAGCCGTATCGGTCAGAAGAAAACCGTGTTACTAAGTTTGATCGTGACTTTTGCTTCTTTACTGTTGCCTGTCTTCGGGGACAGTTACGCACTGATGCTGATTTCTTTTTCCCTGTTAGGTATTGGAAACGCACTGATGCAGACTTCACTGAACCCGCTTCTTTCCAACATCGTTCGTGGTGACCGTCTGGCAAGCAGCCTCACCTTCGGACAATTCGTGAAAGCGATCGCTTCTTTCCTAGCACCGTACATTGCCATGTGGGGGGCAACGCAGGCGATTCCTTCTTTCGATCTGGGATGGCGTGTATTATTCCCTATTTATATGGTAATAGCCATCCTTGCCATTCTGTTGCTCAACGCGACACAGATTGAAGAAGAGAAGGAAGAAGGCAAACCTTCCACTTTCGGACAGTGCCTGGCATTGCTCGGCAAACCGTTTATCCTGCTTTGCTTTATCGGAATCATGTGTCACGTAGGTATCGACGTCGGTACAAACACTACTGCACCTAAGATTCTGATGGAACGCATCGGCATGACACTGGATGATGCTGCTTTTGCAACCAGCCTCTATTTTATCTTCCGTACGGCAGGCTGTTTTCTGGGATCATTCATCCTGCGTCAGATGTCTCCGAAATCTTTCTTCGGTATCAGTGTTGTTATGATGCTGGCTGCTATGGTAGGGTTGTTCATCTTCCATGATAAGGCGGTGATTTACGCTTGTATCGCTCTGATCGGTTTTGGTAACTCGAATGTGTTCTCTGTTATTTTCTCGCAGGCATTGCTTTATCTGCCGGGAAAGAAAAACGAAGTTTCCGGTCTGATGATTATGGGACTCTTCGGAGGAACCGTTTTCCCGTTGGCTATGGGAGTTGCTTCGGATACTTCTATGGGGCAGAATGGTGCGATTGCTGTGATGACAGTCGGTGTACTTTACTTGCTGTTCTATACCTTCCGTATCAAAAAATAATTTTATATTTGGAAAACAATTAAATCTGTAGATCATGAATAATATAATTGTAGGAATGGGCGAAGCATTATGGGATGTATTGCCCGAAGGAAAGAAGATAGGCGGTGCTCCGGCTAATTTCGCTTATCATGTTTCACAGTTTGGTTTCGACAGCCGTGTAGTAAGTGCGGTGGGCAATGACGAACTGGGAGATGAAATCATGGAAGTATTCAAAGAAAAGCAACTCAAAAATCAGATTGAGCGGGTGGATTATCCTACCGGTACGGTGCAGGTGACACTGGATGACGAAGGGGTGCCTTGCTACGAAATCAAAGAAGGAGTGGCATGGGATAACATTCCTTTCACGGACGAACTGAAGCGGCTGGCTTTGAATACGCGCGCCGTTTGTTTCGGTTCGTTGGCTCAACGCAATGAAGTGAGCCGTGCTACAATTAACCGATTCCTCGATACAATGCCCGATATAGACGGACAGCTGAAGATATTCGACATCAACCTCCGTCAGGACTTCTACACGAAAGAAGTATTGCGCGAGTCTTTCAAACGCTGCAACATTCTGAAGATAAACGATGAAGAACTGGTGACAATCAGCCGTATGTTCGGTTATCCGGGCATCGACTTACAGGATAAGTGCTGATTCTGTTGGCCAAGTACAATCTGAAAATGTTGATTCTTACTTGCGGTATCAATGGTAGTTATGTGTTTACTCCGGGAGTCGTTTCTTTTCAGGAAACGCCGAAGGTTCCGGTAGCCGATACGGTAGGAGCGGGGGATTCCTTTACTGCCGCTTTCTGTGCTTCCATTCTGAATGGCAAGTCTGTTCCCGAAGCTCATAAGCTGGCTGTCGAAGTTTCCGCTTATGTTTGTACGCAGAGCGGTGCAATGCCCGAACTTCCGGTTGTTCTGAAAGACAGATTGTTGTAGAATCTCTTTAAATTCAAAAAGAAGATGTGTCAAAAGCAACTAAATTCCCCTCCTTCAGGAAG
>ERZ827496.4754-NODE-4754-length-10235-cov-3.338802_pt1 | contig 10235 bp, 8 predicted proteins | sample MGYA00519769_ERZ827496 | MGnify/ENA primary metagenome ERZ827496 (study PRJEB31778, sample SAMEA3449327) | human gut metagenome | biome: human gut; feature: human-associated habitat; material: faeces | place: United Kingdom | collected 2010/2012 ...
TCCGCTTTCCGCATCCAAGTGTTTTTTCTTGCATCAACCGTATCAGTTTACCACATCCATCCCAAACAGGCAAGTAATCGCAGGCAAAAATAACGTTCTGGCAAAATAAACCCGGCACAAACTCAAAAATTTGTGCCGGGTGCCATTTTGGATTTTATTAAGGTATATCTGAAAACAAAGGAAATAACGGATATTTCGCAAACACAAGCAGGATGTAAGGCATAGAGCCGCTGGAATCCTTTGTGGCTTCCAAGGCTTTTTAACGCAAAATCCGGCTGCGTTTGTAGAAACAGACGATATTTTCGACTTTTCTGATACACCCCAGTTTTACTTTGTTTCTTTTTCCACTGCCGGTTCAAAGCGGTACAGCTGGGCGCTGTAGGGGGCAAGTGTCAGCTTTACGCTGCCGGTGGTTGTTTTGCTGCGCAGGGCTTTGGGGCGGGCAGTCCTGCCGCCAAAGCAGTTCCAATCGCTGTTCAGCAGCGGGGTGATCTTGCCTTTGCCGGGCAGGGTCAGCTCATAGTCTTTCAGCTCGGTATCACCAAAGTTGAACGCCGCAAACACGGTGGCTTCCTGCCCTTTACGCAGGATGGCGCAGGCATCCAGTTCCGGGTGGTCGCAGTCCAGCCACAGGAAATGGTCCGGGTTGTATTCTCCGCTCCAGAACGCATCATATTTCCGGTACAGTTCGTTCAGGGTGCGGCGGTAGTTGGCGAAGGCCTCGTGGATGGGGTAATCCAGCAGCAGCCAGTCCTGCTCGCGGCTTTCATCGTATTCCCGCAGCTGGCCAAACTCGTTGCCCATAAAGTCCAGCATCTTGCCGGGGTGAATTGCCATATACAGATAGAGCGCACGCCCCTGGGGGAACTTATCCTCATACTCGCCGTACATCTTTTGCAGGATGGTCGCCTTGCCATGAACATTTTCATCATGGCTGAACGGCAGGATGTAATGCTCCCGCCAGAAATACATCATCGAGAAAGTCAGCTTGCCCAGGTTGGATTTGCGTTCTTCCGGTGTTTTTTTGAAGTAGTCCAGCGTATCGTTCATCCAGCCAAGGTCCCACTTGTAGTCAAAGCCCAGGCCGCCGTATTCCACGGGGGCGGTCACTTTTTCAAAGTTGGTGGAATCCTCGGCAATCAGCATGGCGGTGGGGTGGCGCTGTTGCAACCCTTGGTTCATATTCTTCAAGAATTCCAGGGTAGAGCCGTTCACACCGCGGGCGGGGTCGCCCTGCCAGTAGATCAGGCGGCTGACGGCATCCATGCGCAGGCCGTCTGCGTGGAAGGTGCGCAGCCAGTAATCAGCGGCCGACTGCAAAAAGCAGCGGATTTCGCCGCGGGAGTGCATGAAATTGCAGCTGCCCCATTCGCTCTCCCCCACCGCTGCGGCGGGGTATTCGTACAAAGCGGTGCCGTCAAAGTGTTTCAGGCCGTATTCATCCACAGCGAAGTGGACCGGCACAAAGTCAAAGATCACGCCAATGTCCGCCGCGTGGCAGGCATCGATCAAGGTACACAGCTCGTCCGGCGTGCCGTAGCGGCTGGTGGCGGCAAAGTAGCCGATTACCTGATAGCCCCACGAGCCGTCAAACGGGTGCTCCGCTATCGGCATCAGCTCGGCATGTGTATAGCCCATGTCTCTCAGATACGGTGCGAGCATATCGGCGATCTCACGGTAACCGAGATAATGCCCACCGTCTGAGGTCGAGGCGCCGTCCCGCGTACGCCACGAGCCGAGATGCAGCTCGTATATGTTCATCGGAGACGGATAGTAATGCTCGCCGTCCGAAAAAAGCTCTCGACGGTGCTCCATCCACTCGCTGTCGGTATGCCCGAGCGAGAGCGGTGACGATATTATCGAGGCGGTGTTTTCGAGTGTCTGAGACGCAAAGGCATACGGGTCGCTCTTGAGATGCGAAATACCTCCGCGTTCTATACGAAATTTATAAAAGCTGCCACGCAATCGACTTTTTGATACAAAGACACACTCCCATATGCCCTGCGATATCCTCACCATCGGAATACCTTTGTCCCATGAACAAAAATCGCCGACAAGCGCCGCCGAATCGGCATTCGGCGCCCACACACGAAAGACATATTCATATCTGCCGCGCCTCGCCGAGCGCTCATGGCATCCGAGAAGCTCATATGCATGAAAGTTTGTACCCTGATGAAAGAGGTAGACCGGAATGCTTATGTCGTCGTAGCTGTTCTTACCTTTTTTCATACATTAACCGTGACCTTTCTGTTATAAGAATACGAAAGAACCGTTTTCTGTTACAATTATATCATATTGTGCCACGATTTTCAAGCATTTTTAACATTAAGCACACGTTTTTTTAACCCTAAACCCGCAAATTAATGTCGTCAACCTACGGTAATGTATTTATATGGCAGATGGATTATAAAAAATACCGCCCGGTTGACCGAGCGGTACAAAAATATTATCAGTATGCAACGCCTTGTGCAAGCATCGCGTCTGCGACCTTAACAAAGCCGGCAATGTTTGCGCCTGCAACAAGGTCGCCCTCGCAGCCGTAATCCTTAGCAGCCTTGGAAGCAGCGGCATAGATGTTGACCATGATGTCATGCAGTCTCTTGTCAACATCCTCGAAGGTCCAAGAGAGACGGATGGAGTTCTGGCTCATCTCGAGACCGGAAGTAGCAACGCCGCCTGCGTTTGCAGCCTTAGCGGGAGCAAAAAGAAGACCTGCCTGCTGGAATGCGTTGATAGCCTCGGTGGTAGAAGGCATATTCGCACCCTCTGCAACCGCCTTGCAGCCGTTTGCGATAAGTGCCTTTGCGGAATCGAGGTCGATCTCGTTCTGCGTAGCGCAGGGGAGCGCGATATCGCACTTGACGGTCCAGATACCGGAGCAGCCGGGAGTAAAGGTAGCACCGGGCACACGCTTCGGATACTCGGAAATTCTTGCGCGCTCGACCTCCTTGATTTGCTTCATAACAGCAAGATCAATACCCTTCTCATCATATACATATCCGGAGGAATCACTCATCGCAACGACATTTGCACCGAAAGACGCAGCCTTCTCTGCTGCGTAGATAGCAACATTACCGGAGCCGGAGATAACAACGGTCGAACCGTCGAACGAAAGTCCCGCATGCTCGAGCATCTCACGAGTGAAGTAGCACAGACCGTAGCCGGTAGCCTCGGTTCTTGCGAGAGAGCCGCCGTAGGTGAGTCCCTTGCCTGTAAGAACACCGGTAAACTCATTGCGCAGTCTCTTGTACTGACCGAAGAGGAAGCCGACCTCGCGTCCGCCTACGCCGATATCACCGGCGGGTACGTCGGTGTCGGCGCCGATGTGCTTGGAAAGCTCGGTCATGAAGCTCTGGCAGAAGCGCATGATCTCTCCGTCACTCTTGCCCTTGGGGTCGAAGTCGGAGCCGCCCTTGCCGCCGCCCATGGGGAGGCCGGTGAGGGCGTTCTTGAAGGTCTGCTCGAAGCCGAGGAACTTCATAATAGACTCGTTTACGGACGGATGGAAGCGCAGACCGCCCTTATACGGACCGATAGCAGAGTTGAACTGTACACGGTAGCCCTTGTTGACCTGAACGTTTCCGTTGTCATCTACCCAGCTCACGCGGAACTTGATGAGTCTTTCGGGCTCGACCATACGCTCGGCGATGTTCGCCTTAACGTAGTCGGGGCGGCGCTCGATAACGGGCTCGATGGTGGTCAGGACCTCTTCAACAGCCTGAAGAAATTCGGGCTGGTCGGGGTTCTTCTCGCAGGTCTTCTTGTAAACCGATGCAAGATATTCGTTTTTGATTGCCATAATAATCCCTCCCTGATTTATCATCATAAATTACAGCTTAACTTAATATAAATTGATTATACTACAAAGGCTTTGAAATTGCAATACCAAAATCGTAAAAATTCATAATTCTTTACACAGCGTACATATGCGCCCGAATTCTGAATTTTTCGTACAAGCGCCGCTGCATATCATTTCCATTAAAAAGCATCTACAGCGCACAAAAGGCATTATCGGCACACAAAAAGCATCGGAGGTCTGATATGTTTCAAGAACTGAAATGCAAGGTTTGCGGCAGGATAGGAAAAAAGGGGCTCGTATTTCTGCGCGGCGCGGCAATGCTAACCGTCTGCTCGCTGCTGATGCGGACGGTAGGTGTCGGCTTTAACGTCTATATAACAGGGGTGCTCGGCGCGGGCGGCGTAGGGCTTTTTTCGCTGATTACCTCCGCATACGGCTTCTTTTCCACCTTTGCGCTCTCCGGCGTAAACCTTGCAGCATCAAAGCTCTGCGCGGAGGGCATCGGACACGAATGCGCAGATGAGGTGCGCGGAGTGATGAAGCGCTGCCTCGCCTATTCGCTCTGCTTCGGCGGCTGTGCAACACTTCTGATGCTTGCTCTGTCATACCCGATCGGGGTCTGCCTTATCGGCGATGCCGGCTCCGTACGGTCGCTGAGAATACTCGCTCCGAGTCTGCTTCCGCTCTCGCTCTCTTCAGGGATCTACGGCTATCTGCACGCCGTTCGCAGGGTCGGAAAAAGCGCCGTGCTCCAGATAGGCGAGCAGCTTGCACGGATCCTATTTACCGTTCTGCTGTTCCGGACGCTTATGCCTTCCGGCGCGCCCGAGGCGTGTGCGCTTGTTTCGCTCGGGATCACTTTCAGCGAGCTTATCGCTTTCTCCGTCGGGATCATCATCTTCTATCGGGATATAACACAACATCTCCCGCCGCAGGGCATACGGCTGCCGGGACTCACACGGCGGATGCTCTCCATCTCGCTGCCAATGGCGCTAAGCTCCTATATGCGCTCCGGACTGCTGACGCTCGAGCACATGCTGATACCGTCAGGACTGCGCCGTTTCGGCAGCGGAAGCGAGGGTGCGCTCGAACAGTACGGAATCCTGCACGGAATGGCTTTCCCGGTGATACTCTACCCGCAGGTGCTGCTCGCCTCGGTATCCGGGCTGCTCGTTCCCGAGGTATCGGAGGAGGCGGCGAGGGGAAACGACGGCAGAATAGAGCGCATAGCCCACACGGTGCTTCGCCTTACTCTTGCATTTTCCATCGGAACGGCGGGGGTATTTCTCGTGTTCGGCAGGCATCTCGGAGAGCTGCTGTATAACAACGCAGACTCCGGCAGATACATACTCCTGCTCGCGCCGCTTATACCGGTAATGTACCTTGACAGCGCGGTAGACGGTATGCTCAAGGGTCTCGGCGAGCAGCTGTATTCTATGAAGGTGAATATACTCGACTCTGCAATGAGCATCGTGCTCGTTATTGTGTTGCTTCCCCGTTTCGGCACGGCGGGTTACATACTTACCGTCTATATAACAGAGCTTGTAAACAGTGCTCTCAGTCTGATTCGGCTGCTGCACATCATCCGTCCTCGACTCTGCTTTTCAACCGACATCTGCCTGCCCGCCGCGACAGCATGCATGCTTTCGGTGATCTGCCGCACCGCGCCCATCAGCGCTTTCGTGGAGCAGCTCGGCGGCACGACCGCAGGGATATGCGCTTCTATAACGCTGTATATCCTCATCTACTCGGCTGCCGTATTTCTGCCGGCAGCTATTCTTCGTAAAAAAAGAACCTCGACGGGCACGGAAATTTCGGAAAAAGGTCTTTTATTAGAGACAAAGCTGTGATATAATTATATCAATTGTTGAAAATCGGCATCGGTATAAAATTTGATGCGTATCGGCAGACAACCGATATATCGACATTACCCCGTTACATCCGCAGAAAGCATAGAAAGGAGAGACAGTATGCCGGAGATCATAATTAAAAAAATGCACTCGCAGACCGAGCGGGATACTCAGGCGCTCGGCGCGGAGCTCGGCAAACGAATTCTATCGCTTATCGGCGGCAGCAACGAGCCGAATGAGCAGGATGCATACAACAGACTCGGAGACCGCACGCCGCTCGTCGCGATGTACGGCGAGCTCGGATCCGGAAAAACGGTCTTTATCCGCGGCATGGCTTCGGTACTTGCGCCAAAGGCGCATGTTCAGAGCCCGAGCTATACGATAGTCAACGAATATCGCGGTGAGCCGGTCGATCTCTGTCACTTCGATATGTACCGAATAAGCGGCGAGGATGATCTCTATTCCATCGGCTTTTACGACTACTCGGACTGCGTAATGGCTATCGAATGGAGCGAGAGGATACCGTATGCTCTCCCACCGTTTTATTACAAGGTGGAATTCGCACCGTACAGCAGGGACGGCAGAGACATTACCGTCTCGCTCATTACTCGGGAGTAGTACGATTCGATATTAAGAAAAAATCAGGAGAGCCTCAATGGGGTATGATCAAAATAATGAAGATACTTGCATTTGAATGCTCGACAGCAACCGCCTCGGTCGCCGTCGGCGATAACGGAAAAATAATAGGCGAAAGCTCGATGGAGGCAAGCCGCAGGCACAGTGAGCAGCTACTGCCGATGGCAGATGAGCTGCTCGCCTCGCTCGGACTTACTCTTGCCGATATCGGCACGCTTGCCTGCTCGGTCGGTCCCGGTTCCTTTACCGGTGTGCGCATAGGCGCTGCGACTGTCAAGGGGCTTGCGTTCGGCTCGAGCAGGCCATGCGTCGGAACATCATCGCTCACCTCGCTAGCCTACTGTCACTCGAATTCCGAGGACGGAACGATCATCTGCCCGGTAATAGGCTGCCGCAGAGGCAACGTCTATAACGCGCTGTACCGTGTGTGCGGCGGCGAGATTACGAGGCTCTGCGACGATCGCATGATAAGCTGCACCGAGCTCGCCGAGGAGCTTATCAGTCGCGGTGAGCAGGTAATTATCTGCGGCGATGAAGTCCCCGCAGTTACGGCACTCTGCCCTGATGATATTGTTTGTACAAAAAACGGCGATCCTTTGCCGTCCGCCTCCGGTGTTGCGCTTCTTGCGGACAAGCTGCTGCGCGAGCGCAACGCATCGGGCACTCCGTGTGAAAACGAATATACCGACCTTACCCTTTCGCCCGACTACTTCCGCCCTTGTCAGGCTGAGCGCGAGCGTCTCGGTATAGAGGATTAACAATAACCATGCGCTAATTATATTCTAAAGCAATACGGCACACGCGAATGACGAAAAAGCTGCAGCCGCCTGATATTGCACCATATTATAATAAAAAATACCGAAAGGAAATTAGTCTATGGGAAACAAAAGAATAGTTATCGGCTGCGATCACGCAGGCTATCCGCTCAAAGCAGAGCTCCTGAAGCATCTCTCCGCCCGTGGGATCGAATACACCGACATCGGATGCGACAGTGCCGAAAAATCGGTCGACTACCCCGAATATGCAGACAAGCTCTGTCGCGAGCTTCAGGCGGGCAACGCCGACCTCGGGATACTCGTCTGCGGTACCGGCATCGGCATGAGCATCGCCGCAAACAAGCACAGAGGCATACGCGCCGCATGTGTCAGCGATACTTTCTCCGCACGCCTGACACGCTGCCATAATAACGCAAATGTTATCTGCTTCGGCGCGCGCGTTATCGGCACAGGGCTTGCTGCGGATATCGTCGACTGCTTTATAGATACCGAATATGAGGGCGGACGTCACGCGCGCCGCGTTGCAATGCTCGACGCGCTCGACGGAGACTGAGTTCTGTCATATCGACATACGCCTTTGCCGCTCGTCGGCGATACAATATTGTATGCTGCCCGGAGAAGTCCGTATCGGGAAAGCAACCGGTTCCCGAAACGGCAAAGACAGCTAACCAAATACAACGTATATAAACGAAAGGCGGCTCGCACGAGCCGGAATAAGCGATGATATTCAAAAATCTCAACAGAATAGTTTTTGCGGGTGATTCTGTCACCGATATGGGCAGTGCTCAGCCGGTCGGCGAGGGGCTGTTCGACAATCTCGGACGCAGCTATGTCCGCGTTATTGAGAACATGCTCTATACATGGTATCCCGAGCTTAATTTCAGAATTACGAATTCGGGCATCAGCGGTAACACGAGCCGCGACCTGCTCGAGCGCTATGACCGCGATGTGCTCTCACTCGAGCCGGACTATGTCAGCATCTGCATCGGAATAAATGATGTATGGAGACAGTTTGATGTTCCAGGAATTCCGAGCGAGGCATGCACTCCAGACGAATACGAGCATAATCTGCGCGAGATGATCGAACGCACACGCGATAAGGTACTTCGGCTGTTCCTTGCAACTCCGTATTTTATGGAGCCGTGCCGCGCCGACCGTATGCGCGCACGCATGGACGAATATTCGGACATCGTACGCCGACTTGCCTCCGAATACGGCTGCGAGCTTGTCGATTTTCAGGCAGCCTATGACCGTTTCTTTGAGCATAAGCACAGCGCGATAATCGCATGGGACCGCGTTCATCCGAATCAGATAGGAGCTACCCTCATGGCGCGCGAATTTCTCTCGCATTGCGGCTTTGACTATGGTCATATGCCGATAGAAAAATAAGATTCGGCAGCAATACCGACATAAATAAAGGTGCAGTTAAAAAACTCGTTTTTTAACTGCACCTTTTATCGTTTTTATGGAAGGCAAAAAAGCGAAACTTTTATGCCGCCCCGGTTTAAACTGTTTCAAAGAATGTATCTGGTCTTTCGGGATCGAAGATCTCATTGCAGGTCATAACGGTAACAAGATTCTCGGTATCCGAGAGATTAATAATATTATGCGTCCATCCCGGGATCATACGCACTGCCTCGATCTTGTCTCCGCTGACCTCGAATTCAACGGTCTCTCCGGTATTAATATTACGCTCGCGAATAAGCCCGTGTCCGGAGACAACAATAAACAGCTCCCACTTTGAATTATGCCAATGCTGTCCCTTCGTTATACCGGGTCTGCTTATATTTATACTTACCTGACCGCAGTCCTCGGTATGCAGCAGCTCGGTAAAGCTGCCGCGCTCGTCGCAATTCATCTTAAGTCCGTATTTGAATTTTTCCGCAGGAAGATATGTGAGATACAGGCTGAAAAGCTTCTTTGCGAAAGAGCCCTCCGGCATCTTCGGCATCATAAGCGTCTGCGGCTGAGCCTTGAACTGCTCGAGCAATCCGACTATCTCGCCGAGCGTAACACGATGAGTCACCGGCACGCAGCAATATCTGCCGCCCTCGGTCGGGACGGTCTCGACCCCGTCAAACTCGCAGTGCGTTTCTCTGCCCTCGAGCAGATCGAACATTCCCTCCACAAGATCGTCGATATACAGCAGCTCAAGCTCGGTGGACGGGTCGTTTACAGTATACGGCTGATCGTTTGCGACAGCCCAGCAGAAGGTCGACACGGCGCTGTTGTATTTCGGTCGGCTGTGACCCATAAGATTAGGGAAACGATAGACCGCAACCTTTGCGCCGGTCTCCTCGCCGTAAGCAAAAAACAGCTCCTCCCCCGCCTTTTTGCTCCTGCCGTACTCGCTGTCTCCGAAGCGTCCCGAAAGCGTCGCCTGGATCGACGACGAGAGCATTATGGTCGCGGTATTTCCATGCTTTTTAAGTGCATCGAGCAGCACGGAGGCAAATCCGAAATTGCCCTGCATAAATTCATCGGGATTCTCGGGACGGTTTACACCGGCAAGATTAAATACAAAATCAGCCCGACGGCAATATTCATCAAGCTCCGCCTCGGTGGAATCAAGATCATATTCAAATATCTTCTCCACATAGATGCCGGGTCTTGTTCTGTTTTTTCCGTCGCGAATATTTCTGAGATTGTTGCAAAGCGCCGTTCCGACCATTCCCTTTGCACCGGTAACCAAGATATTCATAATCCGAAGCCTTTCATCTGTTCGTGGCTGTATCAGCCGTTCTTTCTCCATACCATCTTATTAACAACGCCGGTATAGCTCTGAATTATCTTTACGACCTTATCGCTTACATTCTCATCGGTATAATCCGGCACGGGAGTTCCGAGGTCGCCGTTTTTATTCATCTCGACGGCAACATCGACTGCCTGAAGCAGCCCGGTCTCGTCGATCCCCGAAAGGATAAAGCAGGCTTTATCGAGCGCCTCGGGGCGCTCGGTGGATGTGCGTATGCAGACTGCCGGGAAGGGATGCCCGACGCTTGTAAAGAAGCTGCTCTCCTCAGGAAGCGTTCCGGAATCCGAAACTACCGCAAAAGCATGCATCTGCAGGCAGTTATAATCATGAAAGCCGAGCGGCTCATGTCTGATAACACGCTCATCGAGCTTAAAGCCCGAGGCTTCGAGACGCTTTTTGCTGCGCGGATGACAGGAATA
>ERZ827496.4755-NODE-4755-length-10234-cov-8.505944_pt1 | contig 10234 bp, 8 predicted proteins | sample MGYA00519769_ERZ827496 | MGnify/ENA primary metagenome ERZ827496 (study PRJEB31778, sample SAMEA3449327) | human gut metagenome | biome: human gut; feature: human-associated habitat; material: faeces | place: United Kingdom | collected 2010/2012 ...
GCATCTGCACCCAGAACCCCGAGCTGCGCAAGCGGTTCAAGGGCAAGCCCGAGTATATCATCAATTACCTGACCTTTGTGGCGCAGGAGCTGCGGGAGTACATGGCCAAGCTGGGCGTGCGTACCATCGACGAGCTGGTGGGCCGCACCGACCTGCTCCATGTCAAGCCCAGCGCTGCCGGCAGCCGTGCCGCCAAGATGAATCTGGACTGCATCCTGCACAACCCGGCCATTGCAAACAGCAACGTCCACTTTGTGCCTGCCGATACCTATGACTTCCACCTTGAGAACACCCTCGACATGAAGGTGCTGATGAAGAAGTTCAAGCTGGGCAGCAAGGCACCCCAGAGTGTCCGGCTGGAGGTCTCCAACACCGACCGCGCCCTGGGTGCCATCTTTGGCAGCGAGATCACCCGCAAGTACGGCAGCTCCCTGCCCGACGATGTCTACACCGCCGAGTGCATCGGCGCAGGCGGCCAGAGCTTTGGCGCGTTCATCCCCAAGGGCCTGACCCTCAGCCTGACCGGCGACTGCAACGACTATATGGGCAAGGGCCTGTCCGGCGGCAAGATCATCGTCCGCCCGCCCGAGGGCATCGGCTACAAGCCCGAGGAAAACATCATCACCGGCAATGTGGCCCTTTACGGTGCCACCAGCGGCAAGGCCTTCGTCTCCGGCGTGGCCGGTGAGCGATTCTGCGTCCGCAACAGCGGCGCGACCGCCGTTGTCGAGGGCGTGGGTGACCACGGCTGTGAGTACATGACCGGCGGCACTGTCGTGGTCCTGGGCCAGACCGGCAAGAACTTCGCAGCCGGCATGACCGGCGGCGTGGCCTACGTTCTGGACGAGAACTGGGATTTCTACCAACGGGTCAATAAGGAGACCGTGAGCCTGGAGTCTGTGGAGCACAAGTATGATGTTGCCGCCCTGAAGGAGCTCATCCGCGAGCATGTGGAAGCCACCGGCTCCCCCCGCGGCAAGGAGATCCTGGACAACTTCAGCGAGTACCTGCCCAAGTTCAAGAAAGTCCTCCCCTACGATTACGACCGGATGCTCCGGATCATCGCTTCCATGGAAGAGCGCGGCCTGGACGGCGAACAGGCACAGATCGAAGCATTCTACGCTGTGCAGAAGAAGAAGTAAGGAGGGCTGGATCATGGGCAAGATCACTGGATTTATGGATTACACGCGCAAGACCAGCACGGATGTCCCGCCGCTGGAGCGCATTGAAAATTTCAACGAGTTTCACGTCTGGCTCTCCCGCGAGGAGCAGCAGACCCAGGCCGCCCGCTGCATGGACTGCGGCGTGCCCTTCTGCCAGGCCGGCATGATGATCGGCGGCATGGCATCGGGCTGTCCGCTGAATAACCTGATCCCCGAGTGGAACGACCTGGTCTATCAGGGCAAGTGGGAGCTGGCGCTCCACCGCCTGCGCGCCACCAACCGCTTCCCGGAGTTCACCAGCCGGGTCTGCCCCGCCCTGTGCGAGGCCGCCTGCACCTGCGGTGATGTGACCGGCAGCAGCGTGACCGTGCGCGAGAACGAGCACGCCATCGTGGAAACGGGCTACGCCAAGGGCTGGCTCCACGCCGCCCCTCCCCCGGCCCGCACCGGCAAGAGCGTGGCCGTCATCGGCAGCGGCCCGGCCGGTCTTTCGGTGGCCGAGTACCTGAACATCCGGGGCCACGCCGTCACCGTGTTTGAGCGCGCCGACCGCGTGGGCGGCCTGTTGATGTACGGCATCCCCAACATGAAGCTGGACAAAGCCGTCATCGAGCGCCGCATCAGGATCATGCAGGCCGAGGGCGTGGAGTTCCGCACCAGCATGGATGTGGGCGGTGCCGTGGATGCCGAGAGCATCCTGAACAGCTACGATGCCGTGGTGCTCTGCTGTGGTGCCAAAAAGGCCCGTGACCTGAACGTTCCGGGCCGGGATGCCAACGGCGTGCATTTTGCCGTGGATTACCTCACCAGCGTGACAAAGAGCCTGCTGGACAGCAAATTTGCCGATGGCAGGGCCATTGATGCCAAGGGCAAGAACGTTCTGGTCATCGGCGGCGGCGATACCGGCAACGACTGCCAGGGCACGGCCCTGCGGCAGGGCTGCACTGATCTGGTGGCTCTGGAAATGATGCCGCAGCCCCCCAAGGAGCGTGCCGCCAGCAACCCCTGGCCCGAGTGGCCCCGGGTGCTCAAGGTGGACTACGGCCAGACCGAGTGCATGGCAAAGTTCGGCAAGGACCCCCGTGTCTACCAGACCACGGTCAAAGAATTTCTCAAGGACGATGCAGGCAATCTGACCGCTGCCGTCATCTCCTATCTCAAGCCCGAACGTGACCCCGAGACCGGCCGCACCAACATGGTGCCCACCGGCGAGGAGTTCACCTACAACTGCGAGCTGGCCTTCATTGCCGCCGGTTTCGTGGGCTGCGAGAGCTATGTGGCCGATGCCTTCGGTGTCAGCCTGACTGGCCGCGGCTGTGTGGACACCGATCACTTCCGCACCAACGTGGACAAGGTGTTCGCCTGCGGCGATATGCGCCGGGGCCAGAGCCTTGTGGTCTGGGGCCTGCGCGAGGGCCGCGACTGCGCCGCCGAGGTAGACCGCTACCTCATGGGCTACACCAATCTGTAAGCCCGCATCCCGGCCATTACTGAACCATTCCCTTTCCTATCCTAAACAAGCGGAAAGCCCCATCGGTATTTTTCGTACCGATGGGGCTTTCTGCGTTATTTTCTTGGGGTTTCTCTCTTCGTGAAGGGGAGCGGGCGAACCCTCTCCGGGCAGTTGCCTTGCCCTCTCAGTCAAAGCCTGACAGCTTTGCCAACTCCCTCAAAGGGGGAGCTGTCGCCGCAGGCGACTGAGAGGTTGTACGAAGGATCACTTCATCTCTTTCACCCTATTCCACCCCCGGATCACTTCCCACCGGCCCACAGAAGCGTCTGCGGGCTTATCGGCGGAGATGAGCTGGCTTTCAACAGCCCAAGTCAGAGCCTTCTGCTCGTCGGTGGCATCCTCAGCCATCACAGCGGCAGGGGCGGGTTTGCCAGCTTCGGTCCAGAGGAGTTTTGCCAGTTCGGTGGTGTTCTGGGGGATAGCTGCACCGGCAGGCAGGACAGTGTTCAGGTACAGTTCCGTGCCGATCATGTAACCGGTATAACCCAGCACAGCCGTACCGGCACCGGCAACACCGATCATGGCAGCGGTACCCAGCACGCCGGGACCTTCGCTTTCAATGGTGGCATCCTGCGTCATGGCCTCGATGGTCACAGCCTGTGCAGGCATCTTGAAGGTCAGGGGGTTCTCCTTGACGTTCACATCCAGCTTCGCATCACTGTTAATGCTCCACAGGTCAAACACAATCGCATCGGTGGGGGCGGTGTATTTCACCGTCACTTCGGCATTTTCGGGAACTTTAGCCGTCAGGGTGCCATCCTCGGCCTTGGTAAATTCCACTGCCTTGCCGTCAGCATCCTTCACGGTCACTTCGGCGTTCTTGACGGTCAGGTCGTACGTATCTTCCTTCTTGTCATTGTCCTTGTTGGTGTCATCCGGCTTGTTGTCGCCCGGCTTCGGGGGCAGGGTGCCGCCGTTGTTGGTCAGCTTGCTTTCATCAAACTTGCCGCCGGAGATCACACCGGTTTTCTCATTGGTCACAGCACCGGTAAAGTTGCCGTTGCCAATGGTTCCGTTGTTTGTCACCTTTCCGGAAAACGTACCATCGTTAATTGCGCCATTATTGGTCACTTCGCCGGAAAACGTACCATTCTCAATTTTACCATCGCTCTCGTTTGTCACGCCTCCAGAGAATTGAGTCGCCTTTTCTCCGGTCGTTGTGATTGTGCCCTTATTGGTCACTTCACCAGTTACGGTACCGCCGTTGGCGTTCAGGGTTCCGTTGTTTTCAATGGGAATGTTCAGGGTACCACCCGTACCACTGTCAATCAATGTCAGATTACCATGATTGATGATTTTCTTTTCGGCGTTTTCTCCAGCAACCTGCTTGCCCGTCAGATCAACAGTAACTGTAACGCCCTCGGGGATGGTCAATGTATTCTCCATGTCGTTCGGTGTCACATAGCTCAGGAATTTGAGCTGAGCATTCCCATGCGCTTTGTCTTGAATCGCTTTTAAGGTTGATTCATCCGGCCATCTGTGGCCAATCAGTTTGACATACGCCTCATATTCTACCTCATTGCATACACCAGTAGCGGAAGCATCTTCAATTCTTTCGAATTTTCCGCTTACAATCTTTCCCACAGACTCATTTACGACTGTTCCGGTAAACTCAGCATTCTCCGTTCCGGTAATCGTTCCACGGTTTTGGATTTTTCCGCTGACGGTAGCATCATTTACACGCAGCTGAACACCTTTATGAATGACCATATCATAGCTTTCACTGTTTGTAATGGTGCCGCCACTCAGTGTGATCTCTGTATTGCTACCAGAGGAAGTCCATAAGCCATATCCTTTGTTGTTGTCGATGGTTCCTCCACTCATTATGAACTTGGACGTTCCACTCCAAGCAATCGAAACACCATCATTGCTGCAATTTTTGATTTCAGCCGAGTCGCTCATGGTAAAAGTACAGGTGTTCCCAGAGTCAGGATACATTTTTACGCCTGCACCTTCTGGTGCTGTACAATTTTCAATTGCGCCTCCGGTCATGTTGAAGGTGCCATCGCTCATGTACACACCGCCACCGCTTGTGCTTGCGGTAAAGCCCTGAATGGTGCCGCCACTGATCGTCAGGGCACTGCCGGAGCCTTCCATATAGATTGCTCCGCCGTGCCCTGTTACCGTACCATTGCCCTGAATGATACCTTTGCCCACACTATCCTTGATTTCCAGCGTGCCGCCATTCGAGATGTTAAACGCTCTCTGGTTATTTGCCGCTGTAATGGTGTGACCGTTCAGATCAATGCTCAGTTTTTTATTATTGATAGAGAGAGTGCCTGTTAACGCAATATCGCCGCTCAACTGGACATTTCCGCCGTCTCTAGCAGCATCTCTCAGCCCCGTCAAATCTGAAACCAGTGTAGCTGTACCGCTCGAAGTGCCGCCCGTTGCGTCCGACAGCGTTATCGCATCATCTCCCGGGGTTGTACCCCCCCCCCTACTGTTGCCAGAGCGGGTGCAGGCATCATGCTGACTGCCATACTGACTGCCAGTGCCATACTAATCAATCGTTTTTTCATCTGCAAAAGCCCCCTTATAAAAATATGTTCCGCAGATCTGCCCCGGCAGGAAAGCCGGACACATCCGTTGCTTTTTTGTCCACGGTGGGCAAATCATCGGCATCATTATAACAAATTTTGGAGCATTTGGCAATGTTTTAAGGCAAATTGTCGAATATCCGGTAAAATGGCCTTTCAGCCTGCATTTCGTCCCGAGGAAGGCGGTGATTTCTCCTTGACTTTTGCACCTGTGCAGCACATAATAAGGTCGCGAATGTAAATTGGTGCGTATCCATGGTATCACCAAGCAGCAAGAAGCCCCATCGGTAGTGCCTATACCGACGGGGCTTCCTGCTTTGCTGGGGGTTAGTGCTTACCGGCCTTGAACCATCTGTCAAGCCACTTGCAAATGACAAACCCACACAGAAACAGCAACAGCGGCCCGCACTCTCCGGCAGGCCGCTTTGCGTCAATCTTCTCTCTTCAATTCTTCTTGCAGCAGCCGTTTGAACAAAACCGGGTAATTACTTGCACCATGCACGATATGGTAGACGAACACAGTATCCACAATCAGCCGATAGACGCAGAGATACTGCCCGGCGATCACATAGCGATAGCCGCTTTTCAGCAGTTCGGCATCTCTTGGAAGCGAACCCGACAGCGGGAAACGTTCCAACCGCGAAAGAGAATCCAAGATTCGGTCCGTGATTTTTCGGGCAGAATTCGGCCCTACCAGATTCATGTGAAGCTCTGCGATTGCTTCCAGTTCCCGCTGTGCCGACTCCAGAATTTCGATCTTAGCCACGACGATAGATCTCCTCCAGCCGTTTTCTGGAATCCTCCAGCGTGTAAGCCGGAGCACCAGCAAGCCTTCCCTGTTCCGCTGCTTCCAGCTTTGCCCGGAGTTTCAACGCCTCTTCCCGCTGTTCGAATGCTTCAATGCTCATCACAACAAGGTCACCCTCTCCATTTTTTGTAATGTAGATTGGCTCGCCCGCTCCGTGCGCCAGATTTGAAATGGAACCGTAGTCATTGCGAAGCGCCGTAGACGACTTAATGATCATAATGCGCACCCCCTAAATGATTCTAATATAATTCTATCAGAATCATTCATTTTCTTCAAGCGTTCTCATCAAAAAAGCGGCCTGCCCTCTCCGGCAGGCCGCTTTGCGTCAATCCGTATCGTATTCGGTACCGGCTCCATCGGCCGGCGGCTCCGTCTGCGCGGCAGACGGTGTGGTACCGGCAGAAGGGGTCGTGGTCTCGGGCGGGGTGGCGGGCACCTCGGCCTCGACCTCTGCCGCCATATAGACGATGATGGTCGAGCCGACCTCCACCATGGCACCGGGCTCCTCGCTGCAATAGGCCACACAGCCCGAAACATAGGAGCCATCGTTATAAATGGGATAGAAGCTCGCATTCAGCCCCACCTGCGCCAGCTGCTGTTCCGCGCCGTCCCGGGTAAAGCCTGCCACGTTGGGCATCTCCACCATCTGCGGGCCGCGGCTGACCACCAGATCGATGGTGCTGCCCTCTTCGATGACCTCTCCGGCTTCAGGGGTCTGACGGATGATCGTGCCCTTTTCCACAGTATCACTGTATTCCATGGTCACATAGAACAGGTAATCCCCGGCATAGCTGTTGTTGTTGCGCACCTGCGAATCGTAGTCCATCCCCACAAAGTCCGGGGCCAGATTCACCGGCTCTGTCACCAGCGAACTGGCCGGTTCGGAGGCCGGAGTGGATTCCGCAGGCTTTGCGGTGTGCAGCCCCTGATTCACCAGCCCCCACACGATGAGCAATGTCAGGATGGCCAGCAGGATCAGGATGGCCGCCAGCAGGTTGCGCAGGCTGAGGATATGCTTTTTCCGCTCCTCTTCCTCGGAGGGCTGAGGGCGCGGGGCGGCCTGCTGCAGGGTCTGGGTAAGCTCCGTGGTATACTCTTGGCTGCTCAGTGCCTGGAACAGCTGGGGCACGGTCTGGATACGCTCGGCAGGCCTGAGCTGCAGGCCCATCCAGAGCACATCCGAAACATACTCCGGCACTGCCCGTTCCAGCGTGCGGGCACGGGGGTTGGAGTCCGACACCAGACGCTGTGCCGCAGGAACAGGGCTCTGCCCGCAGACCATCCGGTAGACCACGGCGGCAAGGCTGTATTCGTCGGTGTAACGGCCCTCGAATTCGGTGGTGGAATACTGCTCCGGTGCCGAGTAGCCCTCGTACAGCTGCTCGTGCAGGCCGCTGCCCGCCGTGCGCAGCCCCACGGTGGCGTAGCCCGTCAGGCGTGCCCGGCCGTTTTCCAGCACCCGGATGTTTTCCGGGCAGATGCCCCGGTGCACCAGCCCTACCTGATGCATGGCCGCCACGCCGTCAAACACAGGCTGCAGCATATTGCGGGCCGTCTCAGCTGAAACCGGGCTGGGGCGCTCATCCAGCCACTGCTGCAGCGGGATGCCGCCGGGGTTTTCCATCACGGCGTAGACGGTGTTGTTCTCCTCGAACACGTCCAGCACAGCCTCCAGACCGTTTGCGGGGGTGATGCGCTGGATGGAGCGGTAGAGATCGGCAAAGTCCATCCGGGTGGTCTTGAACAGCACCTCGCTGCCCAGCTTGGGCCGGAGCAGCGCGTCCGTGCCCCGCTCCGCCGACAGCGTCAGGGGCATATACTCCTTGATGGTCACCCGGAACCGCCCGACGTTCTCCACGCCCCGGTACAGGATGCCCTCGCCGTCGATGCTCTGCATCTCGCCCACGGTATACCGCCCGGCCAGCAGCGTGCCCACCGGCAGGCTGCCCGCCGGGTTGCGCCCGGCCAGTACCCCGCCGCAGTGCGGGCACACCGACACCCGGTTCTCCAGCTCTCCCATGCAGTACGGGCAGATGCGTTTTGCTTCCATGTGCGCCACCTCGTTTCTTCGTGGTCTGTTTCAAATCATTGTACCATATTTGCCCCCGCCGCGCAATCCGCAAAGCAAAAAAGCGCCGCCCTCTGAGTTTTTTCACAGGGGCAGCGCTCAATTCGCACCAATATCAGCAGTAGAACTTCGATTCACCAAACACATCGTTCCACTGTGCCACAATGTAGCTTGAACGGCTTTCCAGAACATCTACAATTGCGCTCAACGTTCTGGCAGGAATCTTCGAGTTATTGTTGGCCACGATACAGCCTCCCGCTTCCGTAATCCAGATCTTTGTTGCACTGGCATTCGGAACACCCTTTGCAACATGGACATGAACCGGTTCCAGCGGTGCACCTTCATTGCTCCAGAAGAAAATCACATAACCGAACAGCCGGAACAGACTAGGCACTTTCGATTCCCCCCTCATGCGAGAAGCGGATCAGAAGATGTGCCGTTGATTTGACCAACTCTTTCAGGCTCGTCATCTCCATTTCAGAATAGCCATTATTGGTCCACAAATACCCCGGCAGAATACAGGTCGCCGACTTAAAGCCGTTTTCTACAGGTGTTTCAATCTGTACCTTTACCTGCTCCTGACTGCCATTCTGAATTGGCGAGGAATAAACGATTTCCGTCCCATCATTCAAGGTCATAAAAGGATAAAGCATCCGAACACCCTCTTTCTTAAAAGAAGTATACCATGAAATCCAGAAAGTTTCAATTATCGATAAATATCATCGCCGAGGCTGGTTCTAAACACTTAAGGACAAAGTAGATGATCGTGGTTGCCTGCTGATGCTTCTTCCGCCATGTAAAAAGCCGCTCTTTGTGCATCACAACACAAAAAGCGGCCTCATTACGTCCTTATTCAGGTCTGCGGAGCATTATTCCGGCAGATCCTCTTCGTTCTCCAGGCTGTGCCAGACGTTCTGGACATCGTCGTTGTCCTCCAGGGCATCCAGCAGCTTGCCCATTGCCTTGAGCTGATCGGGGTCGGTCAGGCGGGTGGTGGTCATGGGGACCATGGCCAGGTCGTCGCTCAGGATCTCGTAGCCCTTCTCTTCCATGGCCTTGACCACAGCGGAGTAGTTCTCGGGATCGGTGGTGATCTCAGCAGCCTCTTCGCCTGCATCAAAATCTTCGGCACCGGCATCCAGAGCATCCATCATGGCCTCATCGGCATCCTTATCCTCCAGAGAGATGTCAATGACACCCTTCTGGCTGAACAGGAAGGCCACACAGCCCATAGCGCCCAGATTGCCGCCGTTCTTGTCGAAGTAGTGGCGCAGGTCGGCAGCGGTACGGTTGCGGTTGTCGGTCAGGGTCTCCACCATGACAGCCACGCCGCCGGGGCCGTAACCCTCGTAGGTGATTGCCTCGTACTCGGTCTTGTCGCCGCCCTCAGCCTTCTTGATGATGCGCTGGATGTTGTCGTTGGGCACGCTCATACGCTTTGCCTTGGCGATCAGGTCTGCCAGCTTGCTGTTGGAAGCGGGGTTCGGGCCGCCCATACGCACGGCAACGCTGATTTCACGGCCGATCTTGGTAAAGATCTTGCCGCGCGCGGCGTCCGCCTTGCCCTTTTTCGCCTGAATATTATGCCATTTGGAATGACCGGACATACAAATCCCTCCAGAAACTCGTATCGTAGTACTAAAAAATTATAGCACATGGCGGGCTATCCGTCAATGATTTCAGCGCAAAAGCCGGAGCGCGCGCACGAAAAAACGGCATGATGCCATGCCCTACGGTGCTTGAAGCCACAGAAAAACGGAAGACTGCTTTCGCAGCCTTCCGCATTGCACTCATCTTATAGCCTGCCCATCTCTTGCGAGGGACGCAGGCTTCGCTGTGACGGTATGATTACCGACGCATCGCGGCGAAGCACTCGCTGCAGTAGATGGGGCGGTCGTTCTTGGGAATGAAGGGAACAGTGGTCTCGGCGCCGCAATTCGCACACGTGGTGGTGTAAGTCTCGCGGGGAGCGCCAGGAGCCGGACGGCTGGCCTTGCGAGCCTGACGGCAAGCCTTGCAGCGGGTGGGCTCGTTCTGGAAGCCCTTTTCAGCGTAGAATTCCTGTTCGCCAGCGGTGAACACGAATTCCTGCCCACAGTCGCGGCATACCAGCGTCTTGTCTTCGTACATGGATGGTAAACC
>ERZ827496.4765-NODE-4765-length-10210-cov-2.820679_pt1 | contig 10210 bp, 8 predicted proteins | sample MGYA00519769_ERZ827496 | MGnify/ENA primary metagenome ERZ827496 (study PRJEB31778, sample SAMEA3449327) | human gut metagenome | biome: human gut; feature: human-associated habitat; material: faeces | place: United Kingdom | collected 2010/2012 ...
CCGATAAAGCCCGCGCCGCCCGTGATCAGAATGTTTTTCATGACGTATCCTTGATAAACAAATTTTATGAGACGAATTCTCCCCGAGGATCGGTCCTGTACCACCCCTTTCGTACCAGGTCGTACCGCTTGACGATCCGGGCCGGAGCGCCCACGATTACGCAGTAGTCCGGAAAGACGCCCCGGACGACCGAGTTGGCTCCGACGACCGATCCGCGTCCGATCCGCGTCCCGGGTAGAATGCATGCATTGTCGCCGATCCATGTCTTATCGCCGATAAAAACGGGTTCGATCTGATAAGAGCGTTCGAGTGGCGGGGTTTCCGGATCCGAATTGCCCTTCGAGGCGTCGTATTGGCCGTGACTGTTGTCGGATATGTAGATCTTGCTGGCCATCAGTACGTGATTGCCGATCTCGATTTTTTGCATGGCGCAAATATGTACGTGATCGTTCAGTTGTACGTTCTGCCCGAAACGGAGAACGCACGGTCCGTCGGAATAGGCTTCCAACCGGCATCCGACGCCGGTCGTCAACCCTATACCCGAGTCGATATATTTCTTCCCCCGCAGATCGAACGGGAAACGGATGAGCCGTGCCCGCCTCCAAATTATCTTGGTTCGCAGGAGCCAGCATAGCATTTGTAATTTTCGGAATGTCCCGTACTGATTGTGCGTGACAGCGAATTTATTCGAGCAGAATGTCGAAAAGCTCTTGATAGTTCTTGGCATAAGGTTCTTGTATCGGAATCCGACATACCGGTGTAAAGTCCTTGAAATCTCCTTCGATAGCATTTTGCATCAAAGAGGAGAGACGGTTAGGGTCGTCCGGAGTGAAAAAAGCAACCCGCGCGCAGCCTTCGGCAGCTTCGCGGGCATAATCCTTGTCGGCGAGAATCATCGGACGGGCATACCGGGCGAATTCCGAAATGGGTAACCCCCATGTCTCAAGCCGTGACGGGAAAAGCAGACAATCGGTCGCAGCGTAGTATTCGTTCATCTGTTTTTTGTCGAGCAGGCCCGTAAATTCGATATGTCGCACATGTTTGTATCGGTTGTAAACCCATGTAGAGTATTTCGATTCGGTCCCGTCTATAGTCAGAACGACTTTGAAATCCTTTGCTGTTCGACCATTAAGAATCTCTACCGCTTGGCAGACGACTTCGAAATTTTTGAAAGGTCTGCTTAGCGAAGGGAAGAAAAATGTCCGGCAAGGCCGGCATATCGGCGGTGCGGCGGAGAGATTCGTTTGCGAGCGGTTAACCGGTCTCGCTACGACGATTTTATCGGGGTCGATTCGGAACATCCGGCCGATCGATTCCTTGAACCAGTTTTGCTGGACGATGTAAAAATCGTTCTTACGGATGTTGATCCGATACAGATACTTATAAAACAGCGTGAAAAGAATGTATGTCTTGTCGAATTTCCAGTTACGGAGCCTGACCGAATTGAAAATGATCGGATTGTGCATGTATACCGCTCTTCGATGAGCCCGGACATTCGGAGTCGTGTCGTGCAATGAGAGCCACAGATACGGTTTGAGTCGATGCGAGAGCCGGCGGAAGTAAACGTATTCGTAGTACAACCTGTTGATCCAGTGTTTTTTGCTGCTCGGTAATTCGATGTAGCGGATATGCGGAAAATCGGCCAACTTTCGGTCGTGTACCAGTGCGATCACTTCATAGGTCGCAAGCAGGGGACTTGAGTTGAGATAACTGAGGCATTCCTGCAATATAGTCAGAGGCCCTCCGGATGTCAGGTTAACGGCCGATATGACGATCGTGCGAGAATTCATAGGCTCGATTTGTTTTATGAGTCCAATAGTACATAAAGAAGAAAAAGACGGTTCCGTTCAACGTATAATGTCCCCCTCGGAGCATGAATGAAACGATCAGGAAAACGATGCTCGAGTTGATGAGACTGTTGCGATTGTAATTTCTCCCGTCGAAAAGAAAAAACAGCGATAGACCGATCAATCCCGTTTCCGAGTAGAGCCGGATCAAAAGCGAGTAACCGTCGTATTTGTTCAGTCCGTAAGACGGGTGATCCGACACGTATACTTTCTCGTAGTTGTACGGGTGATTTCCCAATCCGGTGCCGGTCAGTCGGTTAGGGGCATGATGCGCGACGTATAGGTTCATCAGGGTCGCGTACGAACTCAGATTGAGCATTTCGATATATTCGGGCTGCAACTGACGAATGCCGTCGAAACTGTCCCCGATTTTCGTTGTGATCTCGGAAAAAACGCTTTTCTCGTCGGAGTTGCCGGTATCGGTTCTGCCTACGAACAGCACCGTCAGCAGGAATACGGCCGGCCATAGGATTAACCGGACACGACGGCTGCTACGAAAGAGCAATTTATCGGCTAAGATCAAACCGGACACGACATATCCTATCGTACTGAATGTAAGAAACATGGCAAACAGGAGCAACAGCGTGTGTCGTTTGTTGCAGTTTTTAAAGGCCAGTATGTGGTAAGCAACGGCCGGTGTCAGCAGAGTGGCTAAGAGCCCTGTTTCCATGACAATTCCGTTGACACGTAAGAAAATTCCGCCGACTGTAGGCGAAGTCGTCCCGAGATCTTTGGCTGTGAATATCTGGAAGAGGTTGAATGAGAAAACCAGATAGACGAAAAACTGCAGGACGGCCAGCCCGCTCACAACGAGGGACAGTTTCAGATATTTCTGAAACAGTTCGGGAATATCGTTTCTGCTGTATTGGAAAAGGACATAATAGAACGAGCAGAAAAGAAACAGCATGATGTACTGATTGACGAACCGGTCTGCAGGATAGTGTATCCATGCGATCAGAACCAATTCGTAAAACAGTAAGAAAAGAAATGCGCACAGCAAATTCCTGCTCACAGGAAGTTTCCCATATGTTCTTGCCAGCAGAACGACACCGACCAGTAATGCCCCGAATTCGAGGACTGTCGGGAAAATCCGGGAAAGGAAAGCTGTCGGAAGGAATACGCCTGCCACAGTCAGCCATTGAATCGTCTGTCGCAGGTCGAATGTTAACGGTTTGAATGTCACGGCTTAGGTCCGACTCGGTTGATTTCGTCGAACAGGTTCTTACGCTGTCGGAATTTCTCTGTTTTCGCTTTGTTGCCAACGATACGGTAAAGTAACCAAGTTGCTTTTGTCAGTACTTGGTAATTAAAATCGACTATGCGAGCATAGCGTTGCGAACAGGTCTTGTGAAAATAGATTCTGCGTGAAATCAGAGCCCTGCGTTCCCGGTCTGCGCTATTTACGAAACTTTTCCCTTCGAGATGGATGATTTTGGCCTTGGGAACGCTAACGATCCGGTACGCGGCTTTCGCTATCCGTCGGCAAAGCTCGGTTTCTTCGTAATACATGAAAAAGTCCGGATCAAACGCACCTACGGAATCCAACACCTGACGAGGAATCATCAGGTCGGCGCCTACGATGAAACCGACTTCAATCGTATGTTCCGTATAGTTGAACAGTCCGTTTCGGCCGAAGCGCAATCGGGACAGCAAACGGTGCATTGCCTGATCCGTTTCGTCGAAAATCGAGGGACGGACACGGTTGAACGAAACGTTGGGCTGCATGTCGGCCGTATACAGATTGCCCCCGACAGCTCCCGTGTCGGGATGGCTGTCGAGATAGTCGCTCAGGATGCGGACGGCGTTGTTTACCAGAATCGTGTCGGGATTCAGGAACAGGATGTTCCGGCCCCGGGCGATCCGGAGCCCTTCATTGTTCGCCCGGCCGAAACCGACGTTCTCAGCAAGCGGCAGATACGTCACCCGGTTGCCGTAATGCTCGTGGACAACGCGTTCGGAGTCGTCCTGCGAGTGGTTGTCGACGACGATGATTTCGTAGACGATGTCTTCGGTTTTGTCGAGGATCGAATCGATCGCTGGCACGAGTAGCTGCGAGGTCTTGTAATTGACGATGATAACGGAAACATCCATATGATTGTACTTTCTGTTCGTGCCGGATGCGAGGGATGCCGGTCGGTATTCGGACTGCGGTCGTTCGCGCCGGCTTTCGGCCATGCTTGCCGAGCGAGCGGGAAACTCGTCGCGCCACCGATAGTTTCTATTTCGGATTTTCGGGACTTTGAAGTAACGCATCGAGTTCTCCGATCCGGTCGGCCAATTCGTGTCGGTCCAGTTCCCACCAGCGGCAGTTTTCCAGCGCGGTGATCTGCCGCTCGTCGAAACGCTTGCGGATCGTGCGGGCCGGATTGCCGGCGACAATTTCGTACGGGCCGACGTCTTTCGTGACGACACTGCCTGCTCCGATCACGGCTCCGTTACCAATCCGCGATACGCCGGGAAGGATGATCGCGTTCGCTCCAATCCAAACGTCGTGGCCGATTTCGAGAGGCGGCCTTTCCAGCATGTCCTTTTCGACATATCCCATGACGGGATTGTACAGAATCGGATGAGTGGTGAAACGTCCGGACGGGTGATTGGCCCTGAAAATTCGCACGCCGCTGGCGATCGAACAATAATTGCCGAATGATACATCTGGCGGAATGTTTTCCGTGTCGAAACAGCCACCGTAGGTTCCGTATCCGATTCGGATGCGGTGTACTTCGGCATACAGCTTTCGGACTTCGGACGAAAACGCAAGACCTCCGCCGCTACGGGCGATGATCCGAAGCAGTATTCGGTGTGCATGCCTGTTTTTCAGGCATCTATATAAAAAAGAAAACATGATTGCTATCTTCGGTAATAGCGATAGACAGTACCCAAGGCGGTTCGGAGACCTTTTCTTGTCGGGAAACGTGGAAGTCCGAGATGACGGATTTTCAGAAGACCTCCGGTGACTATCCATGCCGGAGCCAGTTTGTAGAAGGCGTTGCGCAGCCGTTGGTACTGATAAGGTTGCATCTGCTCCAGACCGCGTATGTCGAGCGGGCTCAGCGAGAGAATTCCGGCATCTCTTGCTTTTTCGGCGAGTTCCGCGCCCCGCGCGTTGCGGGCAAGCAGGAAACTCCGTCCCTCTTGCTCGGTAAAGTCCGGATATCCGTCTTTCGTATGCCATGCGTCTCCGACAACCAGGTCTGCGTATTGGCCGATGCCGTCCGGACAGATCTTGCACCGGAAACGGACGTCGCGTCCGAGCACTTGTCCCCAGCTTTCGTTATAGGAGCAGCGGAAAATTTTACCGTCTTCAAAGCTGACTTTGAAATCGCCCGGCCAGCCGTCGCCCCGGTATCTGAGCGAGACGACAGGAGTCGGATCGGCCGCCCGCGCGATTAATTTTCGGGTAGCGTTATAGCTCGGCATGCCGGCACAGACTAGCGAAATCCAGTATTCGATCCGGGACTTATGTTCTGGGTGGAACTTCGTATATTCGCGCAACGCCATGACGTCGCACGGTTTGCCGATGAACAGATACCGTTCCTCCGAACTGTTCAGCAGCTCGTCGATCCGGTCGAACATGAGGGCCGGAGCGTAACGTGACGAGGCACATGCGCGAACCTCCTCCTCCGTGCGAGACAATTTCAGACCGTTGTACAGATAATGTCCGTCACGGGTCCCTACTTGCAATACCCCGGTCGCCTGTTTCGTACGGAGCAGGTGGAGCGCCAACGCGGTGACGACTCCGCCCGACGAACCGGTCCGGCGGATATGCGGATCGCAGGCCCAGCCTTCGTATGCCGCTTTGACCGGACCGCAAAACGTCTCTCGCGTGTCGATGCAGTCGAGGCGGATGCCCGGACAGAGTTTTTTCAATTCGGTCTGTGTCGCTTTGGCGATTCGATTTTTGGAGGCCGGTTCGTAGAATCCGTTTTCCGCCAATCTCATGCGCACTCCGTCGCGCCGGGCGAGCGCCTCGCACAGCCCGCAACCCAAACACAGCGACGAGCCGACGATTTTCCGCAGTTTAAAACTCATTCCGCAGGATGTATTCCGATAACTTACCGATCATTCTTTCCTTTTCCGGTTCGACGATTTGCCGATCGATCTGCTCGATCCGTTTTTTCAGGTCGCTTCTTTTTCCGAAAGCGGCGAGCAGGCCGGCCGTGATTTCGTCCGAGTCCATAACCGTCAGGTCTCCCATTTCCGGATAGCCGAGCGTCTCGACGAACAGCCCGTTGAACTTGCGGCTGTAGGCTAACGGATAGACCGGAACGCCGGACGAGACGGCCGCGATGCACGCATGCATCCGCGCGCCGGCGAAAAAGTCCATGCCGGCGATGTAGGACTTGGCTTCGACGGGAGTCCGGAATGCCGGCGCGACAATGGCCCGGGGATACCGGGCCTGGAGTTCCCCGACGACGTGCGTGTCCTCGTCGACGAAGTCCGGTCGTCCGATCACATGGGAAATCAGATGCAGCTCCACGTCCTGACGGGACGAAAAGGCATCGAGTATGCCGAGCATTGTCCGGGAGTAATCCGACCGGAGGCCGAACTGGTTGTTCTGTGTGTAGCCGCCATGCCACAGCAGACCCGATATATTGATCCCTACTTTGGTCTTCTCTCCGTCGAACGCTGTCTTTTCGTAGGGCAGGAAAAATGCCGCGTCGATCGTTCTCTCGACGGGCTTTTGGGGCAGCAGTTCGCGGGCGCAGTCGAAGCTCATTCGGTCTCGGGCGAAAATCAGCCCGGCTGCGCTCATCGACCGGGCGGCTTTCCGACGGGCTTCCTCGCTGGCGTAAGGCCCGATCGTCTGCGGCAGCAGAATGTATTGCCTGCGCAGCCGTCGCGCCCACGATTTAGTGAAGTCCATATTCCGGAAGCGGGTGATGCCGTAAATGTCCGAATAACTGTCGCCGGCCCCGATGTCGGCGACCAGATCGTACCGCAGAAAATCGAGTGCGAACAGCGGCGTCCCGACCCGGAGCGGGTTGGCAAGACATCCCTTTGCGAATGCGGGAAGATCGCCGCCCAGAAACGGTCGTACGGTCTGGACTGGAATCCGTTCCCGTCCCGTGTCGAGCATGCCGCGACCGCAGCGGCTCGCTCCCCACAGCGTGTAGTCGAACCGGATGCCGGTCCGGTGCGATACCTCCTCGAACAGAATGATCGTCGAATAGGAGAGCGCCGCGACGCCCAGATTGCCGCAATAGGGATCGGCCCAGAGAATGCCGAGACGGAGATTTCGTTTATTGTTTTTCATCGTTCGAACGGGTGTGAAGAATTCGACCTATTTCGGGTAGGGATCGTTCGGGCAGGGATCGTTGTTCCCGTCTCCAGAAAAGGCAATACCATGGTCTCATCCATCGTCTCAGAGGCGAATGATTTTCAAGACTGAAAAAATCGTCTTGTTTCCCGAATAGCGGGAGAGTGCGATTCGCATATTTTTCCCGTTTGGCCGTAAAATCCGGTTCTTTGAGCGGTGCGGTATGGTACCACAGAAATCCGCCGTACAGCAGTTTGTGACTGAATATATATTTGAATCGTTTCAGCGACCGGTCCAAGGAAAATGATTCGATCAGGCAGTTGCCGTATTTTGCATGTTCGGATCGAATGGGCTGCGGTGTATAATAGGACATCGGAGATATTTTAAACAGTAAATGATCGTGTATCCCGTTGAATGAGGGAAACAGACCGTTGGCATAGCTGCCCGTCGGCAGCATCCATTTGCCCGAACGCTCGTACAGGTTGATTCCGGAAAAAGAGACCGGATATTTTTTATTCGCCGCTTTTTTCAGCGTATAGCGGCTGTATCGCGTCACCTGCTTGTCCGACGGAATGAGGAATCGGAACCTTCGTGAAAGCAGTTCGGGGAATACGTTCGTCAGGTCTGCGAAAAAATGAATCTGTCGGGCCGCCACATTTTCCGTGAAAGTTATCCGCTTTTTTTCGGTCGTGCGGAATGCGTCGCAGAACTCTTTCAGCTTGTCTGTGAAATAGATCTGGTCGGCGTCTATTTTCAAGGCGTATCGGTACGATGCTTTCGACAGCGTGTAGTTGTAATAGTTCGACAGCAGGTGGATCGATGTCTCGGGCAATGCGGACGCGTAGCGGAATTCTTCTTCTGTCAGATGATGCGACAGCACGACGGGACGATAAAAATACGTACGTATCTTATCGGGGTATTGCCGCCTTTTGCTTTCGATGATTCGGGGCGAGTCGTCGTCGCACGGCTGATAGACGATAACCAGTTCGTCGAGCGCTTCGATGCACGAGTCGATACAAAGAGCCAAAAACTCCGCATCGTTCTTAACTCTCAGCAGCCCTGTCACGCCGACGGGTCTCGGACGGGACAGGTACGATCGGTCGACGAAATATTCCGAGTTGTCGTAGTCGATGTCCCGGCAATATTCACACGTACATCTCATAGCTTGAAAATAAGAAATGACAAGTCAAACGGATTTAGCCGACAAGAGGCGGACACGGAAAATATGATGACGAAAAACGTTCCGGTGCAGAATCGGTTCATCCGATTGGGAATTCATTATTTATCGTTCAGCGTGCGCAGTAGGTTTCAAAGTCAGGCAACTTTTTCGGAAACTTCGACTTGTCGCTTTCGAAAAAGGCTGCGAAATAAGGTTTCATAACAGGTAGCAGACCGCGCTTGTCCAACGCAGGAAACGTGCTGTGCAGAAATTGTCTCCACGGAATCGTATGGCTTCGATAAAGTTGCTTGTTTTTAGTTCGTATCGATTCTCTCATCGCGGCGAGATGATACCATAAAAATCCGCCGTATAGCATACGTTGCGCTGGTTTGCGCATGATCTCGATGTAACTCGACGCGTAGCGATTGTCAGCTCCTGCATGAGGGAGTTCAAAAGGAACGAAATAGGTTTGAGGCGATATTTCGAAAAAAACGGTATCACCCACTCCGTTGAAAGGAGGCAATATGCCGTCTCGGTCTCCCAGACAAACGCTCCATTCGTTACCATCATGAAAAATGGGATGGCTCTGGTTATCCCAAACATTTACGTGGTGCCAATATTCCGTTAGGAGCTCGAATTATTGCTGTAGCAGATTACTATGATACAACAGTTAATCCTTCTACTGAATTTTGGGCAAAAACAAAAGCTAAAGCAAAAGAAGAACTCTTTAGTGCATCTGGCTCACTCTTTGATCCTGATGTAGTTAAAGCATTTATTGATGTGCTTGGCTAATATGAAATCAAATATTATATTCCTACATTTAGTAATAAAGATTAGAAACTACCACTAGCCAGCGTAAGGGCATCAACACGTAGCGCTTTATGCTTTTGTAAGACTTTTGCTACAGCTTCAATTGTGGCACCTGTAGTATATATATCATCAACAATTAATATATTCTTATTGGTAAAATCAATATCCTTATAATCAGCACATATAACAAAGGCATCATCAATATTTTGATGTCTTTCTTTATTTGTTAATCCCCACATATCTCGAGAAGTATCAAACTTGTATATACAATCTAACCATTTAAAGTTTTTTCTATCTATTTCCCATAAAGAATGAGCCCATTCAAAAAAGAATAAATCTACTTGATTATATCCTCTCTTAGCTTTTTTCTTTTCGCTAGACGGTACAGGAACAATATAATCATACATAATTTTACAATTACTATTCACAATATTAGACTCATTATATTTCATGTAAAAGTTGTACGATACTAAAAAAGGAGCGGCCCCTTTGGACTGCTCCTTTTTTTCATTAAATTTTACATCGTAAATCATAGACTTTAGACCACCACGATATTCGGCCAACACACATACATCATCTACATAGTGTAAAAATTTATGTGGTACATGACGAATATGTAATAAATCTGTAAAACAAGCTTTACACCAATCCCCTTGTGTTGCCACAGGGGCACCACAGTGAGGGCATACAGGTGGAAATAGGAAATCCCAAAGACTCATTACGAATCACATCTCCCTTGTAGTCGTTCTTTAAACAATGTGTAACGTTCATCGGCATTAACAGTACGCACAGCACGTTCAACTGCGCTCGTAGTACCAACGATGATTACTTTACGCTTTGCCCGTGTAACAGCAGTATACAACAAATTACGTTGTAACATACCACCATAACGTGGAACAAATGGAATAATAACTACACCATACTCACTACCTTGACTCTTATGAACTGTAATAGCATAAGCAGGCATAATCATATGTGCTTCATCGATAGGTAGACGGACCTCTTTATGGATAAATCGGATACAAATATCGGTCCGCGTAATAGCATAGATAACGCCAATTTCGCCATTAAACACTTCTAACTCATAATCATTGAGAATTTGAATAACCTTATCCCCAACGCGATACGTAATACCAT
>ERZ827496.4767-NODE-4767-length-10207-cov-95.518125_pt1 | contig 10207 bp, 11 predicted proteins | sample MGYA00519769_ERZ827496 | MGnify/ENA primary metagenome ERZ827496 (study PRJEB31778, sample SAMEA3449327) | human gut metagenome | biome: human gut; feature: human-associated habitat; material: faeces | place: United Kingdom | collected 2010/2012 ...
ACAGAGATAGACAATTTTGACAATCTGCACCACGCTGAGGGCATTATAAAGGAGGCGCAGGCTGAGGCAGCGGCACTTTACGGTGCAAAGCATGCATATTTTCTTATAAACGGAAGCACCTGCGGTATACTGGCAGCAATATCTGCGGCCACAAAAAGGGGAGACAAGGTGCTTGTAGCAAGGAACTGTCACAAGGCGGTGTATCATGCGCTTTACTTAAGGCAGCTTCACCCGGTGTTTACATACCCTGAAATTACACGGACAGGACTGCAGGGACAGATAACCGAGGCGCAGATAAGGGCGGCATTTGATGAAAATCCCGACATAAAAGCGGTTGTGATAACATCGCCTACATACGATGGCGTGGTTTCCGATGTGGCGGCAATAGCATCTGTGGCACATGCACATGGAGCTTTACTCATAGTTGACGAGGCACATGGCGCGCACTTTGGCTTTGGAGGCGGCTTCCCTCAAAATGCCATAGCACTCGGGGCCGATGCGGTCATAGTGAGCCTGCACAAGACGCTTCCGGCATTTACACAGACAGCGCTTCTGCTGCTTGGTGGGATGCGTGAAGGAGCAGTGGAGAAGTTTCTCGGCATTTATGAGACAAGCTCACCGTCATATGTGCTTATGACAGGCATAGAGCGCTGCATACACTATGTGCGCGATAACAAAGAGACAGCCTTTGCACAGCTTAGGAGCAAACTTGACAGATTTTATCAGAAGGTCAGCGGACTTTCGCATCTGAACGTGGTCAGAAAAAGTGATTTTTCTGCTGACGAGGCATATGATTTTGACGAGTCAAAGATTATTATATTTACGAAAGAGGCTATGAATGGACATACGCTGCTTGAGCTTCTGCTCAAAAAATATGAGCTGCAGCTTGAGATGGCGGCGGGCAATTATGTACTGGCGCTGGCGTCTGTCATGGATACGGATGAGGGCTTTGACAGGCTTGCGGATGCTTTGATTGAAATAGACAGACAGCTCGAAAAATATAAGTCTGATTTTGAAGAGTTTTATGATATATTAAAGCAGGAGGGCGTAGTACATAAATTTTACCTGCCGGTCAAAATGGACACAGATATATATCAAAAGCTGCCTGCCGTAATGGAAATGTATGACGCCTATGATGCAGACCATCAGGCGGTCTATGCCTTTAAGGCAAGCGGGAAGGTGAGCGGTGCCTTTATAAATATATATCCGCCGGGGATACCGCTTGTGGTGCCGGGAGAGATAATGAACGACAAGCTCATAGATGATGTAATAAAGGCTGTAAATTCAGGTCTTGAAGTGGATGGCCTGTATTTTGATCCGGATGCCAATATGTGGAAGTTTGTTGCGGTGCTGTAGCAAGCAACAGTTTGACATAGCAAACAATCGTATTTATACTAATTACAATATTAAGAGGTTTACAGATGGGTAAGATTTTCTGCGTGATGGGAAAAAGCGCATCAGGCAAGGACACTATATACAACAAAATACTGCAGGATGATTCACTAATGCTTAGCAGGATTATCCCGTATACCACGCGCCCGATAAGGGACGGAGAGACACAGGATAAGGATTATCATTTCTGCAATGAAGAGGATGTAAAAAGGCTCAGTGCACAGGGGCGTATCATAGAGCTTCGCGAGTACAATACAGTGTACGGCGTGTGGAAGTATTTCACGGTAAACGATGATGATATAGACCTTCGCTGCAAAAGCTATCTGACAGTCGGAACACTGGAGTCTTACACAAAGATACGCGATTATTTTGGCAGTGACAAGGTGCTGCCAATCTATGTGGAGGTGGAGGACGGCGACCGTCTGATACGCGCCATTCACCGGGAAAAGGGGCAGCAGGTACCTAAATATGAGGAGATGTGCCGTCGTTTTCTGGCAGACGCATCAGACTTCTCTGAGGAGAAGCTGCATGAGGCGGGTATTACACACCGTTTCGTAAATGATGATATGGACACTGTGCTTGCCGAGATTTCAGCATACATACAACAGAGTTCTTAATTGCAGAGCAGGATGATGGTTACGGCCTGCACATAAATGTAACCGGAAACGAATAAGGAGGCAGCAGCTATGGCAGGATTTAAGGATATAGTAGGAAATGAGCAGATAATAGAGCATCTGCAAAATGCCATATCAATGGGAAAGGTCTCACATGCATATATAATAAACGGACCACAGCTGTCCGGCAAAATGATGATAGCTGAGGCATTTGCCAGGGCACTGCAGTGTGAGAAGGAGGGCACAGACGGTTGTGGAGAGTGCAAATCGTGCCATCAGGCAGATGACCACAATCATCCTGATATCATATATGTCAGTCATGAAAAGCCCAACAACATATCGGTTGACGACATCAGGACACAGCTCAACAACGATATAGTGATAAAGCCGTACAGCAGTAAATACAAGATTTATATAGTGGATGAGGCTGAAAAAATGAACCAGCAGGCGCAGAACGCGCTTTTAAAGACCATTGAGGAGCCACCGGCATATGCGGTCATCATGCTTCTCACCACCAATGCAGACAGCTTTCTGCAGACCATCAGGTCGCGCTGCATCACACTCAATATGAAGTCAGTAAAGGACGAGGTGATAAAGGCATACCTGATGAACGAAAAGCATATTCCGGATTATCAGGCAGATATCAGTGCCGCATTTGCACAGGGCATCGTCGGAAAGGCTGTTAAGCTCGCCTCATCAGACGAGTTCAACGAGCTAAAGGAGTCAGCACTGTCGCTTATAAAGCGCCTCGATGACATAGATCTCTACGAGCTGGGCGCAGCGGTAAAGCAGATAGCTGAGTACAAGCTTAAGGTGCAGGATTATTTTGACCTGATTATGGTGTGGTACAGAGATGTGCTGTATATGAAGGCGACAAACGATGTTAACGGACTCATATTCAAGGATGAGGTCTATGATATAAAGAAACAGGCAGCAAAGCATTCCTATCAGGGAATCGAGGCAATACTTGAGGCGCTTGAGAAGGCGAAGATAAGAATTAACGCAAACGTCAATTTTGACCTGGTAATTGAGCTGCTGCTTATGACCATAAAGGAGAACTAATCACATGACAAAAATAGTTGGTATCAGATTCAGGACAGCAGGCAAAATATATTACTTTGACCCGGCTGATTTCGACCTCGACATGGCAATGCATGTTATCGTGGAGACAGCAAGAGGCATAGAGATGGGAACTGTCCTCATTCCGCCGAAGGAGGTGGATGATGATAAGGTGGTTTCACCGCTTAAGCCTGTCATCAGAGTGGCAACCGACGAGGATGAGAAAACGGTTGAGAGAAATAAGGAAAAGGAAAAAGAGGCATTTGCCATCTGCAAGGAGAAAATCATCAAGCACGGACTTGAGATGAAGCTGGTGGATGCAGAGTATACCTTTGACGGAAACAAGCTGCTGTTTTACTTTACAGCGGACGGCAGAATTGACTTTAGAGAGCTCGTAAAGGATCTGGCAGCGGTATTCCGCACGAGAATAGAGCTTCGTCAGATCGGTGTCAGGGATGAGACCAAGATGATGGGCGGCATCGGAATCTGCGGCAGACCGCTCTGCTGTCATTCTTATATGGCAGATTTTGTGCCGGTTTCCATCAAGATGGCAAAGGAGCAGAATCTCTCGCTCAATCCAACCAAGATATCCGGTGTGTGCGGAAGGCTTATGTGCTGTCTCAAGTATGAGCAGGATACATATGAGTATCTGAACAGCAGAATGCCGTCGGTAGGAGAAAAGGTCAAGACACCTGATGGAATCATCGGAGAGGTCAAGTCAGTCAGCGTGCTCAGGCAGCTCGTGCGTGTTGTCATTGACAACGGCGAGGAGAAGGAGCTTCGTGAGTACACTGTAGATGATCTGCGCTTAAAGCCGCGCCAGAAAAAGGATGTAAAGCTCACCGAGGAGGAGCTTCGCGAGCTCAAGGATCTCGAGGATAGCGGCGATGAGACGATGGAGGACAAGCCACAGGAGAAACCGCAGAGAAACCGTGGACACCGTGACAACAAAAATGAATATCGCGAGCGCCGTGATAAGCGTGACAACAGAGAAAGACGTCCGTACAGGGCGGACATAGAGGCGGCGGAAGCTTCTGTAAATGAGACAAATGAAGTAAATGCTGCAAATGCCGGCAGAGAAAATAAGGACGGTTACAAAAAGCCGTACAAGGGCGGCAAAAACAGACCAAACAAGCAGAAATACAACCGCAACAAGGATTACAAGAACAAAAACTATAATAAAGAGTATAATAAAGATTACAACAGGGACAAAGACAATGGAAGCACTGATACACAGTAATGAGCGACTAGACGATTTGTGCCGCAAGGGCTATAGGCTCATACAGGATCCAAAGCTGTTCTGCTTCGGCATAGACGCCGTGCTTTTATCTGACTATGCAAAGGTAAAGCGCGGCGAGAGAGCTGTGGATTTGTGCACCGGAAACGGTGTGATTCCGATACTTCTTGAGGCAAAGAATAACGGAGAGCATTACAGCGGACTCGAGCTTCAGCCTCAGTGTGCTGACCTGGCGAAAAGAAGTGTGAAATATAACCATCTTGAGGACAAAGTGACCATAGAAGAGGGAGATGTGTGCAATGCATCGGAGATTTTCGGTCGAGAGTCCGTGGAGGTGGTGACGGTAAATCCGCCGTATATGATAGGTCAGCACGGTATCAAAAATGCAGACGATGCCATGACGATAGCACGCCACGAGGTCAGGTGTACACTTGACGATATAGTCAGGGAGAGCGCAAAAATGCTTAAATTCAATGGGCGTTTTTACATGGTTCACAGACCATTCAGGCTGGCAGAGATCTTTAGCACGATGATGAAATATCATATCGAGCCAAAGCGCATGCGCCTTGTGCATCCCTACGCGGACAGGGAGCCAAACATGGTGCTCATAGAGGGATTAAAGGGCGGCAAAAGCCGTATAACCATCGAAAAACCGTTAGTTGTATACAAGGAGCCTAATGTATACACGGATGAGATATATGAGATATACGGCGATAAGCCCCGGAATAACGGAAAATAACAGGAGAATCATATGACAGGAACACTGTATCTGTGCGCAACTCCGATAGGAAATCTGGAGGACATCACATTCCGTGTGCTGCGCACACTTAAGGAGGTAGACCTCATCGCAGCGGAGGATACGAGAAACTCCATAAAGCTGCTCAATCATTTTGAGATAAAGACACCCATGACGAGCTATCATGAGTTCAACAAGATAGATAAAGCCTACCAGCTTGTGGCAAAGCTTAAGGAGGGCAAAAATATAGCCCTCATCACTGATGCAGGAACACCCGGCATTTCTGACCCGGGTGAGGACATTGTGCGCATCTGCTACGAGGAGGGCGTGCCTGTTACCTCGCTTCCCGGGGCAGCAGCGTGCATTACAGCGCTCACCATGTCGGGCAGGCCGACCAGGAGGTTTGCGTTTGAGGCATTTTTGCCGAGGGATAAAAAGGAACGCGCGCGCGTCATTGATGAGCTTAAAAACGAGACTCGGACAATCATCATCTACGAGGCGCCTCATCATCTTATAAAGACAGTCACAGAGCTTTACAATGCGCTCGGGGACAGAGAGCTTACCGTGTGCAGGGAGCTTACGAAAAAGCACGAGGAAAAGGTGCAGACTACATTTTCGGAGCTTTTGGAGCGTTCAAGGACACAGGAGCCAAGAGGCGAGTATGTGCTTGTAATCTGTGGCAGAAACGTGGCTGAAATAGCAAAGGAGCAGCAGGAAAGCTGGGAAGCCATGCCTCTTGAAGCGCATATGGCACACTATGAGTCACAGGGCATCGACAGGAAGGAAGCCATGAAGCTCGTGGCAAAGGACAGAGGTGTCAGCAAGAGGGATATATACAAACAGCTTCTGTAAGCTGACAATAATACATTCTGCAGCAAATAGTTAGGATTGGATATGAACGATATAAAACATGACATAAAAAAACGACATAAGAACCTGTCAGAGTTCAGATACATCGCAGTTGGCTTTTTTCTGACAATATTATCAGGGGCTATAATGCTGAGCCTTCCGTTTTCTTCAAGAGACGGACAATGGACCAATTTTCTGGACTCACTTTTTACGGCAACAAGCGCAACCTGTGTGACAGGTCTTGTTGTGTTTGACACCTTCAGACACTGGAGTATCATAGGGCAGCTTGTAATTCTGGTGCTGATTCAGATAGGAGGCATGGGCTTCATCTCAATCGGTGTGGCATTTTCCATGCTTCTGCACAAAAAAATCGGACTCAGACAGAGGGATCTGATGCAGGAGAGTGTCAATGCACTCGAGATTGGTGGAATAGTTAGGCTTTTCAGCGTGATAATAAGGGGAACCTTCCTTATCGAAGGCATAGGAGCGGTGCTTTTAGCAATCCGCTTCATACCGGATTTTGGCATATTAAGAGGCATATATTTCTCGGTGTTCCACTCGATATCTGCATTTTGCAATGCGGGCTTTGACCTGATGGGCATAAACGAGGAGTACTCATCGTTTACAAAATATGCCGCAGACCCGTTAGTCAATATCACAATCATGCTGCTTATCATCATAGGTGGTATTGGTTTTACCATATGGAATGAGGTCAGAATCAAAAAGTTTAAGCTTAGCAGATACTCGCTCCACGCCAAGATAGTAATATCAACCACACTGATACTCGTATTCGGTGGCGGACTGTTTATGTATATTTTTGAAAAAAACAATACCATAGCAGGCATGGACACACCGGGTGCCGTATTTGCATCGTTATTCGGCTCGGTTACGGCGAGAACGGCAGGCTTCAATACAGTAGACACAGCAGCACTGACACCGGAGAGCAAGCTTTTGACTATAGTGCTCATGTTCATAGGAGGAAGCCCGGGCTCGACAGCCGGTGGAATCAAAACCACAACCATGGCGGTCATGATAATCTATATTGTTTCGTATCTGAGAGGATGCAACGGCTGCAATGTGTTTGGCAGGAAAATAAGCAGTGAGGTAATCAAAAAGGCCGGAATGGTGCTTATCATCAATCTGGTGCTTGGACTTACAGCGGTGATAGCTATACTTGCCACATCCAATATGGAGATGGACGATGTACTGTTTGAGGTATACTCTGCAATCAGTACGGTCGGCATGACAACAGGCATCACAAGAGATTTAAATACAGTAGGACGCATAATTATCATAATTATGATGTATTGTGGAAGAATCGGAAGTATGACATTTGTGCTTTCGTTTGTGCATAGACCGGATAAAGCCAATATAGAGCTTCCGGAGGAAAAAGTTATCATTGGATAAGGATAAGGAGAAACGCAATGAAATCAATTTTAATTATTGGAATGGGTAAATTCGGACACCATCTGTGTGCGGATTTGATAAAAAATGGAAACGACATTATGGTGATGGACAAGGACGAGGCCAAGGTCAGGGATTTAATCTATGACGTGACCAAGGTGCAGATAGGTGACTGTACCGACCCACAGGTAGTAAAAGCACTCGGAATTAACAATTTCGATTTGATTTTTGTATGCATCGGCACCAATTTCCAAAGCTCGCTTGAGATAACAAGTCTCGTTAAGGAGATGGGCGGAAAATACGTCATCAGCAAGGCAAACAGGGATGTGCATGCCAAGTTCCTGCTTCGAAACGGTGCGGATGAGGTTATCTATCCTGACCGCGACATGGCAGAACGAGTGGCAAAGAAATACAGCGCCAACCATGTGCTTGATTATGTGGCATTAAACGATGATTACTCAATCTACGAGATAAATCCACCTGAAAGCTGGGTAGGAAAGAGCATCAGGGAAAATAATGTGCGTCAGAAATACAATGTAAATATAGTTACAGTAAAGGAAGCCGGAAAGAATCGCGTGCTTCCACTGCCGGACTATGTGTTCAAGGCAGACGATGCAGTGATGGTGCTTGGACTGAATGCAGATGTGGACAAGCTGGTGCGCAAGCTATAAAAGTGTGGCTCAAAAATAATAGGCAGCAATTTAAAGAAGAAAAGAAGAAAGGATGGATACATATGGGTAACAATGACAGCAGTGTAGAAACATTTTTGCAGTGGATAAAGGCATCGGACAATATTGTATTTTTCGGCGGAGCAGGTGTATCAACCGAGAGTGGCATACCTGATTTCAGAAGCGTGGACGGACTTTATAATCAGAAGTATGACTATCCGCCCGAGACCATCCTGAGCCATACATTTTACAGGAAGCATCCGCAGGAGTTTTACCGATTCTACCGTGACAAGATGCTCTGCCTTGATGCAGAGCCAAACATCACGCATTACAAGCTGGCAGAGCTTGAAAAAGCCGGAAAGCTTAAGGGTGTTGTGACGCAGAACATAGATGGACTGCACCAGAAGGCCGGCAGCAAAAATGTAATAGAGCTGCACGGCAGTGTGCTGAGAAACTACTGTGAGAGATGCTTACAGTTTGTAAGCGCAGAGGAAATCCTCCACTCGACAGACGTGCCCAAATGTCCAAAGTGCGGCGGCCCGGTAAAGCCGGATGTCGTATTGTACGAGGAGGGCTTAAATCAGAAAACGCTTGAGGATGCAATCTACTACATCAGTCATGCCGATGTGCTTATAGTGGGCGGTACATCACTTGCGGTATATCCGGCGGCAGGCCTCATAGACTATTACAACGGAAACAAGCTTGTGCTGATCAACAAGTCCACCACACCGATGGACGCAAGAGCAGACCTTCTGATACAGCAGGGACTGGGCTCTGTATTTGAGCAGATAGAGGTGTAGTATGAGGGGCAAAATACCTTTTGACCCTCATATCATAGTATATAATATGGCAGATATAGGTAGAGAAGGAATATAGGATGGATAAATACGCAGTAGGAGATATCATAAAACTGAAAAAACCACATCCGTGCGGCAGCAGCGAGTGGGAAATCATGCGTGTCGGCGCAGACTTCCGCCTGAAGTGCATGGGCTGCGGACACCAGGTTATGGTGCCGAGAAAGCTGGTCGAGAAAAATGACCGCGGCCTCACGAAGAAGCAGGCTTGAGTAATAGAAACAGCGCATGTCCCGACCTGATAAAAATTAAAGAAAAATTGTAAAAACCCCTTGAAAAGTACCGAGATTCATGTTATTATCTAGACTCGTGATATAAAATTCCTTGCTCATAATCAGATTTATGAGCCAGAGACCAAAAGGAGGTAACATTCGCATGAACAAATATGAATTAGCACTCGTCGTTAGTGCAAAGATCGAGGATGATGCGAGAACAGCAGTAGTCGAGAAGGCAAAAGAGTACATCACACGTGCCGGCGGTACTGTTACAGAAGTTGAGGAGGCTGGTAAGAAGAGATTAGCTTACGAGATTCAGCACATGACTGAGGCCTTTTATTACTTCATCCAGTTCGATGCTGAGGGAACAGTCCCAGCAGAAATCGAGCAGGACGTTCGTATCATGGACAATGTTCTTCGTTTCTTATGCGTTAGAAAAGACGAGGCATAGTATAAGAAAATAGGAGATTGTATTATGAACAAAGTAATACTTATGGGTAGATTAACCAGAGACGCAGAAATCCGCTATGCCCAGGGGGACAACTCACTTGCAATAGCAAGATTTTCACTTGCGGTAGACAGACGCTACAGCAAGAATGCAGAGGAGCAGTCAACGGATTTCATCAACTGCGTAGCTTTTGGAAAGATAGCAGAATTTTTTGAGAGATTTGGCCGTAAAGGAACAAAATTTGTTGTTGAGGGTCGAATCCAGACCGGCAGCTATACAAACAAGGACGGACAGAAGGTATACACCACTGACGTCGTGGTTGAGAATGCAGAGTTTGCAGAGTCCAAATCAGCCGCATCAGGAAATGCAGGCGGATTTGCACCGGCAGACAGACCTGCACCTAGCCAGGCTGCTGGGGATGGCTTCATGAACATTCCGGACGGAATCGACGAGGAGCTTCCATTCAATTAGTAGTGTCCACGAGGACAAATATTCAAGGAGGTAACAAAAATGGCTTACAATAAATCAGCTGATGGTTCATCAATGAAGAGAAGACCAATGCGTAGAAGAAAAAAAGTCTGCGTATTCTGTGGAAAAGACAATGTCATTGATTACAAAGATACAAACAAATTAAAGAGATACATCTCTGAGAGAGGAAAAATCCTTCCACGCCGTATCACAGGAAACTGTGCAAAGCACCAGAGAGCTCTTACAGTAGCAATCAAGAGAGC
>ERZ827496.4771-NODE-4771-length-10197-cov-3.306744_pt1 | contig 10197 bp, 11 predicted proteins | sample MGYA00519769_ERZ827496 | MGnify/ENA primary metagenome ERZ827496 (study PRJEB31778, sample SAMEA3449327) | human gut metagenome | biome: human gut; feature: human-associated habitat; material: faeces | place: United Kingdom | collected 2010/2012 ...
ACTGTCCGCAACGTAATCGATTTCGGAGCTTTCGTTGATATCGGAGTTCATCAGGACGGACTTGTTCATATTTCCCAGATGAGTGAAAAATTTATCAAACATCCGTTGGAAGCTGTAAGCGTCGGAGATGTTGTGGAGGTTCGTGTTCTCGGTGTGGATGAGAAGAAGAACCGGATCAGCCTTTCTATGAAGGGATTAAATAAATAATAGAAGGTGTCAGACACTTTCTTTGAAAACAATAACAGGGATTACTCATGACGGAAATATGTTCTGCCAGGGTACTCCCTGTTTTATTGAATCATTGTAACTATTCAGCAGTCTGTTGTTCCTCGATGTGTTTTGGCATACAAATCAAAATCCCATCGTCAGAGGTGATCTTTAATGGATTTTGACTCGTAACTGTGAAGGTACTGAACAATTACGAATCATTTGAATTCCACGGCATGTTTCCGTTTCCATATCGGAAACAGATTTCTCTGGCAGACATAATTCTCCCGTTGTTTAATACTGATGGCATGGAAAAATGTCTTCCACATATCTGTGAATTCATCTTCATATTCTTCGGTTTTGCGCAGTGTCTGGAATTCTTCATCTGTGAGATAGCGAAGATAATTCTCGCCATCTTTTGGATGGACACAAGCTGTTTTGCGGTTGTCGTCGATGATCATCCAGTGTTCCGAAGGCATCCGGTCAGAAAAATGCGTGCCAACCAGCATGATCACATCGCTTCGTGGTTCCAGATGGCTGACATATACCTGAGAATCCAGACTCTGAAAACGGGCAAACTCCTGAAAGTGGTGTGCCTCGTTAGATACTCTGCGGCGGATTTCCAGGAGCTTTATCACATGAGGGTTAGAGTATTGACGAAGTATGGAGCCGCCAGCTGCAAATCCTGCTCTCAGAAAATTATAAATTGCCTGTAAAGCATCTTCCTCCGCAGATAATGTGGCATAGTAGACATCTAGATATGCTTCCTCTGAAATATTTCTGCGGATAGAGCGGATCACCTTTTCCGCCTTGGAAGGATCGCCGTCCACATGGATGTATTCATCGAACATTGTCTGTTGAAATATAGGCTCTTTCTTTAATTGTATCTGGCTGTGGCCAATCTTCAGAGCTTCAGCCCAGGCATCATAGATGCAGGTCATAATGTCCTCCAGACGGTCTTTACAGGTGAATATTTTCATAATCTTATCTCACTTCTTATAAATAGGTATCTATCGATCAGCTAATTCCAAAATCTGCCAATGTCATTTGTGAATAGGATTCATTGGAATGCTGTACTTTCCACAGATCTTTCTTATCTACAGTAATTAACTGTCTTGTAATATAACCTGCCTCAATCGGTGTATGGAACATCTGCCGTCCGCCGCAGGTGATGAAATAATGTGCCCGCTTCAATACAACACCCATCTTCTTTAAGCTTGCAAAATCAAGTCTTCCGTATCTCCTTGCATGGGTAATACGACTGGCAGATTTAGGACCGATGCCAGGAACACGAAGCAGCAGTGCATAACTGGCGTTTTCTACCTCTACAGGAAACTGTTCCAGATGACGCAGCGCCCAGTCACATTTCGGATCGATCAGTTCATTGAAATTGGGCTGGGTTTCAGATAACAGTTCATTTGCCTGAAAACCATAGAAACGAAGCAGCCAGTCTGCCTGATACAGCCGGTGTTCCCTGAGAAGTGGTGGTGGTGTTCCAATCTGTGGCAGAACTTTGTCCTCATTCAGCGGAATATAGGCAGAGTAGAAAACTCGTTTCAGATCATATCCCTGATACAATGCCTGAGTAGTCTGCAGCAGGGTATAATCGCTCTCGCCGGTAGCTCCGATGATCATCTGTGTACTCTGACCTGCGGGTGCAAAGCTTCGTTTCAGATCAGACATATCAAGGGGAGACAACTGACAGGCATTTTCCCAGGTGAGAATACGACTTGCCATGCTATTTTCGTTTCGGGAAAATCCAGTCGGAATATCTTTCGGTGTTGTGGTGCTATCTTTAAGCTGTATGTCCGGATTTGTTTTTTCGAGCTTTTCTCTGAACATTTTGTGAGAATGATCTGAAAAAATTCCCTGATTTAAAAACTGGTTTCCACGGCTTCGTTCCATGTATGCGGATTTGCCGATCGCCATTCTGTGAGATGCGATGGTGCTCTGTACTTTTCCCATAGGGTTCAGGATATTCTTCATGGTTTTGTTCGGTGCCAGTGTACGCAGGCTTTCCTGAGTGGGAAGTTCCATATTGATACTGATGCGGTCTGCCAGATATCCGGCTGCTGCAAGGAGCTCGTCAGAAGCACCGGGGATTGTTTTCACATGAATGTATCCGTTGAAATGATATTTGGTACGGAGGAGGAGCAGAGTTTCACACATCCGTTCCATTGTATAGGTAGGATTTTTCAAAATTCCGGAGCTCAGAAACAGTCCTTCAATATAATTGCGTTTATAAAATTCGACAGTCAGCTGACAGATCTCTTCCGGTGTAAAAGTTGCTCTTCTTACATCATTGCTGACGCGGTTGATGCAATATTTGCAGTCATAAGCGCAATGATTTGTCATCAGGATCTTAAGCAGAGAAATACATCTTCCATCTGCTGCAAAACTATGGCATATGCCGCATGCCTCAGTATTGCCGAGTTCTCCTTTCTTTCCCCGGCGGCTGGAACCGCTTGAGGTACATGCGACATCATACTTTGCGGCGTCTGCGAGAATCTGCAGTTTTTCCTGAAGTGTATAGTTGGTGTTTGTAAATGATGTATTCATGAGTCTATTATACAAACAAATGTTTGGTAATGCAAGCATTTTCAGAACATATGTTCTCATGACTGAATAGGATTGATGTTTAAGTCTATAATATAACTGATAATGTTTTGAAGATTGTCAGATCCGCATAATATATATGCGCCAAGAAATACCGAAATTACAGTTTTTCTTGACGCATGTTATGTTTGAACCCGATGAAAATGATATTTATTATTCTGTCTCGCGGTGTGAGGTCAGATACTCCTCCAGACTGCGGGCTGCAATACTTTGAGGTCTTTTTACATTACGGATCAGGCAGATTTTTCGTTCAGGAAGAGCTTCCCTGATTGGAATCTGAATAATCTTCCCCGATGCAATATGTTCTCTGGTGAGATCTTCAGGAAAAAATCCAATTCCCAGATTATGCTCTACCATTGGAAAAATCTGGTCTGTAGTAGCAACCTCCATATCCGGTGAGAAGGGAAGATTATGTCTCATATAATACTGGGTATACAATTCTCTTGTACTGCTTCCGGGTGCAATGCCGATCAGCGGCAGATCCTGCAGGTCCTGCAGAGTATGTACTTTAGATGCAATCTCCGAATATTCCGGACCGCCGATGAGAACCTCGCGAAAAGAATACAATGGAATTCGCTGTAATGGTTTCTTTAAAGCAACAGGTGTGGTGACTACTGCAAAGTCTACCAATCCGTTTTCCAATGCCTGAACAGCCTGTGGGGTGGAATGATTGGAAATTCTAAGTTTTACATGTGGATAGTGATGATGAAATACTTCAAGCTCATTTAATAAGAAGAGACGCAGTGCAATCTCACTGGCTCCAATATTGACCAGTCCACTTTCAAGTCCTTTGTCCTTAAGTAGTTCGTTCTCACCGGATACGAGCTGTTCGATGGCAATGGCAACGTGTTCATAGAGGCGTTCTCCTTCGATAGTGAGCTGAACTCCCCGGTTAGAACGGATAAACAGCTTGCATCCCAGATCATTTTCCAGAATGTTCATACAGCGGGTAATATTAGGCTGATTATTACCCATAACGTCGGCTGCTTTGGAAAAGCTCTTATATTGAGCTACATAGTAAAAAATACGATAATAATCAAGAATCATGATACAGTCGGCTCCTTGTGCTATACAAAAATAGAATATCTGATATAGAAAATTAACGTTTGTATATCAATGTGTGAACAAGTATAATACGACTTGGTCAAAAAATCAATACCAAAGTCCTGACAATTGGACGGTCTTTCGTTATTGTACACAGAGTGAACAGTAACGGTATTTCACCTGCCAGGCTGTAATTATGCAGCAGACAGTATTGCGGAGACTAAAAAGGGAAGGGAGATTACCGAATATGACAACAGCAAATAAGACAATTAAAATTAATGACGTGGAGGCAGCAAAAAAACTGGTCAGCGCAGCAGTCAGATGCCCATTTGATATTGATATCGTATCCAAGGGAAAAATTTTTATTGATGCCAAATCCATTTTGGGAGTATTAAGCCTTAGTATTGAAGAACCACTGGAACTTAAATATGATGGGTATGATGAGAATTTTGAATCTGTGGTAGCCGGACTGGCATGTTAACTGTAAAGAAAGGAAATGCAGATGCAGATAACATCTACAAATTTTCTATATATTTATGTGGCTGCAATTAATGTAGTCACATTTTTCATGTATGGAATAGACAAAAGCAAAGCAAAAGCCGGGCAGTGGCGTATTCCGGAAGCACATCTGATGTTTCTGGCAGTAATTGGAGGCTCAGTGGGAGCCCTGTTTGGAATGCGGGTGTTTCACCATAAAACAAGAAAACCTAAATTCAGGATCGGAGTGCCGGCAATTCTGATTATTCAGCTTATTATTTTTTTTCTGTTTTCAGGAAATGAAGAGACTTATTCTATTATTAATGAGCTGCTGCACATTCTTGGATTATAAAGACAGTATCAGTGTGATACCAATTCAGCAAAGCGGATATATGGAATTGAATCAGGGGACTTGTTTGATTCAGTTAAATTTATTGTTACAGTATACGATATATGTTATGTTACTCTTATACAGACAGATGCCTGTTCACAGCGACAGGAAGGCAGAGTATGCAGGAATCAGGTTTATCTGATGTAAAAATATAAGAGAGCAGGTGAAAATATTGGAACAGGAAATTCAGGAGGCAAAGAATCTATACTACAGCTATAAGCAGTATTTTTCAGATTATTTCCCGGATCTTACACGACTTGGGCTGAAAGTAGTTATGGCATTGCTGGTATTTGTCGGCGGGCGTAAAGTGATCCAGTGGTTTGTTTCTTTTATAAAGAAGTCTATGGACCGTGCATCTGTAGATAAGGGTGTGATTCAGTTTACCGGATCGCTGCTGAGAGTTGTGCTTTATATTCTGCTGGTATTTAACATCGCCACCCATTTCGGTGTAAAAGAGTCCTCCATTGCAGCATTGCTCGGTACTGCCGGTGTAACGGTAGGTCTTGCATTACAAGGCGGTCTTGCAAACATCGCAGGCGGGATCATGCTGCTGATCTTCAAGCCGTTTCAGGTTGGAGATTATATTATTACGCCACAATCGGAGGGAACCGTACAGAGTATTGATATTTTTTACACACGATTGACGACAACGGATAATCGGGTGATCGTGATACCGAATGGAACGATTTCTAATTCGGATATTACCAATACAACGAAGCAGGATAGGCGTTTGCTTGTTTTGGAGTTCTCTGTCAGTTATGATGCAGATGTTGCATTGATCCGAGACATTTTACTCAAAGAGATGAAACACAGGAGTGACATTTTGGTGAAAGAGCCAATGAGAGTTGTTGTGACCAGATTAAACCCTGTGAAACTGCGGATGAATGCAAAATGCTGGGTGGAAACATCAAAATATTGGGATGTTTATTATGATATGTTGGAGAGGATCAAAACATTGTTACAGGAACAAAACATCTCCATAGGATAAGAAATTAGCAGAAATAAGAGGTGACGATAATGATCAAGTTTTATCGAACAGATGACCGTAAAATTCATGAGGAGGGTGGAATTGTTCCGGGAGGCTGGATTGATATGGTTAATCCAACAGTAGCAGAGGGTGAGTTGATTGCCAAAAGACTGCAAATTGATATTCAAGATCTGTTGGCTGCTTTGGATGAGGAAGAAAGTTCTCGTGTGGAATTGGAGGATGGATATACGTTAATTCTGGTGGATATTCCAACAATTGAGATTCGTCATGATAAAGAAGCATATACGACAATCCCACTGGGTATTATCTTGACGCAGGATATTATCATCACCATTTGTACAGAGGAAACTCCGGTGCTGCAAGCGTTTGTCAATGGTCGCGTGAAAGAATTCAGTACCAAGAAGAAAATGCGTTTTGTGTATCAGATCCTGTTCCGTGTGGCTGCGTTATATCAGAATGACCTTCGTGTCATTGATAAGAAACGAACCGAGATTGAGGAACGCATTGATGATGATACCGAAGACGTAGATCTGATCGATCTGCATGCATTAGAATCAACATTGGTTTACTTTGCGACATCTTTGCGTGCAAATGGTGTTGTCTTAGATCGCTTGACACGTTATAAGCGATTGGAACAGTATCCGGATGACACGGATCTGTTAGATGATGTCATTGTCGAGAACCGGCAGGCGATCGAAATGACAACGATATATAGAGATATTATCAACGGAACGCGTGAGCTGATGTCCTCTGTGCTTGATAATCGTTTGAATAATGTCATGAAAATACTGACGATTGTAACACTGGTTATGGGTATTCCGACTCTGATCTCAGGAATTTATGGTATGAATGTTTCCAGTAAGTGGATGCCGTTAGCAGATACGCCGCATGGTTTTTCCATTATCTGTCTGCTCATCGTGTTTATTTGTATGATTGCAATGTTCTTATTAAAGAAAAAGAAAATGTTTTAGCCGGTTAGGCTTACATGACAGTAATGTATCAGGCTACGTTACGAGCATTTTCCTATCAATTAATAAAAGGTATGCTCTGTAGAAAAGAGCATACCTTTTTACGTTCTGGAATAGGAAATTGCTGTTGTGTAGCGTGACATCGCCAAGAATTGCCACCCTGTACAATTTATTCTTCAGCGAGATAAGCTTCATATTTGGCGATCACTTCTTTCATAGCCTGTGGTCCCGGAGCACCGATCGTATTACGCTTAGCAACACAGGTTTCCATGCTGATCGCATCATAAATATCTTCTTCGAATACCGGGCTGATCGCCTTATACTCTTCCAAAGACATCTGACCCAGTGAAATATTCTTGTCAATGCAGTACAAAACGAGCTGTCCGACAATGCCGTGTGCATCGCGGAATGGAACACCATGATTTACCAAATAATCCGCTGCGTCAGTCGCATTTGTAAATCCACCCTCAGCGCTTGCACGCATACGGTCTTTGCGGAAGGTGATCGTGTCTAGCATACCGTTAAATAATACGATACATCCTTTCGTGGTATCAATGGCATCAAAGACAAATTCCTTATCTTCCTGCATATCTTTGTTGTAGGCCAAAGACAGTCCCTTCATCGTAGTCAACAGAGAGATAAGAGAACCGTATACACGACCTGTCTTACCGCGGACAAGTTCTGCAATGTCCGGATTCTTCTTCTGTGGCATGATACTGCTTCCGGTAGAATAGGAGTCATCAATATCAATGAACTGATATTCGTTCGTGTTCCAAATGATGATCTCTTCGCAGAAACGGCTCAAATGCATCATAATGATGGACATTGCTGCACTAAATTCGATCAGATAATCACGGTCAGATACAGAATCCATACTGTTTAATGTAGGACCATAAAAATTAAGCAAAGAAGCTGTTTGTTCACGGTCTAATGGATAAGTAGTACCTGCAAGAGCACCAGCTCCTAAAGGACAGTAGTTCATTCTGTCATAAATGTCAGTTAAACGGCTGTAATCTCTTTTAAACATTTCCATGTAAGCACCTACATGGTGAGCAAGAGTGACAGGCTGAGCTTTCTGAAGATGTGTAAATCCAGGCATAAATGTATCAATGTGTTCTTTCATGATACGATGAAGTGTTTCCATTAATTCTTTTAATAAATATTTGATATCAACAATTTCATCTCTTGTATAAAGTTTCATATCTAAAGCGACCTGATCATTACGGCTTCTTCCAGTGTGAAGTTTCTTTCCAACATCACCGATGCGATCAATAAGGTTTGCCTCTACAAAGCTATGGATATCTTCATATTCACTTGTGATCTCAACTGCTCCAGTTTGGATATCCTTTGAAATTCCTTTTAAACCATCGATGATCTGATCACGTTCTTCTTCTGTTAATACACCAACACTTGCAAGCATCGTAACATGTGCAATACTTCCGCGGATGTCTTGTTTATAAAATTTCTGGTCAAAGGAAATAGATGCATTAAAGTTGTAAACTAACTGATCTGTTTCTTTTGTGAAGCGACCGCCCCATAATTGTGCCATAAGTGTTTCCTCTTTTCTGTATATATTTTTATTCTTTATCATAAAATCAAATGAATTTACTTTTCTATTCTACATGAAATAACTCGATTTTGCCACAAATTTTTTGCATCAAAGGGGAAAAATTTATTTTTGATACTCTCATCATATAGATTTTTTGAATTTAAGATAGAATAGACAGAGAAAAATTAACGCACAATAAAAAGAAAGTTATGAAAATGGGCGGTGACTATGAAAAAGAGATATCAGATAGAAAAATATACAATCCTGTTTGCGATTGGAGGAATGGCATATTTTTTGCTGGAAGTTTTAGTACGTGGATATTCACATTATTCGATGTTTTTATGTGGTGGGGCATGTTTCCTTTGCTGTGGGCTTCTAAACGAAAATGTAAAGATCAAGATAAGTTTTATTAGTCAGATGGTATTATCTTCTGTGATCATCACGGTATTAGAACTTATTACAGGTTTTATTGTAAATATATGGCTTAAGATGGATATTTGGGATTATTCGCATCTTCCATATAACTTTAAGGGGCAGATCTGTTTATTGTACTCGGTATTTTGGTTTCTTATTTCAAGTGTAGCAATCGTGCTGGATGATTTTCTAAGATACAAATTATTCAATGAAGAAAAGCCACATTATAAGATTTTTTAAGAATGTAGTATAAATAGCAGTTCACAGGGAAAGCTATCGACATTTGAGGGAAATTCTGTTAATCTATTATAGGTACAAATAGTAGATTGGAGGAACAACAAAATGAAATTTACAATGGGAAGGACAATGAAGATCCTTGTAGCAATTTTGATCGTAGCAATCATTGCGATCGTTATGCTCTCACCATATTCTTTTGAAAAATATACAGCATCATCTAAAATGATTCAGGTTACTTCGACTGATACTGTAACAAAAGATGCAAATGGTAAGAAAAAACAGCAGGTATATTCATATAAAAAAGATGATAAAAAATACACAGAGATCGTTAATGTTTTAGATCAGTATTCTTATCATTTTACAACAAAGACATTAACTAACTCATCTCAGATGAGTGATTCTAGTAAGCCACAGATGATAATGTTATTTGGAAATAAAATGCTTGTGATCAGTGATTCAGGAGAAATCCTTCTAGATAATCATGTATACCGCATGGGATATTCTGGTGGAAAAGATGCGAAAAAAATGACGAAAAGCATCAACAAGATTTTAAAGAGTGAATAAAATATAATATAGGGGAAGATATCATGGGATATAAACGTCTTTATAAAAATTTGATCGACATTATCAAGGAAGAACAGGCAAAATTGGGATTTCGAAGAGAAAGTATCCGTCTGTACTATCCACTAAGTTCGTTAAACCATTTTTTTGAAACACAGGATACAGAAGAACAGATGAAAAACAGACTTCATGGAATACCAGATTTTATCAAAGAAACTTTAGGAGATATCAAAGTTACTAGCAAAAAAGAAAGATTTTGCTTCTATATTCCAGAAGAAGGCAGTAACTACGTCCATGAAAATACAAACCCCAATGAATTTATCAAAGAACTGGTAGAAATCGTTGGAAAACACGGATGTAAAATGGAAGATATTATTGCGTTATTTAAACAATATGATAAAAATGTGTTTGTAGAAGAAATTCATAATGGAGAATTTGATTATCTGATCCGTTTTTCAGAAGAAAATGAAGATCCATATTATTACTGCTTTCACGATGAGGGATGTCACATCATCTATCACCGTTTTTTACCAGAAGATTATGAAGATTTCGGATTTTAAACAATGTTATTAAGAATATATACAGGAGGAATAAGCTATGAGTGAATTATTAGACATGATCAAAACAAGAAGAAGCATCAGAAAGTACAAATCAGATATGGTACCAAAAGAGATCATTGATAAGATCGTAGAAGCAGGAACTTACGCAGCCACAGGAATGGGACAGCAGTCACCGATCATTCTTG
>ERZ827496.4777-NODE-4777-length-10185-cov-36.695558_pt1 | contig 10185 bp, 12 predicted proteins | sample MGYA00519769_ERZ827496 | MGnify/ENA primary metagenome ERZ827496 (study PRJEB31778, sample SAMEA3449327) | human gut metagenome | biome: human gut; feature: human-associated habitat; material: faeces | place: United Kingdom | collected 2010/2012 ...
AGAACAAAAAACACCATCAAAAGAACGCGTTCTTTTGATGGTGTTTTTTGTTCTCTATATGGCTAAGATGAGGTGAATGGGGGTGTTTGGTATGAACGCGAATTGGATTGGCAAAAGCAATGCTTCAACTCTTGTTTTATGTGCAATATGAAACCTTTTGTAAACCTTTTGCTTCTTTCAAAGTTTTTTTCACTGAGACATAGTTATATTGTCACATAAAAGTCTTACATTTGCAATGTCTATCTCATACCGAAAGCCCCGACGGGCAAAGGTTGGGCAGGCATATACATAATAAGGCGTATCTGTACGCTTTGGTTTTGACTTGTTAGAACTTCGCAAACTCTATGGATTGTCAAAAACAAAGCAACGGAAACGCCTCATGGGGTGTATTGTATACGGTCCTCATTTGCTTCGGACGGTTATTCCGCTCGTTGTCAATGGGGAGAATTTTATACTTACACTAACGTGGGGCTTTCGACGTTGCTCGTTTCGACAATCTGGGCAATGCGAAGGCCTTAACAAGTGGGACGAGTGACAGACTGGCTCCACGTTTCTTATTTTTGTATATCAAACTATAGAATAACTTTTAATTCTCTTGAGGGGCAAAGGAGATGTATTTCGTACTATGAAATGTAAAAACTGTGGAAAAGAGTTCCCCGATGGTTCTGCTTTTTGTCCGAATTGTGGAAATATAACCAATTCAAATAAGAGTAATAAGAAGTTTCAGTTAAAGACTTTGTCCTTGAAAAGCATTTTGATGGCTATAGCTGTTGGCATTTGGATGTTAGTTCTTCAGAACTTGGGAGTAATACCAGTTGCTCAAGATGTTCGTATAAAAAAAACAGTTAAGGTTTCTGGAAATGTAGATGTAGACAATACTATAGACGTTAATCTTCAAGAGATTAATGGGAGAAGTGACGTATTCTTTAACAATCCCTTGCGAGGTGATGACAACAAATATTATAGAATACCTGTAACAACAGAGTGATATGGAAAAACTATTCAAGTATATACTCGCCATACTCGTAGTCTGTACACTCGTGGGTATTTTTGTAGCATTAAATAATCCTCGTCCAAAGTTAACGTTTAACGATAAAATAAGATTGCGGCAAATTATCACAAGATGTAATGCGGACTTGCCTCGTGAAATAGGAACGATAGGTTATTTGGACAGCATGTCGTTTGCGGATGAAACAATAACTTATGCCGTCAGTGTGAAAGGGGACGACAGGATTATGCAGGTATATTCAGACAACTATGATGAATTTAAGGATATGCTGAAGTACTCCTTTATAGAAATGAATGGGCAAAAGAACTTGGGAAATACTTTCGCACACTGTTTAGAAGCTAAAGGTTTGAACATCTGTTTCAAGGTCTCAACGGAGAACAAGAAATCCATGTCATGGAATATTACAGGCAAGGAGCTTAGCGCATTTGTTGATTCTTGTAAGTTATCTCCGACAACAGCTTTAAAGAAGGTGATTGACATGCAGATTAAAATAGTCAATCTGAAATTACCCGTCACAACAAGTGACTCCTCAAAAGCAACAACAGTGGCGATAAATAGTATAGTTGGAGATGTAAAAGATGAGAGTTGCTTCTTACAATCGATAAAGTACGAAGGAAATAATCTCCTTTTTGAATATAAGGTCAATGAAGAAGGTGCGAAAGACATAAAAAAACTAAAAGACAGAGAAAATGATTTGGAATTTATGGATGCTTTAGTCCAAGAACTTGCACAAGACAAGGATGTACTGGAATTTATTGGTTTGCTCGCAATTTCCCATTCTAATATGGTATTGGTCTACAAAAATTCGGCCAAGCAAATCTCTCTTAAACTGCCATATATCATACTCAGAAATCATTGTAAAATACCGGAAGACTTATTGTCAACCAACTAAAATCATAAGAATATGCTACAAGATCAATTTTTCAGTCGTCTATTGCTTGTTGTTGTTTTCGGTGTAGTTTATGTCTACACCATGATGAAGATGGCAAGTTGTAATTCTGTGGAAACAGTACAGCAGAAACATATTGTATTAAAAATCATAGGCACAATAAATGTCCTATTGGGTGTGTTATGTCTTGCTGTTGGCATATTTTGGCTAACACAAGTGCAATACCCAGAGCAAACAATAGACTTCTCTTACAGTGCCAACCAAATCGTTAGAACTTCTGACAAATATGTTGTGTGGGGCTATCCGACATTCGAACAGAGTAGTGCAATTATGGGCATAACCAACGTGTTCTCAAGTTTGGCTTTGGCTGCATATTGCTTCTTTTACAAAAAGTCAAATAGAAAATGGTGGAAGAAGATTCTTAGATTTTTCTATGGATTGCTGATGTTTGCATTTTATTGTTCAGCGACAAACTTTCATTATTTTGATGCACCAGAAATGGTTGCACCAGGTCTTTTCTGTTTGATGTCAGGTTATGCGTTGACAAAGGCAAAGAAACGGAATATGCAGTTTGCCGAGAAGAAAGAAAATACCGACATACATAAAATGGAGGACGAAGAATTAGAGACTTATTCTAAAACAAAAGATGAAACTCAATTTATGCCTTTTAACAAAGTGTTGGACGTTGATAAACTAAACGAAGAATGCAAAGTACAACCTACGGACAAGTTAACACAGACAAACGTTTCAGTAACAGAACAAAACAAAGTGGACGAGGTATCTTCTAACGATAGTATGAAAACTGTTAAATATTGCAGACATTGTGGAAGGAAAGTGGACTACGACAGTTCTATTTACTGTAAGTACTGTGGGAAAGAGTTGTGATATGTGCATTATGTTCTACGCTCTACGGCTTGGAAAAGGTCAAATAAAGTAAAGGAGAATTAGCAAATGCAAAAGAATAAAGTCTTGATTATTTTAATGGGCAATAGTAAAAGTGTTAATATTTAAAAACAATAAATACATAATTATGAAAGCAACAACAAAAAACAATATCAGCAAGACAACATGTTTAACATTTTGTGTATTTGTCCTTTTAGTTTTTATAAACTGTAAGGGAATTCCTAAACAACCAGTAGAGGGCGCAAATCAATACTGCGAGGATTTAGCTAATTTTGCTGTAAAAAATGATTATAGTCACGCAGATGAGCTTACTCGAAACTACCTTGATAATTATAAGGATGATGACCTAATTGTATTCATAATGGAAGTCAAACGACAATTATGTACTTCCGAAAAACATCATCTTGGAGTTTTTATTTCAAATGCAGACTGCGCCAAATATCCAAATATGACGGAATTAATGCGCCGAGTAGTAGCTGTTTCAAAAGCGGAAGAACTCAATGTTCAATATACAGGTTCTGGAACCGAAAAAGCAGCGTTGTTCTGTTCTATTCTTACGGATTTAGCAAAGGTACAGGATTATAATAAAGCAAAATCGTTAATGAAAGAATTCGTTAATGATTATGTAGATGAATTTTATCAAGATGGAGCAGTTCATTTTAATGACAATCGATACAAAGAATGCAAAGAATTCTGTGTATCATTCAAAAAAAACATGACACGGGATATTTGGAGGTTCCTAAATTCTGAAGGTATGCAATCAGAAGAATATAGTCAGTTCCAAATGATGGCGATATTAGCCTTGCAAGCTGCAGAAGATGGACGAGACTGAAAATTCGATATAGAAACATATCTGTAATAAATTTAAATTAGAAACATAGTAGTAATGGAGAAACAACAAGTATATTGTCGCTACTGCGGCAAACTCATTGATGAAGATGCACTTTTCTGTACTTATTGTGGAAAAAAACAAGGGGATGTAAGAAAAGGCATCTTTGGTATAAAGGAAAAGTCAAAACAATATGTGGAATTTTTGGCATCTGCAATATTGGCGATATTTGGCTTATTATGTTTACCTTTTAAGAAGCTTGTAAGCATTCGTTTTTCTGAGGTTCAAAAAGATAAGTTTAGACGGGTGAAAAAACTTGTTTTACGCTATTTCATCATAATTATTGCAATGTGCACAGTTATTGGCGGTGGAATAGCTGGGTATTCATACTATTATGATGAGTACCTTCCTGAAAAATATGAAAAAGAGGCATATAATGATATAATCAATAGGTTCAACATGTCAAATGATTCTTTGAAATTGGAACTGGCCATGAAGATATGCCAACCTTCTTATCCATGGGAAAAGGAATATCCAAAGATTGAAGAAGGGCGTATGACAGTCTTACTAAGATTTGAGGATCGTTCTACAACTGATGGATATTGTGGTAAAGCAAGTGACTTTATCATTGCAAAAGCTAAGAAAAACAATGCAAAGGCACAATACTTTGTGGGAATGATGTTGCTTGGTGGTGAAAATTCAATTTGGCTTTCAGATACGACACGAGCTGTGTATTGGTTTAACGAGTCTGCAAAGAATGGCTATTCGAAAGCATTTGGTGAAATAGGAACTGCATACGAACAAGGAATAGGCGTTAGCTGTGACACGATTAAAGCAGTAGAACTATTCAAAAAAGGAGCAAATCTAAATGATTCCAAATCTCAATATAAATTGGGATGTATGTTTCGTGATGGTATATATATTGAAAAAGGTTGGCATTGGGAAACGAAGTCGACTACTGAATATATGAGCGATAAAGACAATGTGATACGCGAATATTGGGACGATCAAAGATGTACTAGCGTGTATGTATATCGTGAAAAAGTTACAGACTATGAGACTTTGGTCCCCAAAGATATAAATAAAGCAAAATACTGGTGGAGAAAAGCATCTGCCCAAGGATATACAGACGCAACTATTAGTCTTCAACAAGTTTATGATTAAAGACTTATAAAGATCAAAGGAGAGGTGATGTCTAATCACCTCTCCTACATGTCACAAAAGAGTATATGAGAAAGGCTGTTTTGATTTTGGTAATATTATACCCATTAAATTCATTGGCTTTAAATATTCGCCCCGAAGACCTTTATGATTATGATTTTGGGGGGCAACCTTGTTTAGAAGAGGTTTTTATGCACATTGGATTGTCAATAATGTTTGCATTGTTGATGTATGGAAGTGTCGCTATTCAGGAAAAAGCAAGGAATAAGATAATATCAAGAGTAGGTTCTATCATAGCATTTATTTGCATATTAGGATCTGCTTATAATTTTCTTCCTTGTATAGCTACATTTTGGTTTTGGATAATAGCTGTTAGCATAGTTGTTGTAGCTGTCATTGTTGGACTAATTGTACAAAGCATTATGAGGACTCATGCATTTTTGTATTTTGCAGGATTATTATGCCATTGATAGTGGTTGGTAATGTGTTGGTTAATAGCCATTTGTGGCGGACGCGAATTATCGCGTCCCTACCATGTTGTGCGCATTGATGGATGGGCTTTTGTATGATAATTCCTGTGTTTGCAATGTGTTAACTTGCTGATATGTAATGGAATAGATGATGTGAATGGATATTTTTTTGGGGGGAGAGGGAGAAGGGGGGAGGTGGGGTTTTTGGGGTGGTTATGTAGAATTAACAAAGGTTATATATCTGTTAGGATTTATTTTTGTACTTTTGTTGTTTAGATGATACGAGCCCGTTTTGGCTTTGTTTTTGAATGAGTTGGAAAACTGTTGCTGGTGTGGCAGTTGAAACATGCCAAGGCATGTCCCTACGCTTTTTTCAATTTATTTGGGAATGATTTTGCCTGGGGCTTCTAAATGTTTTTTTTGTGCTATGAAGAAGATTTTCACTGTGATGGTGGCTGCCTTTGTTTGCCTTGCGGCTTTTGCGCAGGGCCACGCCACCTATAAGGTAAAGGAACACGATTTTGGCTACATCAAGGAGGCTAAAGGGGCGGTGTCGCATACGTTTGAACTTAAAAACACTGGCGACAAGCCTTTGGTGATTATGCAGGTGGTGACTTCGTGTGGCTGCACTCGTCCCGAATTTCCCACCAAGCCCATCAAACCGGGCAAAACGGCAAAAATCAAGGTCACATTCAATCCCGCAGGGCGTTCGGGTGCCTTTATGAAACCTGTAAAGGTGAAAACCAGTGGCGATGAAGGTCGCACCACGCTGACCATTCGTGGCACGATTATTCCAAGAAAATGACGACGCTGAAGCGAAATATGATGCTGTGGGCACTGTGCCTCGTAAGCCTTGCGGCTGTGGCGCAGAGTGTGCCGTCGTGGCTGGAGACCACCCACGATTTCGGCAAGTTTCGCGATAGCCTGAAATCAGTAAGCACCACCATGCGAGTGGTGAATCGTGGCGATTCGGCTTTGGTGATTACGCGTGTGCAGTCGAATTGCGGTTGTACCGTGGCAGAATACACTCGCCAAGCCATTGAGCCGGGCGACACCGGCAGCGTGCAGGTCACCTACAGCACACGCGACATACCGGGACCGTTTGAGAAAAAGGTGTATGTATATACCAACGGCAAGCCACGCAAATCCACGCTCACTGTGAAGGGCAGCGTGATAGGCTCTGCCGAAACTGTGGCTGAGCGCTATCCGTTCGGTTTCGGCCCTATTCGCCTGAACTCCGCCAGTATGCCACTGGGCGAGGTGTTCAGGGGCAATTCACGCAATGCCTACATCAGCGGCTACAACACATCGAGCGACACGATGCTCGTGCACGCCGCCATCAACTCGAAATACATTTCTTGCCACGTGCTCCCCGACACCATTGAGCCGGGCGGCATATTTATCGTATCGGTGCATTGTTCATCGGCTGGCGCGCCACAATGGGGATTCAACGCCGACACGGTGAAGATGACGGCACACTCGCTCCACGGCACCGAGCAATACGAAGGCAAATTCAACGTGATGATCCAAGTGAAGGAGAACTTCTCACGCATGACCGAAAAGCAGCGTCGCAATGCGCCGGTGATTGAGGTTTCGACCGACAAGGTGGACTTTGAGACGTGTGCCCCCAACGAGCCCGTGAGTCGCACATTCTCCATCACCAACCGTGGCAAAGACGTGCTTCGCCTGCGCAGGCTGTTTGTGCCGGAAGGGGAGGGCATCACCGCCACCAGCGACCGCGACGAGTTGAAGAAAGGGCAGTCGGCTACCGTGAGCGTGACGCTCGACACATCGGTGCGTGCCAATAGCGTGGTGAACACCCTGCTCACCATCATTGCCAACGACCCCTACACCCCACAGACGCAACTGCGCCTGGTGGGCATTGTGAAATAAGAAAAAACAATAAAAAAAGATAAGAAGACATGAGTAACAATCAGCAAAACGATGGCCACCATCAAATTGAGCATCCCGAAAACGATGCGCAATACACAGGACTGCAAGTGAATGCTGGCATTGAAATGCCGCCAATGAACAACCCCTACATGAAGCGTCGCAAAAAGCGTCCGCAACTGTCGGTAGCCGATTATGTGGACGGCATTCGTAAGGGCAACCTCTCGGTGCTTGGTCAGGCTGTCACTTTGGTGGAGAGTCTGGTGCCAGAGCATCAAGTGATTGCTCAGGAAGTGATTGAGAAGTGTTTGCCTTACACCGGCAATAGCAAGCGCATCGGCATCACAGGTGTGCCTGGCGCTGGTAAGAGCACATCAATCGACGTGTTTGGCTTGCATGTGCTTGAAAAAGACCCTGCCAACAAGTTGGCGGTGCTGGCGATTGACCCAAGTAGCGAACGCTCAAAAGGCTCAATCCTCGGCGACAAAACGCGTATGGAGAAACTTTCCGTACACCCCAAGGCATTCATTCGCCCTTCACCCTCGGCTGGATCGCTTGGCGGTGTGGCTCGCAAGACGCGCGAAACCATCGTGCTCTGTGAGGCTGCCGGCTACAACAATATCTTTGTCGAGACCGTGGGTGTGGGCCAGAGCGAAACCGCCGTTCACTCGATGGTGGATTTCTTCTTGCTGATTCAACTCGCCGGCACAGGTGATGAATTGCAAGGCATCAAGCGTGGCATTATGGAAATGGCTGATGGCATCTGCATCAACAAGTGCGACGGCGACAATGTGGACCGCGCCAACCTTGCCGCCAACCAGTTCCGCAACGCGCTCCACCTCTTCCCCATGCCACCAAGTGGCGTGACACCACAGGTCACCACCTATTCGGGCTACTATGGCTACAACATCGACAAGGTGTGGGAAATGATTGACGCTTATTTCGAAACCGTGCGCAAGAGCGGCTACTTCGAGGAAAAGCGCCGTCAGCAGGAAAAATACTGGATGTACGAAACCATCAACGAGCATCTGAAGAGCCATTTCTACAACAATCCCGAAATTGAGCGTCTGCTTAAAATCAAGCAGGAAATGGTGCTCGGCAGCAAGCAATCGTCGTTTATCGCCGCATCTGATGTGCTGAAATTCTACTTCGACTCTTTAACCAAAAAATAGTGATATGAAAAGGTTCGTAAGACTGATGGTGGCCCTCCTTGTGGCTTGTGTGGTGGGCAGTTGCTCCATCACACGCGAGTTGGAGCAAAACGCTTCGCCCATCGCATTCACGGAGGTGAACAACTATTTTGTGAAAAACAACTCTGTGCCACAAAAACTGCTTCGCAAGGTGATCAACACCGAAAGCGAGTTCCGCGCCATTTTCGGTGAGGCGGCGGTGATGGGCAGCAATGGCCAGCCCACGCCCATCAATTTCAAGCGACAGTTTGTGCTGGCGGTGGTAAGCCCCGTTACCGACACCGACACGCAGATGTATCCGCTGAGTGTGCTCCAAAACGGCAACGCCATCATTTTCAACTACAAAGTGGACAAGGGCAGCAAAATGTCGTACTCGATTTGCCCATTTACGGCTGTGGTGCTCGACCGTCCTGCCACCAACTCCTCTTACGAAATCTATTGGAACGAACGATAATCCCCCGCATAAAAAGATATGAAGAAATACACTTACGACCATCCACACCCGGCAGTCACTGCCGACTGCATCGCACTCTCGCCCGAAGGTGGCGAAATGCACGTGTTGCTGGTGCAACGCAAGAATGAGCCGTTTAAGGGACATTGGGCTTTCCCCGGCGGATTTATGAAAATCGACGAGGACGCACCAGCCGCTGCAAGGCGTGAACTCCGAGAGGAGACTGGCATCGCGGCAGGTCAACTGATGCAAATCGGAGCCTACACTCGCCCCGACCGCGACCCACGCGAGCGCGTTATCTCCATCGCCTTTGCGGCGTATTTCGACAAGCGACCAGCCGTCACCGCTGCCGACGACGCGGCTGAGGCACGCTGGTTCCCCGTCAACGCACTCCCCCCATTGGCGTTCGACCACGCCGAAATGCTCCGCGACGTGCAAGAACTCATCAATCCCACATAACCGATTTGGATTAAATAGAGGCTGCCCTTGCTGGTGAAGCAAGGGCAGCCTTCATTTTTTTATGCTATGAAAAACTGTTTGGGTTAGTGGAAAAATTGACTCAGTGGATAGATACTGGGGGGCACTGAAACAAAAAACATAAAAAACAGCCTTTTGTCGATGCCAGTGCTTCGCACCTGTCGTTAGTGCTGTGGCATATCTGATTTCAAGCAAACCACATAAATCACAAACCAAAAGAACCGTCCCTTTGGTTTGTACATGGCACGGTTGCACAAGTCGCTGTTTGCCGGCAAGGTGGGCAAATGTATCGTGACCTACGTTACGATATTCTTCATCGTCATACTGCTGAGCGGCGTGTGGATAGTGTGGCCTAAAAACCGACAGCAATGGCGGCAGCGATTCACTATCGCCACCGGCAAAGGGCGGCGCAAGTTGTGGTTTGACTTGCACACCTCGCTCGGATATTGGGTGGTGTTGTGGTTGGTGGTGCTTGCCCTCACAGGAGTGGCGTTCGGTCTGCATCTGCTGCCACGCGGCGAAATGATGCGCCTGTTCCATGCCATACATGTGGGCAGTTGGGGCGGAATAGTCACCAAAATTCTCACATTCATCGTGTGTGTGGTTGGTGCCACACTCCCCCTCACAGGCTACTACATCTATTTCAAAAAACGTTTGTCATAACACACATTAATACGAGTTTCAACTAACATCTCTCTAACCCTAAATCGATGCTGATTGGGGTTTACACCCTAAATCTCTCCCTCGCAAGGCATTTCACCCCATCCAGCCTTGCGAGGGATTTTTTTGGGAATGATATATAAGTTGTCCCTGTGGTTATTTAGTAATGATTGAAAAAAATCCCGTAGGGATTTGATGTGAGTAGGCAGGTATGCAGCGAAGGTTATGCGAAATGAGCGAAGCGAAATGGAGCATA
>ERZ827496.4784-NODE-4784-length-10169-cov-9.454716_pt1 | contig 10169 bp, 9 predicted proteins | sample MGYA00519769_ERZ827496 | MGnify/ENA primary metagenome ERZ827496 (study PRJEB31778, sample SAMEA3449327) | human gut metagenome | biome: human gut; feature: human-associated habitat; material: faeces | place: United Kingdom | collected 2010/2012 ...
GTGCTTTTCTGGTTCTCTTTTGGCACGCAAAAGAGAACTTAGCCCAGCGAAAAAGTGCTCTACCCCCGCGCCACCGGCGCGAGAAAACGCTCTCCCATCATCACAGAAGAGCCTCCTCAGTAACAATATGTACTTTCCCTTGCCGCCCCATCAGCTCTTCCTCCGGCAGCGGCGGAGCCTTCTCCGCCCAGAGCCACCACCCGGCCCAGAGGACGGGGACCGCCGCCGCAAGGGCCAGCCCCGGCCAGAGCACAGCCGGATAGCCCAGCGCCGCACTGCCGGGCCAGAACACCGCCGCTGCGCAGAGCGCCAGCGCCGTCCAGCCCTCCCAGAAGATCGTCGTCCATTGTGTTTCCTGTCGCATGGCTTTTCGCCTCCTTCTGGCCCCAATATAACGCACTCCGGACGAAAAATGAGGCGAAACGGCCCGCCTTACACACAAAAACATCCCGGTTTGAGCCGGGATGTTTTTCTAATTCTGGTCATGACTCTTCCCCACCCACGAGCAGACGACTCCGCACACAAGGCTGGTGGTAATACCTGCCGCAGCGGCAGTCAGCCCGCCGGTGAGGATGCCGATGGCCCCTTCCTCTTCAATGGCCGTCCGCACGCCTTTCGCCAGCAGATGGCCGAAGCCCAGCAGCGGCACGGTGGCCCCGCAGCCCGCGAACTCCGCCAGCGGCGCATACCACCCCACCGCCGAGAGAATGACGCCTGCCACCACATAGCCCGTCAGGATGCGGGCCGGGGTCAAACCGGTGAGGTCGATGAGCAGCTGGCCGATGACGCAGATGCAGCCGCCCACCACGAAGGCCCAGAAGTAATTCATCCGTTTTCCTCCTTCTGCTGCGGGCTGCGCAGCTCCACGAGATGGGCGATGGCCGGGATGCTCTCCTTCTGCAAAAAGGTCGTCTGGCTCATCAGCGCGCCGGTGGCGATAAAGAGCACCCGCTTCTGCGTTCCCTTCTCGAGGCGGGGCAGGATATGCCCGCAGAGGACGGAGGCGCAGCAGCCCGGGCCGGAGCCGCCGCTCTTCACAGTCTGCTCGGCGGCATCGTAGAGGATGCAGCCGCAGTCCACATGGTTCTTGAGCAGAAGTCCTTCTGCCGTCAGCAGGTCGCGCAGGAGCTGGCTGCCCACATGGCCGAGGTCGCCGGTGTAGATGCGGTCGAAGTCCGCCGGGGCGCTGCCGGTGTCCTTCAGATAGCGCAAAAGGGTCGCGGCGGCAGCGGGGGCCATAGCCGCACCCATGTTGTTGATGTCTTTTATTTTATAGTCCTGCACCCGTCCGAAGGTGGCGGCGCAGAGCTGCACACCCTCACCGGCGGGCCGCAGCAGGCAGGCACCCGCCGCCGTAGCCGTCCACTGGGCGGTGGGCGTGCGGACAGCGCCGTAGCTCAGCGGCGTGCGGAACTGACGTTCTGCCGCACAGAAATGGCTGGACGTCATCGCCAGCAGGCCGTCGGCCATACCTGCACTGCACAGCGCCGCGCCGAGGCCCAGCGCTTCAGCCATCGTGCTGCAGGCCCCGAAGAGGCCGACAAAGGGGATGCCCAGTTCCCGCAGGGCGTAGCTGGACGCGGTACACTGGGCCTGTAAGTCGCCCGCCAGCGCGAGGCTGACTTTATCCGGCGTCGTCTCAGCCTTTTTGAGGCAGAGCCGCGCCGCCCGCAGGGCCATTTCTTTCTCGGCGGCCTCCCAGTTGGACTGGCCGAAAAAGTTGTCGGCGCTCAGCTCATCGAAACAGGCGGCAAGGGGGCCTTCGCCCTCCTTTTTGCCGCCGATGGCCGCATGAGCCGCCACGACGGGGGGCGTCGGGAACAAAAGAGTGTCTCCGCGTCGTGCAGCCATCACAGTTTCCTCCTTTATGGGGCTGATTTTATCTGTTTTTTGTGGTATACTGAATTTTAGTATGAAAGTGCAATTTCCGCACTTCCTTATGCGTATCCTTGGCAGGGGAACTTTTACTGCAGCAGCCAGTAGACGCTGCCGTAGAGAACCGCCGCCAGCGTACCGTATACGATGACCGGCCCGGCGATGATGAACATCTTCGCGCCGGTCCCCAGCACACGGCCCTCGGTCTTGAACTCGATGGCCGCACTGACCACCGCATTGGCAAAGCCCGTGATGGGTACGAGGGTGCCTGCGCCCGCTTTCGCGGCCAGCTTCTGGTAGAGGCCCAGCGTCGTCAGCAATGCCGACAGCGCCACCAGCGTGCAGCTGGTGAGCGTCCCGGCCAGCTCTTTGTCGAGCCCCATGGTCAGATACCACCCGCGCAGCACCTCGCCCAGCAGGCAGATGCCGCCGCCCACGCCAAATGCCCAGAGGCAGTCCCCGCCCAGCGGTGAGGGCGGGCCGACCCGGCGCACCCTGCGCCCGTATTCCTCAGCCGACATTTTCATCCTGTTCGCCTCCCGGGAATAGAATGTCCGCCCGTGTGCAAAAATATACACACCCTCAACAAGAAAGAAGGTCCATTATGAATTCCTCTGCTCCTCATCCTCACCGCCGGCGCCTTACCCGCGCCGAGGTGCGCCGCCGCAGACGTAACCGCGCCATCCGCCGGGTGGCCGGCCTTACCGTGATGCTCTGCGTCGCCGTAGGCGGCGTCTCCTTCCTGCTCACCCGCCATGCCGCCATCCCCAGCGCTTCGGCGGCGTCCGCCATCTCCATGCCGGCCCAGAGCATCGCCGATCCCACTGTGAGCTCTGCCGAGAACACTGCTGCGCCCGCCAACGCCCTTGGCCTGACCGCCGACGAGGCCCGCGCCATGCTGGCCGACCCGCTGATGGTGCTGGTGAATCACACCAGCAAGATGCCGGACGACTATACTTTCGATACCAAGGAGTGCGGCTCTGCCACCGCCGTCAACAAGACGCTGCAGACCGTGGCCTGCGACGCCTTCCTCTCCATGCAGAAAGCCGCTGCCGCCGACGGCGTGACCGTCTGGATGCAGAGCGGCTACCGCAGCGTCAAGTACCAGACCAGCCTCTACGAGCGGAAGACCAAATACTACCTCGACAAGGGCTACGACAACGCCACTGCCAAGGAAAAGGCCGCTGCCGTCGTCAACCCTCCGGGATACTCCGAGCACAACTGCGGCCTCGCCGCCGACCTGAACAGCCCGGAGCACACCGGTCTGGACGAGGGCTTCGAAAAGACCGCCGCCTTCCGCTGGCTCTGTGAGCACGCGGGCGACTACGGCTTCATCCTCCGCTACCCCAAGGACGCAGAGGACAAGACGGAGATCATCTACGAGCCCTGGCACTGGCGGTATGTGGGCGTGGAGAACGCCGCTAAGATCAACGCCAGCGGCCTGTGCTTTGAGGACTATATCGAGACTCTGCAGAGCATCGCCGCCGAGGGCTGAATCCACTGGTGAAGAAAAGGTTAAAATTTCACGCTTCGTTTGCAATTCTGCCGTCGATATGGTAGACTATCTTGGGGTTTTGGGCCGACAGTTTTTGGGGCGGCCGGGCCTCAGAATTTTAACGACAAAAGAGGGAAATCTTTTATGAATATTCGTCTGAAACTCGTCCTTTCTGCTGCTGCGCTGGCTGCGGGCTGTGTCCTGCTGGCAGGCTGCGGCGGCTCTGCTTCCTCTGCATCCTCTTCGGCCTCCTCCGGGGCTGCCAGCCAGAGCGCCTCTGAGCCTGCTGCTTCCGTCTCCGCCGAGGAGAACGGCGCTTCCGACGCCGTGGCTTCTGCCGTAGACGCCCTGCTCAAGGCTGACCCCATCTCCAACCAGTTTGAGATAACGGCCATGAACATCGAGTACGACTTTGGCCTGAAAGCCGACGATGTGACCAGCTACAAGGGCCTCAAGAGCAACGACAACGGCGACGCCGGTCTGGTGCTGGCCATCCAGCCCGCCGCTGGCAAGGCACAGGACGTCATGGACACCCTCAAGACCTACCAGCAGGACCAGGTGGCTTTCTACGGCAACTATGCTGAGTTTGCACAGGCACAGTCCAACGTGGAGAACGCCATCATCGACGGCGGCGACGACCTCGTGGTGATGGTCATTGCTTCCAACGACTGCTCTTCTGATTTGACCAGCGCCGTGAAGGACGTTCTGGGCAAATAAACAGACTCTCTCGGGCCGGTGCCGTGGCGGCATCGGCCTTTTTCAGCTTTATCACAATGTTAAAAGGAGGCTGACTCCGTGGTCTTCAGCACCATCATCTTTCTGCTGCGCTTTCTGCCCATCACACTGGCGCTGTACTATCTCGCGCCCCCGAAACTCAAAAATACCGTTCTGTTCCTGTGCAGCCTCGTGTTCTACTGCTGGGGCGAGGTGCGTTTTTTCCCGGTCATGCTGGCGCTCATCCTCATCAACTACCTCTGCGGCCTGGGGCTTGAGCGCTTCGAGCAGAACAAGACCGCCCGTCTCATCCTGCTGCTCATCGCGCTGGCGGGCAGTCTCGGGATGCTCTTCTACTTCAAGTATGCAAATTTCGTGCTCAGCAGCATCAATGCCATCTTCGGCACCGGTTTTGCGCCCATTCAGGGCATCAGCGTACTGCCGCTGGGCATCAGCTTCTACACCTTCCAGACACTTTCCTACACCATCGACGTCTACCGCCGGGATGTGGAAACAGAGCATAACATCATTGATTTCGGTGCTTACGTCGTCATGTTCCCCCAGCTCATCGCCGGCCCCATCGTCAAGTACCGGGATGTCTCCGACCGTCTCCACGTCTACAAAGGTCGCTATGAGCTCAAGCAGATCGAGGACGGCATGACCCTGTTCACTTTCGGCCTGGCAAAGAAAGTCCTGCTGGCCGACGCCATCGGTGCGCTCTGGACGGACATCATCGGCGTAGCGGACAGCCCCTCCGTCTCCTTCGTGGGCCTCGCCAACGCCTCGACCCCGCTGGTCTGGCTGGGCGTCATCGCCTACTCGCTCCAGCTCTATTTCGACTTTTCCGGCTACTCCCTGATGGGCATCGGCATGGGCAAGATGCTGGGCTTCGACTTCCCCCAGAACTTCAACTACCCCTATATCTCCGCGTCCATCACCGAGTTCTGGCGGCGCTGGCACATGACGCTGTCCGGCTGGTTCCGGGAGTATGTGTATATCCCCCTCGGCGGCAACCGCAAGGGCCTCAAGCGACAGATCTTCAACCTGTTCGTCGTCGAACTGCTCACCGGCATCTGGCACGGCGCGAACTGGAACTTCATCTGCTGGGGCCTGTACTATTTCGTGCTGCTGGCTCTGGAAAAGCTCTTCCTCCTGCCCTACCTCAAAAAGGGCAGGGTCTGGCCCCATATCTACACCCTCTTCCTCGTGGTCGTAGGCTGGGCCATGTTCGTGGGCAACGACGCAGGCGTGGAGTTCGGCCTGCTGTTCCGCAAGCTTTTCATCCCTTCCGGCGGCGTGATGCCCCTTTACTTCCTGCGCAACTACGGCGTACTGCTGGCGGTCTCCGTCGTCTGCTGCACCCCGCTCATCGAAAAGCTGTGGAATCTGCTTTCCCGCAATGCCATCACCAAGGCGCTGACCATTCTGGTGCTGTTGACGGTCTCGATGGCTTACGTCGTGGGCAGCACCAACAGCCCGTTCCTGTATTTCAACTTTTAAGAGGAGGCGTGAACGATGGACAAACATTCAAAGCGCTCCGCTTCGATTTTCCGTTATCCGGTCCTTATCGCATTCACCCTGTTTTTTGCCGGGCTGTTCGTGCTGGACCTTGTCACACCGGACCGGGCCTACAGTGAACTGGAAAACACCACCCTCTCCCAGCGGCCCAGCCTGTCCAGCGTCTCGGCTGATGGGCTGAACAAGTTCTTCACGGCCTACACGAAATACGTCAAAGACCAGGTGGTGGGCCGTGACAACTGGGTCGCCCTGCAGAGCACCGTGGAAACGAAGGTGATGCAGAAGGAGCAGAGCGGCGGCATCCTGCTGGGCAAACAGCAGATGATGTTCCCCCGCACCTACGGCCTCGTTTCCAGCGAGACGCGCACCCTGCCCAAGAACACTGCCGCGCTGGAAGCGCTCTGTCAGCGGTACCCGGGCAAGGTCAACGTGATGCTGGTGCCTGCGGCGTCCGCTATCTACCCAGAAAACGTCCCTGCGGGGGCTCCGCTGCTGGACGAGGACCGTTATCTCGACTCGCTTTCCGATGCCGTACAGGCCGCCGAAGGCCGCTTTGTGGACGTGCGGCAGACCCTCACCGCGCACAAGGACGAATATATTTACTACCGCACCGACCACCACTGGACAAGCACCGGCGCTTACTACGCCTACAAGCTGCTCTGCGACACCCTGGGCCTTACGCCCTTTGATCCCTCGGCCCACACTGTGCTGACGGCAGACGGCTTCTACGGCACCCACTACTCCAAGGCGCGGACGCCGGACGCAGAACCGGACACCATCACTTATTACGACCTGCCGAACGCGCTGACCATCTACTCGGTCAGCGGCCCCGGCCAGCCCGCCGACGGTGAGACGACCGGCCTGTATGACACGGCCAAGCTGGACGTTTACGACAAGTATGCCATGTTCCTCCACGGCAACAACGGCCTGAGCCGCATCAAGGGCGACGGCACCGGGCGCATTCTCGTCATCAAGGACAGTTACGCCAACTGCTTCGTGCCTTACCTGACGGCCAACTACGCCGACATCGACGTGGTGGATTTCCGCAATTATAACTACGGTCTGGACAAGCTCATCGCGGACAACGATTACGACCAGCTCCTCGTGCTCTACAGTTTCGACAGCTTCAAGAGCGACCCCTACCTCTACCGGGCCGGCGTAGCGGGCTGATACCGGGAATTATTGCAGTATTTTTCCACAAACTTCCGAGGTGTTTTTCATGCATTTTCCCGGGTTTTTGTGGTTTCTGTCCAAAACCCTTGCACAAAATCCAGCGTTGTAGTAGAATGATGCTGTCAGAGAAGTTAGCTCTGCAAGAGGGATCTTTGCAGCGCGGTGCGGTGCGCCGTCTGCTGATATGAAGGAGTGATTCTTTATGAAGAAATATATGGAGTTGCCTGCTGATTACGCAGTGCTTTCTGACGATGAGATGACCTACACCACCGGCGGCAGCGCTGTTGGCGGCGTCGTCACCATCGTGGGCGTGGCCGTTCTGGCATCCAGCTATGTCTGGGGCATCTCGCAGGCCAGAGACTGGCTGAGCGTTGACAGCAACCGCAGGGGCAATCCTCTCACCGTCATGGGCCGTGCAATGGACGCCATCAGCGACGATATGTCCAAATCGCCTTCCAACTTCCTGCGTGACGTTGTTTCCACCGGTACGGTGGTGGCTCTCGCTCCCCTGAGCGCGCTGCTGCTCATCCTGTAAGTTTCCCCTTCGGCTTTTCGGGAACTTCTATCTTTTGTCAAAGCGGCGCACACCGCGCCGTCTTGGGATATTGTTCGTAAAGGAGTGCTATTATGGAAAACATCATGATGCTGCCCGCTTCCTACTGCGTGATGAACGAAGAGGAAATGACCTATACCACCGGTGGTGCCAGTGCTATTCAGGCTATCGCTGCATGGGTCTTCCCTCCTTATGCATGGCTTGCGGGCGTCACGGCTATCCGTGATTACCGCAAGAAGAACCCTAATACTTGGACTCAGGACGGTCTGGACTATTTCGCAAATGATATGGGGAAGAGTGTATCTAATTTCCTCTATGACCTTGCGTGTGCCAGTTGGGTTCTGGGTACCTCCGCTACCGGAATTGGCCTTGTGATTAACGCAGCTCTTATCCTGCTTTAATAAATCAGGAGACTCCAAAGAACAACAAAGGCGGCGGCTCTTCCCGTAAGGGAAGGGCCGCCGCCCTCTTTTTATCTGTCCATAAACAGGCAGAGGCACCCGAACCGGATGCCTCTGCCTGTTTATGGACGTGTTGATTTAGTTATTGAACATATCCTTCAGCTTTTTGAAAAAGCCCTTGCGCTTTTCGTAGTTATCCTCTTTCAGGGTGCCCTCGAACTTCTTCAGGGCCTCACGCTGGGTGCGGCTGAGCTTCTTGGGGATCTCGACCTCGCACTTGACGTACATATCACCGCGGCCTCTGCCATTCACATACTGGACGCCCTTGCCGCGCAGGCGGAAGGTGGTGCCGCTCTGGGTACCTTCCGGCACATTGACCTCGACCTTGCCGTCGATGGAAGGCACCGTGATGGTATCGCCCAGGACAGCCTGACTGTAGGTGATGGGGAAGACGACGTAGATGTTGTTCTCGTCGCGCTGGAACACCTCGCTGGGCTGGACAGTCACCGCCACGATGACGTCACCTGCGGGGCCGCCGTTGGTACCGGCATTGCCCATGCCCGAGAGGCGGAAGCCCTGATCGTCGTCGATGCCCGCAGGGACATTGGCCTCCAGAGTCTTCTTGACCGCGATGGTGCCGCTGCCGTGGCAGCTCCTGCAGGGGTTCTTGATGAGCTTGCCCTTGCCGCCGCAGCGGGAGCAGGGCTGCTGGGTCTGCATGACGCCGAAGGGCGTACGCTGCTGACGAATGACAAAGCCTCTGCCGCCGCAGTCAGGGCAGGTCTCCGGGCTGGAACCGGCGGCGCAGCCGCTGCCGTGGCACTCGGTACACTCCTGCTGACGGGTAATGGTGATGTTCTTCTTGCAGCCATGCACCGCCTCGTCAAACGTCAGGGTGATGCGCACCCGGATGTCCTGACCCTTGCGGGGGGCGTTGGGGTTCGCCGAACGGCTCGAGCCGCCAAAACCGCCGAAGCCGCCGCCAAAGATGTCGCCGAAAATATCGCCAAGGTCAACACCGTCGCCGCCAAAGCCGCTGAAACCGCCAAAGCCGCCGGGGCCGCCGCCGTTCTGGGCAGCGTAGTTGGGGTCAACACCGGCAAAGCCGTACTGGTCGTAGAGCTGGCGCTTCTTCGGGTCCGAAAGCACCTCGTTTGCCTCGTTGATCTCCTTGAACTTTTCCTCGGCTTCCTTGTCGCCGGGATTGTAGTCCGGGTGGTACTTCATGGCCAGCTTGCGGTAAGCCTTTTTGATCTCCGCGTCGGTAGCCGTCTTGGATACACCCAGCACTTCGTAGTAATCACGTTTCTCCTGTGCCATAATCCAATCACCTCTCGTATAAGCAGCAACCTCCCCTATATAGCAGCGCACTGCCGCTTCCAGTACAGACAGCCTCAAGCAAATCTGTACAAGCCTGACCGGCCTGCCAATGGCTCCCCTATCAGGGGAGCTGGCGAGCGTCAGCGAGACTGAGAGGTTTTCTCTATAACCAGCAAGAGCCGCCCCGGCAAAACCGGAGCGGCTTTTGCTATTCTACGCGCATACCCGCCGGTTTGGCCGGATACGCACTGCTGTGTCTCAAATCAGACTTCCTTGAAGTCTGCGTCCACAACGCCGTCATCGTTGGGCTTCTGCTGGCCGTTTGCGCCAGCATCGGGGCCGGGCTGTGCGCCTGCGGCCTGCTGCTGGGCAGCAGCGGCAGCCTGATACATCTTCTCGAAGACGTGGCTCAGAGCATCCTGCTTTGCCTTGATGTCGTCGATGGAGCCGGACTGGACAGCGGTCTTCAGGTCGGCCAGCTTTGCCTCAGCCTCGCTCTTGACGTCGGCGGGCATCTTGTCGCCGTTCTCCTTCAGCATCTTCTCAGTCTGGAAGACCATCTGGTCGGCGCCGTTGCGGATGTCCACTTCCTCGCGCTTCTTCTTATCGTCGGCAGCAAACTGCTCAGCTTCCTTCACAGCCTTGTCGATGTCGTCCTTGGACATGTTGGTGGAAGCGGTGATGGTGATGTTCTGCTCCTTGCCGGTACCCAGGTCCTTCGCGCTGACCTTCACGATGCCGTTTGCATCAATATCGAAGGTGACTTCGATCTGAGGCACACCACGGGGAGCCGGAGCGATGCCGTCCAGATGGAAGACGCCGAGGCTCTTGTTGTCGCGGGCAAACTCACGCTCGCCCTGCAGGACATTGATCTCAACAGAGGGCTGGTTATCCGCAGCAGTGGAGAAGACCTGGCTCTTGTGGGTAGGAATGGTGGTGTTACGCTCAATGATCTTGGTGCAGACGCCGCCCAGAGTCTCAATGCCGAGGCTCAGCGGAGTGACATCCAGCAGCAGCAGACCCTTGACGTCGCCCTGCAGGACGCCGCCCTGGATAGCAGCACCGACAGCCACGCACTCATCGGGGTTGATGCCCTTGAAGGGCTCGCAGTTCAGTTCCT
>ERZ827496.4786-NODE-4786-length-10163-cov-2.812327_pt1 | contig 10163 bp, 11 predicted proteins | sample MGYA00519769_ERZ827496 | MGnify/ENA primary metagenome ERZ827496 (study PRJEB31778, sample SAMEA3449327) | human gut metagenome | biome: human gut; feature: human-associated habitat; material: faeces | place: United Kingdom | collected 2010/2012 ...
CCATCTTAAAAAATTTCATATCGTTTACTCCTATTTAAGTAATTAATTGTTCTTTTTCTCCTAGGCATCAATTTACATTCTATGTAAGATAAAATAATTTCTATTTTTTCCCAAAATATCTCATGCAATATTTTATCACTCTCCTTCTCCTGTTATCACAGCTGTTTTTGCTGCTCCTTTCGCAAATTCCTTACCACTTTCTATCGTAAGTTCTCAGAGAACTTACGTAACTTATAATATAATGCATTTAAGGTACCGCAGACCTTACGATGTCTGCTGGTTGATATCATATATCTCTAAACAATTCAGCTGATCCAAAACACATTCCTTCATGCGCTATTGTTTGTAAAATAATTTTATTTTCTGAGACAAAACATAAATCTATCCAGTCTGCAAAAGCATAAATATTAGGATATTCTTGTAAAACTTTTCTTACATCCTTGTTATATTTATATAAATACCAATTATCCGTCATATAATATCCCTTTTTTGCTTTTTCCATTTTAATTATAGTTCCATTTTTACGACATAATCTACTTTCCAAGAAAAATTTTTCTAATTTTTTAAATATTAAACAATTCTTAATTTGTAATTCTTCCCTTTCTTTTTCCTCCTTACTTTTTACCTTCTCAATTGGTATTTTTAATATTAAAATATTACTATTTTCCTGAAGTATTTTTAATATTTTTTTATATTGGGTTATTACTAATTGGTCCATACCAAAATTGCAAATATCTTCATACACCATAATTATTAAAATCCTCCTATTTTAAAAACCAACAATGTACATTCGTAAGGTCTCAGGGAACTTAAGTGTACTTTTACATAAAATAATAATTATCTCTATTTACTTCTATTTTTCTTATTTTAAACCCATGCGAATGATCTTTAAATCCTGGAACTATTGCTTGATATTTCTTTTTTACTTTCCTTGCTTTTTTATAACTACTATAATATCCTATATTCATAGATGCTATTCCTTTGTTTTGCTTTTCGTATATTAACTTATAAACATACATATTTATTACATATCTCCTTTCAAATCGTCACTGCAAAAATAACCATCTTTCCACTCCTCATGATTTATTATATATTTACTTATGTAAAAGTCTTCCTCATGTCCTATAAATCTTGGTTGTGTTTTAAATCTTTCTATTGCTTTTTGAGCTAATTGTTCAGATGAATATACTGCAATTACCTGTTCATCAGATTTTCCACTCTCTTCATCTAAATACCACCAACCCAGTTCATACACTATCATTTTATTTTTCCTCCTCATAATTTATTTCCTATGATATTTTATTATACGGCTATATTCTGATTCAGATCCTTTGCGCCAATTCCCTTTTCCGTATTTTTCATTTAGTATTCTTGTTGCATATTGTTTTTTACTTTCTCCTTTCTTTTGTTTTTTATTACTTATTTGTAGTATACTGTTTATTTTATTTTTTGTCAATGGCATTATGCAAAATAACAAAATATTTCTTTCGATAAGGAGCAACGTTCCTACTTATTTCTGATAATATTTACAAAAAATCCCATCAGACATTTCTGTTTTTATCTTTTTTGTCCAATGGGATTTTATCACTATCCTCTATTTCTGTTCAAAGGGGATCTGGAACTATTATTTATGTGGACACGTTTTTTTCGTAGTTCTGCTTTGTTCTACCTTATTTTTTATGTAACCACATTTTGTACATTGCTGGCAACTATATTCTATTATCGTACAGCCGCCCGCTGCATTTTTTTTATGTGTCCTGACTATTCCACTTTCAAAAGAATGGCTGCATATCGCCTGCACACTTACATCTTCTTCTGAAAGATAGGTGATATTTCCAGCTTCATCCATAAAATAAGCATTCGTTGTGATAAACGGAATCTCTCCCGTTGGAATCCCGTCTACATACCAATCCGGTTTGTTCACAAGCTCTGTTCCGTCTGGAACAAAGACTACATCAGTCAATACTTCTCCAGCTTCAAGTTCTTCATCGTATACAACCTTCGGGCTTTCATATGCCAGTACCGGGATTGCGGTAGCTGCGGACATCAGCAGCAACGCTGCCAGCAAGATTCCTTTTCTGTTTTTCGGTTTTCTTTTGATCATTTTGATTCTCTCCTCCATATTATGATAACGGATCTTTCCTCTGAAATTCAGCACACCGGTATTGGAATCCTGCACTGCTGCATCCAGTATCCGTTTTCCATATTCGATACATTCTTCTCTTGTCAGTGACTGACATACTTTCTCATCGCAATGCAATTCAATGCACTGACGCACTTCCTGATAAAAAAGGTAAGCCAGTGGGTTCCAGAAATGGACTGCATTTACCAGAAAGGCAAGATGTGACCAGAAGGTATGGTGATACCTGATGTGTGTCATTTCATGCCTGGTCTGATACTGTGTTGCTTTTTCATCTTCGGACTGTGCGATCACAACGGTCGGACGCCTGATCCCCTGCGTAAAAGAACCGCATTTTTCCGGGACATATTTTATGGTTACATGATACTTCCTGGCAATCCGGCTGCTAGCATCATCCAGATCATTCTTTGGCTTCTGCCCCGGAATCCGGTGTGCCAGTCTGCGACATTCCCGGTAAGTTTTCAGAAAATGCAGCATATAGATCAGAAAAACAACAACTCCTGTTATCAAAATATTTCGTTTCCAGGTTGCCATTTTTCCAAATGTCATATACCCGTCATTTCCTATATAAAATGTTTTTGAAACATCTTCCCATCGCACTCCTGTATTTACTTTCCGAAAGAGAATATCTTTGTCAGATAAGTCTCTTATCATTCTCTTTAACGGCTCTGACAGCAGCGGAAACGGAAGCAGGTAAAATGCCATCACAAGTCGCAGCAGAATCCAGTGACCGGATGCACTCAGTTTTTCTTTTCCTGTCATTAGGTATAGCAATTTATACGCAACATATGCTACGCTTCCGACCAGTCCCATATATATCGGCAAATCCCACATATTTCTTCTCCTTTGCCCCCTTATTTTCGCTTTATTCTTCTTTTTCGTCTAAAATTTTGCGGAGCTCATCTGCCTCTGTTCTGGTCAGTGATTTTCTTCTGGTGAATGCCAGCAGAAAGTTCTTCAGGGATCCCTGGTATTCATTCTCTACCAGATTTTCCGTCCACTGTCCGATCAGCTCATCTTCTGTGATCGCCGGATAATATAAGCGATAATTTCCTTTCTTGATCGCTGTGATCGCACCTTTATCTATCAGGCGGTTCAGAAGCGTATAGACCGTCTGCTGCTTCCACGTATAGCCTCTGTTTTCCAGCCAGGCTACCACCTCTCTTAATGTTACCTCTTCATGTTTCCAGATGTACTTCATGATTTCATGTTCAGAATCGGATAATCCATACCAACCCATTGTTTTTACCTCCTGTTATATTATATTCTTATAGTTCAGGAACCGGTGGGATTCAGGCAGCTCCTATTACTATATCGTAATATAACTTTAGCAAAAACAGGTCCTCCGGTCAAGTACTATTTCTCTTTTTCTTGACCTTTGGACCTGATATTTTTTACATTTCCTGCTTTTCCAGCACACGGCAGGAGATCGTCCAGGATATGAAGGTAAGCAATGCGACCAAAAGGATTCCGGCAATGCCAAACAAAATTTTATAACTGCTGATGATCTGCCATAAATTTCTGCCCCAGCTACTGATTCCCTGCATGTACTGATCCAGATTTTTCATAATTTCAAAGCCCAGAACCAGAATACCAACCGTTGCCAGAATCACGATCTTTGATTTTTCTGCCCCGAATTTGATCTGTAATGGAACCAGCAGATCTGCAAGGAGAAGCACAATCAGCAGACATATCATTGTCTCTACGCCAAGGACACCTGCTGTCATTTCGCTTTTTCTAACCAGCAGAAGAATCCCACAGGCGATAGCTACGATCAGTGCGGAAACTGCTCCGAATCCGCATACAAAGAAATATTTTTCTGTTGCATAGTCTTTTCTTCTGACCGGAAGGGTAAAGAGAAAGCTGTTTCCATTGTCCATGCTGTCATAACTGATCGTGCTGATCGCAACGCTCGTCATCACGGATGCCATATAAGGCAGGATAAAGGAAATCTCCACCCCTGACAGAAGCAGTAAAACTCCCATTCCAGCAAAGATCAGCATCATTTTTTTCTGATTTTTTATTATTCTGATATCTTTTTCGAACAATCCTCTCATAACGATACTCCTTTCCGGCTGCTGCCTTTTAACATGGTTTTCATCACTTCATCGATCGTTCCCTTTTCAATCACGATCTGCGGCATATTTTCCATGTAATATTGTTTCTGATCGGTGAGACAGCGATATCCAAAATCTTCTTTGCAGTATGCCAGAATATATTGTTTATCCAGTGCCGCAAATTCGGATTCGGTCACTTTTAAAATACCGTATTGATCCAGCAGAACATCGGTATCTTCGTGCAGACGGATTTTTCCCTGATCGATCAGATAAAGATCATCGCAGAGATTTTCCAGATCCCCGGAAATATGTGAACTGATCAGAATTGCCCTCTCTTCCTGCTCCATATAGGCACGCAGAGCATCCAGAATCCCCTCTCTTGCCATCACATCCAGACCGGAGGTCGGCTCATCTAGTATCAGAATTTCTGCCTGATGAGACATTGCCATCAGAATTTTCAGTTTTGCCTTCATTCCGGTTGACATTTCTTTCATCTTTTTATTCATCGGGATATCGAATGTTCTGCATTTCTCTTCGAAATCTGCTTTATCAAACCGATGATACATCTTTTTCAGGATCGCACCTGCATCTTCCGCTGTCAGAATATTCGGAAAGGTCGCATCGGAAAGTACCACTCCGATCTTTTCCCATTCTTCGTTTGTCAGCTGCTGCGGTGTCTTCCCCATCATCCGGATCTCACCGCCGTCTGTATGGATCAGTCCCAGTGATGCTTTGAAAATGGTCGTCTTTCCGGCTCCGTTTGCACCGATCAGCCCGGTGATACTTCCACGCTTTACCTGCATCGAACATTCCAGTGAAAAATTTGCATATTGTTTCCTGACATTTTTTAAATCCAGCAAAATCTCTTCCATCCTCTTCTCCTCCTAATCTTCCAAGATCAGCTCAAACAGCTCCCGTATCTCTGCTTCTGTCATGCCGCAGCTCCTTGCTTTGCGGATCGCCTGTTCCAGATCCGTTTCTACTTCTTTTCTTTTTTCTTCCATGCGAAGCTCTTGATTGACTCCGGATACAAAGCTTCCTTTTCCATGCACTGTAACGATGAAGCCCTCCTGTTCCAGAGCATCGTAAGCTTTTTTTACCGTCAACGCACTGACCCTCAGTTCTTTCGCGAAGGTTCTCACAGAGGGAAGCATCTCCTCCTGTCTCAGTTCACCGCTTAAGATTTTATTCTTGATCTGTGTGCAGATCTGCTCATAGATTGGCTGCATGGAAGAATTGTTGACCATGATGTGCAGGCTTTCGCCGGTTGTGGTCAGCGGGAATTCGGCCAGTGCACCGCTCACGGTGAACATCAGCACGAACAGGATTGCGAGGAACTTTTTCATTGTGTGTACCCCTTTCGCTATTTTAGGGCTTCAGAAGCCCTTATGTCGGCTTGATTATAGCGAAAACGCCCCATATATCACAATATTCAATTGCGATTGGAGCGTTTCCATTTGAATATTCCATATTCATTTTTTGACCATTGTCATAAATTGAATATTATTTCTCGTCTCAGCTTTTCCAGTTGAGCTTTCTGTAACTCATTGGCGTAATGCCTTCCAATTTTTTGAATTTGCGGGCAAAATTGGATTCGTCTAAATAACCGCATTGCTCTACGATCTGCCGCAGCGAATAAGTTGTCGTTGTCAGCAGATTCCTGGCAATATCCATGCGCAGAGAGTCTACATATTGCATGGGCGTTACACGCATGCAATTCTTGAAATAACGAACCAAGTAGGAAACGCTGACGCCGCAGGAGCTGGCGATAAACTCCAGAGACATACCGGTGTCGGAAAGATGCTTTTGCATACAATCCAAAACAGAATCCAGCAATGCAGTATTCAGCAACGGTTTTTCAGTGGTTTGGCCTTCCTGTTCTGTACTTCCAGAGTTCTCAGTCTCCGCTATATCGCTGTATTGCAAAAATGCTACATTCGTGTCCAGCGCTTCATGCAATGCGTGCCGCGCCTGCTGGTAGGATTCGGTCAAACACATGGGATTGTGTACACAAATACCCATTCCCACATGTACATGATGCATATTACTGAATACACGCTTCGCCAGCGAATATGCTTCCGGTGTATCGGTATGGTTGATTACAACTGTCAAGCGTTTTCCGCCGTCGCGTTTTGCGCAGATAGCCATTGAATGTGGTGTGTCAAGTTCTTCACATATTCGAACAGAAAGAGCTTCTGCCTCACTACTTTCTTCATACTCGAGCGCACAGCAAGTAAACTTTGGATATTCAAATACAATGTCCGCCTCCTGGGCGTCCATGTGAAGTTCTTCTACCGTTTCATACTGTCCCCATACAATATTTGAGATAAACAGCTTTTTCTGAATATCCCTCTTCTGCTCAATCGTATCTTCCACCAATTCATTCAGCAACGCATATTCGTCTATCTTACCCTTGCGTATTCCTGCATACTTACTTACCAGCTGATGCAGCGGCTGATAATTATATGCCGCCACAACCCAACTCGCCAAAGCGATGACTATGCACATGATGCCAAGCATAAAGAAATAAAACAGCTGAGTAGCACGGTAATCTGCATACAACACTATAGGATCTGCTATCAGTTCGTATCGATATTGTCCCAGGCTTCCTTCACAGGAAATAACGCTGCTTTTATCAGGTATTGACTCTGTATCATAAAGTGAATATACCAGAGTATCTTGTTCATAGAACCGCACATCCAGCATATCGCAGGTGCGCACGCATTGGCCGTTCACCAAGCCGGTGAGCAGCAGCGTATCTTCCGTCACGCAGGCCAGCACGTCGCTCATCATGTCGGACGCGAAGGCCGTGCGAAGCATCCGGCCGCCTTCCTCCTCGCAGCACAGCCATGTTGCGTCGAGCGTTTCGGCAATTTCCCGTATGGTCATCGCGTTTTTTCCTCCCGCCGTGCTATGTAAAAAATGCATAAGAATAAACCATATGCTTATTATACTTTATATTATACCATCTGTCTACGGCTTTCACAAGGAATTATTTTTGTCAATCCTGCAACAATTCGGGGTCGTAATTGTGAAACGGACGTGTGGAGACGGGTGTTTGGGTCGGGTTCGGGAGACCGTAAACGGTTTGACATAATAATGGAGCCGAATTCCGGATTCGCCCATTGACTGTCCCCATCAAAAATCAGCCGTTCGCCGCAAAAACATTCCTATTTTTTATACAATTTATATCCAACACGCCTTTACAGCGTTCTTTTTTTGTGTTATTCTTTGATAGAACGAACGGTTAGTCAACCAATAAAGACGATCAGCCAATAAACACGAGGATGATATGAGAGAACGAGACGAACAAGCCTTTCAGAGAAAAAAGGCGGAAATTATGGAAGCCTGCTTCAACTGCTACGCGGAAAACGGCCTGACCGGAACGGGGATTCAGGCGCTGGCGGACGCATGCGGCCTGTCCAAGGCCAGCCTGTATACCTATTTCGACACACTGGACGATCTGATCGTGCAATCCACCGCCTACTGCATGAGCAAGGTGGAGGACGATTTCATGCGGCTCGCCCCCACCAGCCCGCAGGATATTCAACGGTTCATCGACGAGGTGCCCTATTGGACGGCAAAGCGTCACGGCAAAAAATACCGGCTGATGTATCAGGTCTACACGCACCCCAAATACATCGAGCACGGCAAGCGATTTTTTGCCGGGGTGACCGAACGCTATTCCGCGTATGCCCGGCAGATGGAGCCGCACCTCGGCATCCCCTGCGAGGTGCTCACGCCCCTGATCTTCATCTTTGTCCGCGCGGCGGTGCATTACGCGCTGTTTGAGGACGAGTATTATTTGAAAAGCCAGATGGACGTTTTGAAACTGAGCGTTTCGCTGCTCAGCAAACAATATCGGAAAGAAGGACAGCCATGAAAAAACGAGGATGGATCGCGCTGCTGTGCGGCCTGCTGGTGGTTTGCCCCGCGCTGGCGGAGCAGACCGACGGGGTTGTGCGGGTCGGCGAGGTGACCTACGATGTGCAGACGGTGCAAAACTCCCTGAATGCCGGTTACCAGCTCTACGAATCTTCGGGCATCAGCCTGAGCGCCGCCCAAAAGCAACAGTTGGCCGACAGCGTGCTGGAGCGCTTTGTGGGGCTGGGCGTGCTGGAAAATCAGCTTCGCAAGGAAGGGCAGGCGGAGATCGACGAGCAGACCCGGCAGGCGCTGGACGAGCAGGCGCGGCAGACCTACGAGGCGGCCTGGCAGCAGATGGCCGAGGCGATTCGGTCGGGAACGCCCAACGCGACCGACGAGCAGATCAGCGCCTTTCTGACCCATATGGGCTACACGCTGGACGCATACCGGCAGGAGGCGGAGCTGACGCTGAAAAACCAGCGGCTCATCGCCCTGTACTGCGGGGATATCTCCGTGACCGATCAGGAGGTGCAGGATTACTACGAGCAGCAATACGTTTCCGTCTATCGGGCGCGCTATGAAGACGACATCCCCCTGTTTGAGCAGGAGGTTCTCCTGAGCGGCGGGCAGACCTATTACATCCCGGAGGGCTACCGGCGGATCAAGCACATCGTGATGGCGCTGCCGGACGCGGACGCCGCGTCGGCGCAGATCGCCGCCATCTATCAAGCGCTGGACGCGGGCGAGAGCTTTGAAAGCCAGATGCAGCGCTATTCCTATGACACCTCCGTTCCGCCCGAGGACGCGGGGTATCTGCTGCACGCCGATTCCCAACTGTGGGACGAAGCGTTTCTAAGCGCGGCGCTGGCGCTTGAAAAGCCGGGGGACGTATCGGAGCCGGTGGTCACGTCGGCAGGTGTTCATATCATCCTGTACGCGGCGGACGAACCGGCCGGCCCGCTGGCGCTGACGGACGAGCAGCACGACCTGCTGACGCAGGCGGCGCTGACGGACAAACAGACCCGCCGACTGGAGGAGCTGGTCAGCCAGTGGCGCGAAGCATACGACATTGAAACCCATCCGGAATGGCTGACGTTTTACGACGAATAGGAGGTTTCCTTATGATGAAACGGCTGCTCTCCCTTCTGCTGACGCTGGCAATCCTGCTGGGCGCGATGCCCGGCTTGGCGGAAACGGCCGTGCCCGTCCTGCGCTCCGCCGAAATCGCCTCGCTGAAAGCGCTGGCGGGCGACGCTCAGACCGGAGCCACGTGGCACGAGGGCATGAGCCCCTCCGCCTCGATGAACGCGCTGCAAATGTGGCAGTGGACCGACTGGTTTCTCTCGGAAAAGCTGCGCAGCCTGCTCGGCTCGGCGCAGGATTACATTCAGTTGGCCTCCGGCCTGTCCGGCAGCACCTTCCAAGCCGATGTCAGCACCTTGGAATGGGAACTGCGCGCGCTGGAAGATCAGCTTACCTATTATGAAGAGCAGCTTTCGGACGGGCGAACGGCGATTCTCAACGGCATCCGCCTCTATCAGGACGTCAGCGCCTCCGCCTATGACCGCGCCCGCGCTTATGACCGCATGATGGAGGCCAAGGAGGAGATTCTGCAGGCCATTAAGACCATCAGCGCCAACTACGCCGACTATACTGCGCTGGTCGCCCGGTGCAGCGAAAGCATGCTGGCCGCGCCCATCAACGAAAGCATGCTGTTCGCGCAGACGAACAGCGTCACCGGTTTAATGGACAAGGCCCGCACTTTGGAAATCTCGGAAAACGCGGCCGACGCGATTGATTTTGACGTGACCGTTATTTCCACCAAGCAGATCTGCATCGCGGTATATGATTCGGATAAAAATCCCCTGTCCGGCGCGCTGGTGCATCTGGTCAACAACAAGGATTCCAAGCGCACCAAGGACGCGGTCACCAATTCCGACGGCCGGGCGGTGTTTTGGGTATCCGACCTGGGCGCGGATGAAAAGACGGATATGAAGCTGGGCCTGCGCGTCACCGCGAACGGCTACCAGACCCACGAAATTCAAACCGTCAAAATCCGCGGCGGACATGGGCGTCATATTCTGGATCTCTCTCAGCCT
>ERZ827496.4789-NODE-4789-length-10158-cov-15.276552_pt1 | contig 10158 bp, 8 predicted proteins | sample MGYA00519769_ERZ827496 | MGnify/ENA primary metagenome ERZ827496 (study PRJEB31778, sample SAMEA3449327) | human gut metagenome | biome: human gut; feature: human-associated habitat; material: faeces | place: United Kingdom | collected 2010/2012 ...
GTAAAGTTAATGATGGAAGTTGGAGACGAAAATACGTGGTTTACCGAATGCTTACCTTAAAATACCCGGGCAAATTGAAGAAATTCGAAAAAGAGAAACTGCTTCAGGCTGTAAAAGAAATCTTTATAGAGAACTCCATCATATCAGAGCAGGAAGGCGTATAGTTCACCTGTTTACATTTACCTAATAGGACGTCCGACAGATTTGCCGTGGGCTTTTATATTTAGGCACGTTGATGATTTACCCAGACATCCATCACAGCTTTATGAGTCCATAAGTTATTTTATTATTTTCCTGATTATTTATTCTTTATACAAATATAAAAGACAGTTACTTAAAATCGGAAGTTATTTCTATTTTGGCTTTAGTATTTTTGCTATCTTTCTCATGCGATTTCTTTTAGAATACACTAAGGAAAATCAAGAAAGTTTCGAAGATTCGATGTTTTTCAATATGGGACAACTTTTGAGTATCCCTTTTATTGCATTAGGATTATATCTTGTTTTGCATAGTTATATACAGTCTTCAAAAAAGACCACTATAACAAACTAAGACAACCGATAAAAAGTGTCGAAAATAAAAGTTAATACAGAACTATAAAATAGTAGCATGGAAATAAGACTTATTACTTCTAACAAAAAACAATTCTTGGATTTGCTGTTGTTGGCAGATGAGCAAGAGAGCATGATAGATAAATACCTGGAACGTGGTGAGATGTTTGCTCTCTATGATAATGGTCTTAAGGCAATCTCTGTGGTTACGTGTGAAGGAGGAAGTATCTACGAAATAAAAAACATAGCCGTTTATCCCTCGGCTCATTGATTATCTTTTCGAATATTATCAGGGGAAATGTTCTACCATGTATGTCGGTACAGATTAATCGGATTATGTTTCGAGATTAATGAAGAAGATAGTTGACCAAGCCATTTCCATACATCACTGGCTGCAACTTTATCTTTGAAGATTTCTTTTTTTACCATGATACTTAAACCGCTATCGGAAATTGGGCATTGGCATGTAAAGATACAAATTCCGGGGAATTTAAATAGGAAGAAACCGCAGATTCTATGCAAAAAATTCTCCCTTTATCACACTATCTCATAATGGCAGACGCCGCCCCCGACTGCTCGCCGACCTCGTTCCCTCGTTTCACCTTCTTGCCGTATCCGAATGTATAAGTGACCGACAGATTCAGACGCTGATGGAAATTATTGCCCTCCACAAGCTGGGTTTCGGAATAGAGAGAAGTTGACAACAGATTCGTGGCACAAAGCCAGTCCTTCCGGAGCAGGTTCATTCCGCTGACACGGATGTTCCAGCTGGAACGGCTCCACCCGGCCAGAACCTGATAGAAATCACGGTCCTTATAGATTACGCCCCGGTTGCCCTGTACCGTAAGGCTTCGGGTCTGATAGGCTGCCTGAAAATAAAAATCACCCAAATAATAAGTGGCAGAGGCATTGCAGTAGAACGGGGACCGCGAAATGTCGAAAAGCCCCGTCATGCGATAGAAGGAGACCGAGGGAGAGGCTGCCAGTTGCAGCTTCCCGTTGAGCAGTCTGTAATTGAACGAAAGGCCTATCTGTGTCCGGTTGTATGCCCCATCCGTCTCAAACGTACGGAGCAGGGCCTTACCGTCGTGATAAGGCCGGTAAACCGGCACATACAGGTTGTATTCGCCGAAGTACTGCATAAATGCCGAAGCAGAGAAGGCGCTCGTCGGTATCCAGTTGTAGGACAGGTTGAAGGTCACCTGTCGGGAAAGGCCGATGGTGGGATTTCCCGTATAGTACATCAGCTCGTTCTGCTGAAGGACGTTCGGCGTCTTTTCACTGGCCCCGGGATAGTTTGCCCCGAAATGGAAGAAAGTACGGAACGAGTGCTTTTGTGAAGGAGAGAAACCTGCAGACAAGTTCAGCAGCGGATAGACTTCTGCCACAGACTGGTCGTTAATCTGGTTCTTTTCCCATTGCAGGGCGGCATCGGCCCGGACGTTCCATTGGGTATTCGAGAAATTATAGCCCAGCGCGGCACCGGCATAGGTGTCTGAAAAATCGTTGTCGTAGGGCGATGTACCGGAATAGCTCACGTCGTTGGAAGTCGAGCCAAACCATGCCCGCAAGAAAGCACTCTGCTTGTCGGCTATCTTCTTGAACAACGTGGCACTTCCCCGGAACTGCCAGACATCCTCCCTTGAAATGTTCGCAATGCGGGAACTGCCCGGCAATGAAGTCTGATAAAGATACGAATAATTCGTATGACCATAATTCATGCCAGGCGATACGCTGAGGTCAAAATCGTGGGGAAGGATGAAATAATAGTTACCCGACCAGACAAAATAGCGGCTGGTGGACGGTTCGTTTTTGTAGTAAGAATAATCGGTGTTCTGTCGGGGAACAAATGACAGCTTGCCCTTCGTTTCCGACAGTGGAGTCTGGTCGAAATTGAAACCGACGGTATTGGCTATCTGCATTTTGTCGGTGTCGTAGATGGCCCGGAACGTAACCGGATACTGGTTGTACTTGAGGCGGGCACTCTCCAGCGTTTCGTTTCGGGTCATCTGATAGGCTTCTCCCGCTTCATTCTGCAGACTGTAGATTCCCGAAACGGAATTGCCCGAATGGCTGATATCGTGGTTGGAAGCCCCCGCATACAAATCGTAGGTCATCCGTTTATGCACGAACTTGGAGTAGACCGAAGCCCGGCTTGAGAGTTTTCCTATCAGAAAGTTTTCATTCAAGGTTGCCTTGGTATAGCCTCCGTATTCGTATTGCTGTACAATGAAATTGACCACATGTTCCTTTCCCTGGAAGCGTGGGTCGGCCGGAAAGTCGAGGTATTCCACCCGTCGCACATCGGAAGTGGATATTCCCTCCATTTCTTCTGCCGAAGCAGGAATATAGTTGATGTAGATGGCCACATTCTGTCCGCTAGGCGTGGTGACCGTATTGTCCATCAGGTTAATGTTGATTTGAGGAATGGCGAGCTGCTTCAGAAGGTCTATCGCATTTTGTGCGGAAGTTTTCTGGCGGGCTGTTGGAGTGAAAGTGGAAGAGGAAGCATCAGTACGGTGCATCCGGGCTTTCACCACCACTTCCTTCATCTCGATGGTAGACAGGCTGTCGAGTGTCTGGCTTACGCCTTTTATGGGGAGAATGCCTATCAGGTACATCACCAACCCCCAAAAGGCTTTCTGTGTTTTTTCTGTCATATCTGTGTGTAGTGTAACAATCTACTTCTCAACAACAAAAATAAGGAAAATTGTTGTATGATAGTCACGTGTTATACCACATTCTGAAAAAAACTCTAATTTTACAATAAAAGAACAGGCATTGGAACACTTTTCCGTCTGTTTCTTTTATATTTGTCATTATATAATAAATAATTCTCACTCCACACAAGATGGAAAATTTCAGACTTAAAAACAGATGGATGTATGGAGGCTACATCATCCTGTGGTGGGTCCTCGGAGGACTGATATTCTATTGCCTCCTGAACCTAATCACCCAATCCCCTAAGGAGGAAGCAGACTTCCTGTACCCTTATTCATCCTATATGTTGAGTGGGATTCTCATCAGCTGGATGCACAGCCGCACTTATTACGTCGTAGGGAAGGACATACTGCAGATACGTACTCCTTACGTCCTTCTGAAGACGCTGGTCTTACACGATATCATACAAGCAGTGTATTATGACTCCACTCGGTTCAATGTGCGTCATGGATGGTACAATGTATGTCTGACCCTCCAGAAAGGAAAGAAAGTCTATCTGTATGCGAAAGATGGGGAAAAACTCATCGCGCTTCTACTTTCACTTCCTGAATGTTCCGCAGCTCGTCACTGAAGTTGACGCCAATCCGGTAGACCGTGCGGCTGTTCAGCTTGAATTCCATGATGTACACGTAGTCCTGCGTCTGGAGCACCAGGTCAATCCGTTCGCGGCTCGTGTGGTATTCCACCTGCACGTAGAAGCGGCTGGCTGGTGATGATGTGTTCCAGGTCCTCTATCGGATAATGATGGAGCTTGAGCAGCTCGACGAGGTAGGTGGGCGTGCCCGTCTCAAACCAGTAGCTGCCGAATTAAAGGGAAATGAGGGTTTTATTCTGAATATTCTATACATTTGTAGAAAAAGAATAATCATTTTCTTATCACGGGATGCGCCATGAAGAAACAGATACAATCTATGAGCATTGGTAAATATGTGATGAAGGCAATAGGGAGCAGTCTTTTCCTGCTGTTTCCTCTAGGCATGACTGCCCAGACCTCGTCCAATGATTCCATCAGCCGGACGGTCGCCTTGGACGAAGTGACCATTGTGGCATCGAATGTCACTCGTGTGGACAATCATCTTGTGATATATCCCAACACCCAGCAGAAAAAATCGTCGAACAGCGGATATGGGGTTTTGAAACGGTTGATGATACCGGGCATGATTGTCGACACGCAGTCGAACAAGGCCGAAGCAATGGGGATGCCCGTGTCGTTCTATATTAACGGGCAACCGGCCGATGAGAGGGATGTCCGGATGCTCCGTCCGAAAGACATTGCAAAGATTGAATATCATGACAATCCGACCGGGAAATACGCGAAAGACCAGATTGTCGTCAATTTTATACTGAAGGAATACAAGGCGGGAGGTTACGTGCAGTTGGATGGCTTGCAGACAATCGGATATACGCATGGCGATTACAATCTTGCTACGACTCTCAACCGGAAGCATACGACCTATTCTGTATTTGCCGGAGCCAATTATTTTGAAGTCGGCAATAACCGGACCGGGATGGCTGAACATTATGCCTTGCCCGGCCAGTCGGTCGACCGGACAAGCGGTTCCGATGAAGCTTATTCCAAGCACAGCGAGTATGTGCAGTTCCGCTTGCAGCGCCAGAAGGCAGGACGGTATATCGTGGGGAAACTGTCGCTGATAAACAATGCTTCTCCCCGCAGCGAAGTGGCCGGAACCGTCCGCACGGGTGACGAGGTGTCCGCATTCACTACTTCCACCGACCAGAAGAGCCTGTCACCCAAACTGGACCTCACGGGTACTATTCCTCTTTCCCAAACGCAAAGTTTTACTTTCGGTCTGCACGGCACCTATTCCCGTAACCTGTATAACCGGACTTACAGGGAGCCGGACTTTGAATCGGATTCCTATGAGTCGGAAAATGCCGGAGGTTTCCAGGTGTCTGCCCTCTACACCTACTCCAAGGAGAAACATTCTTTCTCGGTCGAGCTGTTCGATTTCCATCATGTGTGGAAGGCGCAATACGCAGGCAGTCATCCGCTGGACCAGTCACTCTGGAAAAACGAATCGCTGGCTTTCCTTTCCTACAATTATGCCTTTACCCCGAAGCTGTCGCTACGGTCAAGAGTGGGGGTGGACTGGCTCCAATACCGGCTTCACGGCAGTGAAAAACTCAGCAAGCTGTCGCCGCGTGTCGTTCTCAACTTCCAGTATCAGCTGAAAAGTGGGATGCTGTTATGGTCCTCGTCCTATAACAATTACAACTACGGGATGGACCTCATTAACCAAGCCCGCATCGGGCTTAATCCTTACCTGGTGCAGACGGGAAATCCTTACCTGAAAGTGGGACGCTCATTCAATTCATACCTGTATTATTCCGGCAAGATAAAGAAAACGGGGCTTTCGGCCATCCTCCAGTACAAGCTGGAGCATAATCCAGTGGTCCACGACTATTATGCAGAGGATACTTATCTCGTCAAGTCGTTCACCAACCGCGGGAACATCCACTACTATGGGGCGATACTGGCGGCCTCGCACACGTTCAACCGGACGTTCAGTCTGTCGGGCGATATAAGGTACAACTATACGTCCGTTCACTCCGTGTGCGAATTCGGCAGCCGTAACCTGACGGGCAACCTCAATGCCAATGTCTATCTGGGGGATTTCAGCTTTTCTCCCTATATCAATTTCAGGAATAAAATCGTCCATACTACTTCGCTGGGTATAGAAGAGACTCCCGTCAATTACGGACTGGAATGTACGTACAGTAAGGGGAATTTCTTTGCGGAGGTCAATTTTGTATCCCCCTTCACCGACCGGAAGTTCAGAAAGACGTTCCAGCATGCACTCTACGCGTACGATTCGGACGAAGATTTCAAGACAAACAGCCGGTACTGCCACATCAAATTTGCCTACACCCTCGACTTCGGCCGCCAGACGAAGAAGGTGAGACAGGAGGTGGACAGGACGGTAAACAGTTCGTTGCTGAAGTCTTTCTAAGCATAAGGATAAACATATTAGAAATGAGAATGAAGAATATAATAAGCAGTCTTATCGTTTTTTATGCGGTGACGATAATCCCCACATTCGGACAACAATTAACCCCCGCCCAGCAAATGGCCGATTTTGATACTTTATGTGCAAAATTGGAATATGTACACCCGGATCTTTATCTCTATCAGTCAAGAGAAGAGTATGAAAACAATAAAGCAATGATTAAGGCATCCCTGACTGATTCTATCAGTATATCGGATTTTTACCTGAAAATAGCTCCTTTTGTGGCTAAGATAAAGGATGGCCATAGCATGATGCTGCCTCCTATTACCAATGATCTCATTGCGCATGCAAAGAAGGATGGCAATACCATGCCATTACGAATGCAAGCGACTGGAGATGTCTTTATTGTAGATTATCCAGTGATTGATAATTCCGGAATAAGCGAAGGTGATACGATTCTCGGTATCAACGGTATCAGATCAAAAGATATACTTGAGGGGATGTATGGCCTTTGGGGTTCGGAGAAGGATAATGGAGTAAAAGAAGGCAGTGTTAACGCCTATTGGTCTCCGTTGTTATGGTACATGTATCGATGGAGCGAATCGTATGTATTTGTGGTAAAGCATGGTGATAAAATTAAAGAGATACGTTTGGAAGGAGTGCCGCAAAGCGTGGCTTTGAAGGTCATCAAGGAAAGGCAGTCTCAGGTCCAGTCCGAAAGTTTCACCTGCAAGTTTTCTTCCGATGATACAAAAGCAATTCTTACTATTCGTAATGTGTATCAGGAAACGAAGTTGAAGGAGTTCTGTGATTCTGTTTTTAAGAAAATAAATCGCAGAAAAATACCGGAGATAGTCATTGACATGCGTAATAATACAGGCGGTTCAAGTAAGTGCGTGGAAAGACTCATTTCTTATTTCCCGCATCCTGGCTATACAATGTATTCTAAAAGCCAGTTAAAGGTCAGTGCATATTCTAAAGCCTATAATAAAGACAGACATCCGGAGATATTCCGTCAGATTTGCCATTTGCCAGATGGAGAACTTTTTGAAATAAAAGGTACTCCAGTCAAAAGTAATTTGGAAGATACAGATTTATATCACGGAAAGATAAGCATTCTTGTAAACAACAAGACTTATTCCGGCGCTTCTACTTTTGCGCACACAATGAGGAATTTGGGCATTGCACGCGTGGAGGGTGAAACTGGTTGTCCTGCTGTCTATTTCGGTAATTATTTGCCTTTCATTTTGCCCAATTCAAAGATAGATTATTATATTAGTTTTTCTAAATTTTACGAATAATAAGACCATTTACGATATGAAAAAATGTATGATTCTTTTTGCCTTGCTCATGGGTTGTCTTTGGGCAAAGGCGCAGTCAGTCGTTCCGCAGGTCAATGAAAACGTGGAACTGATGAGTATCTTGTCCCGCATGGCAGGATTCCGGGAATATCACATGGATATGGCAGGGCAGTACATAAAAGACATGGACCGCTATTTTAAGGACAATACAGATCATCCGGCTGTAGGGTATATGCAAACACTTCGGAACAGGTATGGCATCTCTTTCGATGCGGTCATGTCCATGGCTATCCATCTGGACAATCGGAACGGTACTCTTTCATTGATAGAGGAGGACGTCCCCACCTTGGACAAAAGATGGAAGGAAGTGGATAAAGGTGAATTTCTGTCTCATCTCAACAGCTTTTATAAGGATACAAACTTCAATGCGTTTTTCAAAGCCCATAAAAGCCTTTATGAAAAGGGAATCAAGTCTTATCAAGACAATGTCATCAGCCATTTTGATATAGACTGGTATCCTCGTTTCTATGGCAATGAACCGCAGGAAGTTTTTTCGGTGATCATCGGTTTTTGCAACGGTGGAGGAAACTATGGAGTAGACCGGCAGGTAAAAGGGAAAAAGAAGGAAGTCTTTGCGGTGGTAGGCTATTACGTGGATAAGGAAGATACGCCTATGTATAGCAAGGAATATTTGCCGACACTGATCCATGAATTTAACCATTCCTTCATCAATCATTATCTGGATGAAGACAAATATCCTGCACACGTAAAAGAACTTGAGCCTGCTGCCACAGATTTGTTCAAGTCTGCACAATGGAGCATGTCGAGACAGGCATACAATAACTGGAAAACCATGGTCAATGAGTCGCTTGTTCGCGCAGCTGTAATCTGTTATATGCTGGATAAGACATACAAACCGGAAGAAATAAGGAATGAACTGTTGGAACAGATGCAACGAAACTTCAGGTGGATGCCGGAATTGGTGAGCCTGCTGAGAAAATACGAGAAAGAACAGGCAAAATATGGTAACTTTGAGAATTTCTATCCGAGTGTGACAGACTTTTTCAAGGAATATGCTCAAAAGGAGAATGAAAGATTTGAGGCGATAAAATAATGAAGCTGCTATTATTTTAAATTGCTTAAGGAGAGACTTATATGAATAGATTTTTTTCACTTTTATCAGTCGTGTTACTTTATTGCAGTACAATTTCTGCGCAATTAATAAAAATCGACTATAATAATCCGTTATGGTCCTTTGATTATATGCGTGAGGCATGGAAAAACAATATGGATTTTTGGGAAGCAGAACATAGAATCCAAATTGACAGCACCCATGTAAATCAAAAATTCCGCGATTACTATGGGCAGGCACTGATGACAGTCCAGACTTTCAATGGCAGAATCTTAGAGAAAGACAGAACGGGTTGGCTTTTTAGAAATCCCATACAAAAGCTGAAGCAAAGCGAAGAACTGGGAGAAACAATTACCCCATCAGATGCGAAAGATTTTATCTTGAAGAATTTTTTGGATGAAAAGATAATCATGTTCAATGAAGCGCATTTATATCCGCAGCATCGCGCTTTTATCAATTCCTTATTAAAGGATTTATATGGCAATGGTTACAAGCATCTGTTGATGGAAGCTTTATCTGCCGAATATGAGGGGGTGGCTTATCCAGAAAGAGAAATGGGAATATATACAAATGAACCGAATATGGCAAATCTTGTCAGGAATGCCATACAAACCGGATTCAAACTGCATGCTTATGACGGTTACGAATATAAAAACAGAGATTCTGTTTCGGCAGAAAATATACTGAAAGTCATCAAAAATAATCCTCAGGATAAGTTCGTAATTATATGCGGATTTGCCCATAATAATGAGAAACTTTCCCGTTCACTTGCATCTTATCTGAACCAAATAGCCCAAATAAATCCTTTGACAATAGATCTTACCGTTTATTCAGAACCCGAATCAAGCAGCTATTATAATGAACTTTTGGATTATTATCACATCGAAGTTCCGTCTGTTTTGACCGGCCCTGACAATAAGCAGGTGGGCATGAAGAACTCTTCCGGAAGAGATCTCTATGTGGTTTTTCCACATACGAAGTATGTTCACGGCTATCCACAATGGATGATAAACCCAAAAGAAAACAAATTTGACTCTTTGAAATTCTCTGATTATGATGTGGCAAGAGTATATATAAAAGAAGAACTTACTCATATAAAATCTCCGATTCCATATTCCTTTAAATATAGAAACAGTGATGACATGATACTTGTTCCTCTAAGAGATTATATCATCAGGTATTATAAGCTCAAGGAAGGCAAACCTATTCTTATCAAAAGTTCTGATAACACTGCTTTTGTCTCACATTAAGAATGTTACAATAAGTGTAGTACATTAAAAAGCAAGTGCTTCAAGAATGTACAGCTTGTCTATTCTGATTGTTTTGAATTACTGAAACCAACAGTAAATTATATATGAAGTACGTAATTTTTTGTATCTCATTTTTTGTACTGAATATGTCTTTAAGTGCACAAAGTATTCAGAAAATAGATTCCCTGTTGTTGGGAGCCTATGAAAGTGACCAGAAAATCAGAACGGAGTCCA
>ERZ827496.4791-NODE-4791-length-10156-cov-2.220671_pt1 | contig 10156 bp, 9 predicted proteins | sample MGYA00519769_ERZ827496 | MGnify/ENA primary metagenome ERZ827496 (study PRJEB31778, sample SAMEA3449327) | human gut metagenome | biome: human gut; feature: human-associated habitat; material: faeces | place: United Kingdom | collected 2010/2012 ...
TCCCATTGATACACATTCCATAGGGTCAATACCACGTTCGATTGATTTGCCGATGAATTTTTCTACATAGTTTTGTACAATTGGCATTCTGGTAGGTCCACCAACAAGAATGATTTTATCAATATCTGATTTGCTCATTTTAGCATCATCTAATGCTTGTTGCATTGGTTTTCCTGATTTTTTAACAATGTCATCTACTAATTCTTCTAATTTAGCTCTTGTAAGAGATATGATTAAGTTTTTAGGAGATCCGTCTTTACCCATTGTAATAAATGGTAAGTTTACTTCAGTGGTTAATGTAGTGGATAATTCGATTTTTGCTTTTTCAGCAGCTTCTCTTAACCTTTGTACAGCTTGATCATCATCCATAAGGTTAATTCCGTTTTCTTTTTCGAATTCATCAGATAAGTATTTTAAAAGAACATTATCCATATCGGTACCACCTAACTGGGTGTCCCCACTAGTGGATTTTACTTCAAATATTCCTCCACCGAATTCCATGATGGTTACATCTAAGGTACCTCCACCTAAATCGTATACCATGATATTTACATCATCATCTTCCTGTTTATCGATACCATAAGCTAAACTTGCAGCGGTAGGTTCATTTACAAGTCTTACAACATCTAATCCTGCAATAGTTCCAGCATCTTTTGTTGCAGTCCTTTGGTTGTCGTCAAAGTAAGCAGGTACGGTAATAACAGCTTTTTCAACTTTTTCATCTAAGAAAGATTCTGCATCTTTTTTAATTTTTTGCAAGATGAATGCAGAGATTTCTTGTGGTGAATATTGTTTGCCGTGGATTGTAACTTTGTAATCAGTTCCCATACTTCTTTTGATTGCACTGATAGTGTTTTCCGGGTTGGTTACAGCTTGTCTTCTAGCAGGTTCTCCTACTAACATTTGACCGTCATCAGTAAATGCAACATAACTTGGGAATGCTTTACCGTATTGGCTTGCACCTTCTGCAGATGGTACTACAGTTGGTTTACCTCCAACAAGTACAGATGCTGCAGAGTTACTTGTTCCTAAATCAATACCTATAATTTTTTCTTTTTTAGTATCAGACATAATTAATCACCTTTATTTTTTGATTGTATAATAATTTAATAAACATTATTTTTTACAGACTCTAACTTTAGAGTATTTGATAACTTTACCTTTTAAGGTATATCCTTTCATCAGTTCATCAATAATATATCCATTTTCCACATTTTCATCATTTGCAACCATAAGTGCTTCATGTTTAAATGGATCGAATTTTTCCCCTTTTGCAGGGATTTCTTCTAAACCTTCTTTAGTTAAAACATCTTTAATTTTAGAATATATTAATTCAACACCGTCTCTCAATTCTTTTTCAGTTTTAGAATTTTCAAGTGCTCTTCCTAAATCTTCATAACTGTCTAAGATATTTTTGATAAGTGGTTCATTGGCAAATTTGATGATATTTTTTTTTTTTTTTTTATCTTTACTTTTTTTCTCATTGATTTTTTTGAAGTTTTCGAAATCAGCCTGAAGTCTTTGAGATAGTGAAATATACTCCTGAGTTTCTTCTTTCTGTTTTTCAAGGTCTTCATTTATTTTAGCTAACTCTTTATTTTTAGAATCTAATTCTTCAAGAACTTCATCATATTTTTCCTGAAGAGTTTTAGTTTCTTCTTCTTTTTGGTCTTCATTGTTGTCATTAGCCATTCAGTCACCTTTTCAAATTTTTAAAACTCTTTAAATAACCCTTGTGTAGAGAATTTTTATTTTTGATACTTAATATTGGCATATTTTGGAATTTATGGACATATAGGAAAATGGTTCAAAAAACAAGGGTTATTAATAAGAGTTTTTTGCACCAAATATTAAAGTAACAAAAAGTTATCTTTCTCGTATGTTATTATAGTAACAAAAAGTTATATAAAGGTTTCGGTATAATCTATATTTATGAAAGATACAAACGAAATTGAAGAAAATAAAAAAGCTAATCCTCACACCAATTCAGTTTCTATAATTGAAATCAATGGTAATTATGGAAATTCTGAATGTGGAATTGATAAAGAGGATATACTTGATGTAATGGGCTGTAAAACAAGAAGGGAGATTATAAATCTCTTAAGGGAAGAACCAATGTTTGTAAGTGAAATTTCAAATGAACTTAACATTGGTCAAAAAGCAATCATAGAACACTTGCGGGCTATGGAAAACGTTGGAATATTAAGTTCTTCTTATAAAAAGATTGTTAGAGGTAGACCTCGTAAATATTATGATTTGGATCATGAAGTTAATATTCATATTACCATTAATAAGAACACGTTTAATGTAAACTTCAGTGAAGATATGTTAAATACGCCCCAATTACCTTCTGGTGATGAATGGTCTAAATTATTGGATATTGAAAAAAGAATTGATAATGGTCAAACAGAAGCTATTTCAGAACTTATGAATCAAATAAGGTTATATGATAATCTTAAAAACAGAGCAGAATATATTTTAGAGCGAACTCTTAAAAATAAATAAATTAGCTGTTGTTTGTATCTATTCTTTTTTATTTTTTGACCTTAAAAAATATTTTATTTAAATCTGTAAGTTAATTGCAGTCAAATTTTTTGTTAAAAGAATGTATAACTTTTAGAATTATTCGGGATAAAGAATTATAATGTTTTTATCAGATTTGAAAAGAAGATTATTGGCTATTTTTTGTGGTGTTTAAGCAGGTATGAATATTTTTGCAGGGTTAGTTTTTTGTGTTGTTTATTTTTCCATTTCTTTCCATCGTTTTTCAAATTCTATTTCTTTCATTAATTCTTCGTGTCTTTGTTCATTTACTTTTTCTAAATATTCTTTGTCAATACCGATGCCTCTTGTTCTCCATTCTCGTGAGAGTCTTTTAAGATTCATTTTTTCACCTCATATATTAATTCATTTTTTTATTTATTTAAAAATTTTTATTCATTTTTTCATCAAAAAATTGGGGATTTATCTTTGGATCAAAATAGGGATTTCTTTTTTTCCAAATAAATCCATCACCTTTGGAAATAAGGGCAACATCAATATTTCCACCTACACTTTCTAAATTTGAATCTATTTTTCTTTTTAATGAAGTAATTTGTATCAGAGATTCTGCTAAATTTCCTATTTCTTCCCTAGGCAAAAAATCTAATGATTCAAGTATTGGAGAATAAAAATCTTTTTTTAAAGAATTAATATTATTTTTAAAGTTTTTAGTCAGCTGGTTTTTAATTTCGTTTATTTTTTCTAATTTTTCAACATTTATGTGGTCATACATATTGCAAATATAATTTTCCATAATGTTTACGAAATGTTTTTTAATTTCATTTTCCAAAGTTTCATTAATTCCTGATAAATAAGTTCCAATGACATCTGTTTGGGCAAATGGGATTATTAATGTTCCAGAATAGTTTAATTTTGTATCCATATCTTGATAAAGTAGCATATTATTAACATTTGCAATTATATTAAATGAAACATATGATGGAAACATATCTTCTTTATTAAATCCTGCAATTACTATTCCTGTTGATATATTAAATATATAGGAACAAAAACATTTTTTTAAATTATTTAAATTAATTTTGGATTCATCATACTCTTTTATTATCTCTTTAAACTTTTCATTGTATTTTTCAGTTTCAAAAATATCTTTTAAAAATTCGAATATTTCTACATTAGAAAATGTTTCTATAAATTGATAAAACTCTAATTCATTACATGAGTTTCTCTGCTGATTTATCATTTGCTTAAAATTTTTCAAATGTGAATCTAGAAAGATGTTTATGTTTGTTGCTTGAGTTACTTCTGTTAGATACTTTAAAAAATCGTTTTTAATATTTATTATATTTTTTAGCTTTTTAAAGTCAGTTTTCTTAGAATATTCTTTGATTAAAGTTTCTATGGAGATATTTTCAAATTTTCCTAATCCAAATACCATAATTCCCATTGGGGGATCATTTGAAAGCATAAATATTTTATTAACTCCATTATATGTTTTTTTATCATTTATTGTAATTGTACTGTCCGCAGCCAGTGCTATTACATCAGTATTCATAATTATTATTTCGGATGTCATATTTGAACATATAATCTGAATAATATTTAAAGTTTGTTTAAGTTATTTTGAAAAAATTAGTTAATCATGTAAAAATTACATGAAATTATAAAATTGTTTTAGCTACAATAGCCTGACCTAATGAAACAGATCCGTCACCGGCACATGTGTTTTTATGCTGAATAAAGTTATATCCGTTTTTCTCAATGTAATTTTTACAGGTATTGGTTATTGCTTCATTGTAAAAGACACCTCCTGTAGCCCCAATGTCGAAAATACCTTTTTTATCTGCACTTTCAATAGCTATTTGGGACAGTCCTTTTGCTATTGCATTTTGAGCAGCATTTGCAATATCTGCTTTATTTTCTCCTTTTTGATATAATCTGACAACTTCACGGAGGATTTCACGGGTATTTAATACATTATCTTTAATTTCAAATGGAATTTCGAAATCATTTTTGGAGTAATATGCAACAGATTCCAATTTCATTGAACATTCTCCTTCATATGTTCTGGTATTGCATATTTCCAGAGCTGCTGAAACAGAGTCCAATACTCTTCCGGTACTTGTTGTTAATACAACATTGATTTCTGCTTCCAATTGCTTGTAAATATTTTTAATTTCCATTTCTCCGTATTTGAAGTAATCAACATAATTGCCAATTAATTCTCCATCATCTAAAATACTTAAAAGCATTCTTATTGGGTGTTTGGTTGCCATATCTCCACCAGGCATTTTATGTGGCTGCAGGTGACCTAATCTTTCAAAATTGTTAATGTCGGTGTATAATATTTCTCCGCCCCAGCATGTGTTGTCACTTCCATAGCCTACACCGTCTGCAGCTATTACAATCATTTCATCAAGACAGTAATCATTAGCCAGTGCAACACTATGTGCATGATGGTGTTGCACACCTATTACATCACACTCAAATTCATCACAGAATTCATGAGCTAGTTTTGTTGTAAAGAAATGTGGATGCAAATCACATGCAATTGCATCAAAGTCATTTATTTTAGTGATTCTTTCCATATTTTCAATAGCTTCTTTCATGAAGTTTAAAGTTTTTAATTTGTTTGTATTTCCTATATGCTGGGAAGGATAGCACATATTGTCTTTAGCTATTGCAAATGTAACATCAAGCTCGGGGCCTAAGGCAAGTACATTTAAATCATTTACTTCATAATTGATTTTATAGGGCTCAGGAGTATAACCTCTGGATCTGCGAATAAATGAAAGAGCATCATTTCTAAATCGGATAACTGAATCATCACATCTGTTTAAAATTCTGCGGTTATGGATTAAAGAATAGTCTGAAATTCCGTCTAAATTCAGAATTTCTGCATTTGTAATCATCATAGGCTCCCCTGGAGTATTGGCTGAGGTCATTATATATGTATCAATGTCTCCTTCATCAAAAAGCAGATAATGCATTGGAGAGTATGGTAGCATAACTCCGATATTGTGCAAACCGGGAGCTAATGACTCTGGGAAGTTATAATTATTGTTTTTCTTTAAAACTACAATAGGTCTTTTATTTGAAGTTATTGTAGCTATTTCATTATCAGTTAATCTGGCATAATTTTTAACACAGGATAAATCTTTACTCATAACAGCAAAAGCCTGATTTGGACGATTCAGGCGTTTTCTTAATTCTTTAATGGCTTTGTCATTATATGCATCAGCTGCTAAATGAGTTCCACCGATTCCTTTAATGGATATAATTTTACCTTCTTTCAGTTTATCTGCAGCTATTTTAATGGGGTTATCACTGTCTATTTCTTCTGATCCTTTATATATCTTCATTTGAGGTCCGCAGTCACTGCAGCAAATGGCTTCACCGTGATAACGTCTGTTTAAAGGTTCGCTATATTCCTTAAGGCAGCTGTTGCATAATGGAAATTCATCCATTGAAGTTCTAACTCTGTCATAAGGAACACTGTCAATAACTGTAAATCTGGGACCGCAGTCAGTACATGCATTAAAAGGATATTTATAACGTCTGTCTTTCGGATTTCTTATTTCATTAAGACAGCTGTCACAGATAGCTATATCTGGAGGTATTACAGATACTCCTGAAAATTCATCTGAACTTTCAATTATTGTAAAATCATCAAAACCTTCAACAGCTATATCTTCTGTTTTCATTGAGTCTATTTTAGCTATTGGAGGCAATTCTTTAGGTAATTTCTCAATAAATAAGTCAATATTTTCTCCCTCAAGAATTATCTCAACTACATTTCCTAAATTTCTTACATATCCGTTTAAATTCAAATCTTTTGCAAGTCTGTAAATATAAGGTCTGAATCCTACACCCTGAACAATTCCCTGAGTTAAAATCTTTTTTGCCATCATAGTCAATATATATTTAAATATAATTATTGTATAAAATAGTTATGATAATATGAGAGAAATTCTTGAAAAGTTAATCAATGAAGAAATTGGTATTGAAGAATGTGAAAGACTTTTAAAGGCAGATACTATTTTAGAATTTGATGAAGTTGCTAAATTTGACAAATCACGCTCTTCAAGAACAGGCTTTCCAGAAGCAGTTTTTTCTCCAAGTAAAGATTACGGAGATCTCTTATTGATAGTCAAAAATTATTTGGATAGTGAAAATCCTGAAAATCTGATTGTAACTAAATTATCTTCCGAAAGATATGAAAAATTAGCTAATGATTTGGATTTGGACGGGTTTAAATTAAACTATAATAAAAGAGCTCAGATATTGGTAATCAGAAATAAAGAGGTTGCTAAGACATTAGGAAAAGTAGGTATTATAACTGCAGGAACATCAGATATAAATATTGCAGAAGAAGCACGGGTAATAGTTGAAGAAGGCGGATGTGAAGCAATAACTTCTTATGATATTGGTGTAGCTGGGATTCACAGATTATTTCCCCAAATAGCACACATGATTAAAGAAGGTGTGGAAGTATTAATTGTCTGTGCAGGAATGGAAGGTGCTTTGCCTTCTGTTGTAGCTGGTTTGGTCCGGTTATTGGCGTTCCGACATCTGTTGGCTATGGCGTAGGTGAAGGGGGAGTTGTTGCTTTAAACGCGATGCTTCAGTCATGTGCTCCGGGAATAGCAGTTGTAAACATTGATAATGGATTTGGTGCAGGTGTATTTGCTCTAACTATAATAAAAGGTAGATAAATTGATTTATGAAACATTCAATCCCTCTAAACATGATTCCAGAAAAGTAGCTAAACTGATTTATGATGTTGATTTCAGAACATTTGATTTGCTTTTTAAAAGTTCTGACAAAGCTATTTCAACAATTGAAAAACAGTTAAAAAAGGAAGAATCATTTGATGATACCAAAGTTGTTTTAGATGAGAATAATAATGTTATTGGTTTATTGATATTTTGGATTTCTAAAAAACCAGCATTTTATCATAGTTTAAAGACAGTCAGTTTAAAATTGCTTATTGTTGATATTCTAGACTATTTTGTATTGTGTGATGTAGAAAAAGGAGATTTTCATGTTGCAGAGCTAGCTATTGATGAGTCTCAAAGAGGAAAAGGTTTAGGCAGTAAAGTTTTAAATGATGTAATTTACTATGCTAAAAAAAATAATCTAAAAAGAGTAACTCTTGATGCAGATTTTAGAAACACAGGTGCCAAATCATTATATGAAAGAATGGGATTTAGAGAATTCAATAAAAAAAGAGTTAAAATAGGAAGTTTTGAACGTGGAATGCATAATATGGAACTTAAATTATAAGTTCAATGCCTTCTACGTGCAAATTCTTCAAAAATTTCATCTATTTCTATTCCTTTGTAAACAAGGATAAGCAAAGTGTGGAATATTAAATCAACAGATTCATAAACTAAATTTTCATCATTTTTAGCAGCAAGCAGTACTTCACCACATTCTTCTGCTACTTTTTCAAGTATTTTATCTTCTGCTTTTTTATCACTGTCTTGCATTATTTTAGAAGTGTATGAATCAATAGGATTGTCTCTTCTTTCTTCTAAAACTTTATAAACTTCTCTAATAATTTCATCTGATGCCATTTAATCACTTTTCTCGTTATCTTGTATACTTTCTGTAATAGCTATTAATGGATGTTTGTCGTCATCAATAATCTCAATATCGTCAAATGTTGTTATTCCAGCTTTATCTGCTGTTTTTTCTAATCCTAAACGAATATCTTTACCTAAATCAATAACATATGCATCGATTGTTTTACAGCCTAACTGTTTTGCAGCTACTGTTCTGTGATGTCCGTCTACTAAAATCCATCTGTCTCCAGTTTTAACAACAATTGCAGGTTCAGCTAATCCCATTTTAAGTTCATATGTTCTTCCTTCAAGTTCATCAGCATAAACTCTGTCCTGAGTAGGCCTTATTTTATCAGTGTCAACTTGCATATGTTTCAAAGTACTTTTGATACCATATAATTGGTCCATAGTACTTTTAAAGTAATCTACTTTATTCGGGGTGGAACGTTCAATATGTGAACGAACCATATCTGTGTTTGTAATAATGCCTACAATTTCACCTTTTTCATTAATGACTGGCATTCTGGAGATTCCTCGTCTGAACATTACTCTGGAAGCATCATTTATACTTAAATTTTCATTAGCTACTACTAATTTTGTACTCATTAGTTCTGAGACATGGTCTGCCCAGTCTTTTACTACAATATCAAAAGAGGTTACCATTCCGACCAGTTTGTTGTTTTCTACTACCGGATAGCTATTGTGATCGCTTTCTTTCATTAATTTAATAACTTCTGATGTTGTTGTTTGCGGTGATACAGTAACAACATTTTTAGTCATATAATCTTTAACTAATGACTTGCTTTTAGCCATAGTTTACCTCCTGTTTATTCTATGTTTTCTTTTAAGATTTTAACAGTTTCTCCAGGGTCTGCTTTTCCTCTTGTTAATTTCATAACCTGTCCAACAAGGAAATTAAGTGAAGCTTTTTGTCCTTCTAAATAATCATTTACTGCTTTTGGATTTTCATCAATAGCCTGTTTTGCTGCAGCTATTACTTCATCATCTTTTACAACACCTAATAAACCTAATTCTTCAGCTATTGCTTTTGGAGTTTGTTTATTGTTTGGCATATGCTCAATGATTCTTTGCCCTGCTTTTGTGGTTATTTCTTTGTTTTGAAGCATTTTTAAAAGTTCTACAATGTCTTCAACTAATATTCCACTATCTGCAAAATCAAGTTTGTTGTAGGATAATACTCTTTTAAGTTCATCTCTCATCCACATTGAAGCAAATTTGGAATCAATTTGTTTAGCTACTTCTTCATAAGCTATAGCTAAGTCAAGTTCGGAAGTTAATACTTTAGCAGATTCTGCATCAATTCCATATTCTTCAGTAAATCTTTTTACTTTATTATGTGGTGCTTCAGGCATTATTTCTAAAACATTTTCAATTTGAGCATCGGAGATTTCCATTGGCGGTAAATCAGGATCGGGAATGAATCTGTAATCATCAGCATCTTCTTTTAACCTCATACCTACTGTAATCATTTGAGATTCAAGGTATGCACGTGTTTCTTGTTTGATTTCGACACCTCTTTTCATAAGGTTTTTCTGTCTAACAAGTTCAAATTTCAATGCTTTATAAGCTCCTTTAATGGAGTTGATGTTTTTCATTTCTACTCTGTTTCCACCTTCTATAGAGATGTTTACATCAGCACGCATGGTACCTTCTCCACGAGCTCCTCCACTATATTGCAATACACGAATAAGCTCTTTTAAAAAGGTTCTTACTTCTTCAGGAGATTTTATATCTGGTTCTGTAACAATTTCAATTAATGGAATTCCGGAACGGTTAAAATCAACAGTACCTCTGTCAGGTTTGTATTGACCCGGATCTTCTTCCATATGGATTTCTCTAATTCTAACTCCATTTAATTCTCCTTCATAACCGATAGGTACTGAAGTTCTTTGGTATCCTGAAGGTAAATCAGGATAATCATAATGTTTTCTCATAAAGTAGGTAAAACCTTTATCGATTTTACAGTTAAGCATTAAAGAAATCATTAATGCATTTTCAATTGCTTTTTCATTTGTTGGATATGGTTTGGCACCTGGTTGATTTAAACAAACCGGACAAATGTTTGAGTT
>ERZ827496.4793-NODE-4793-length-10153-cov-5.701525_pt1 | contig 10153 bp, 7 predicted proteins | sample MGYA00519769_ERZ827496 | MGnify/ENA primary metagenome ERZ827496 (study PRJEB31778, sample SAMEA3449327) | human gut metagenome | biome: human gut; feature: human-associated habitat; material: faeces | place: United Kingdom | collected 2010/2012 ...
TAATTCCTTGGTAACATATACGATCAAACTTTGTCCTTGCAGCTCATAATGTACTTGTTCCATTATTAATCGCCTTCCTTCCCTTATTTTTAAACGGAACAAAGTGGGCTTGCCCACTTTGCGCGTCACCGCTAGGTTGCGTATGCAATCTTCCTCTGTGCGGTGATCGCATCCTCGCGGAGCGTTTTTTGCTTTATAGGAAACGACAAGTTTCCTATAAAGGAAAAAATCCCTGCCAGAGTATTCTTTCCTTCGTATACTCTGACAGGGAAACCTATCATTTTATCCAGTTGGTAATTTATTCGCCAAGTTCCCGCAAACGTCTCTTCGCTTCGCTGACACGCTTGGAATCCGGATAGTTATCTACAATCTTGTTGTAATAACTCTTTGCCTTCTCGACATCTGATTTCTGCTGATAACAGCGGCCCAAGAAATAAATGGCATCTGTGTTATTTTCGTCAAAAGATAATGACTTCTCTAACAACTTAATGGACTTGTCATAATCTTTCTTCGAATACGAACCGGTGCCATTATAGGCATCACGTCCCTCTTCAAAATACTTCTTTGTCGCAGTCGCATAGGTTGCCTTTTTGATCTTATCATAGCAAGATTTTGCAACGTCCGAAGTCAGTCTGTCTGCATTGATCTTCACCAATTTATCCGCAGCATCAGCCTTTTTGTTTTTCTGATAGTCATCGTATGCGCCAATTAACGCATCGTACACTTCCTGAACACCAGACACCTGTGTAGGATCCCCGCCCTGAAGATCCTTGATCTTGTTCTGCAGTTCCTCAACCTGAGACTTTAAAGACTTGTTTTGATCTTTTAGTGTGGACAGATCGCTGTCACTTGCCGCCTGATTTTCACTGTACTGCTTGAAGTTTTTGTTTGCATTGCTCGCCAGCGTGGCACGCATATGCGGGATCACCAAAAAATACATCACAGCCAGACCGATGATCACACCAATGATAATATTAACAAATGGCATAACAGATGGCCGCTCTTCTTTGTATGGTGTGATCGTCTTGTACGCATCCATCTCCACACTTGGCAGTTTTGAAGCTTTCTTCGCATTTTCCTGTTCTTTTTCTACCGCTTTCACTACAGGATCCGAAGACTTATTCTTCATATCTGAGAGTTCTTTCAGATAGCGGATCGTTGTCGTATTCGTTACATCGATCTTATGTGCAGCACGCATCAAACGATACGCTCTCGCACGGTTATCCCGACGCTCGGTCTTCATATAAAGCAATGCCAAAAGCTGGCTTGCACGTATAAAATTCGGGTTGAGATTGACAACCTTTTTGAGCTGGATGATCGCCATATCGTCATCCCCATGCTTTGCCGCCTGCAATGCTGTATTGTACTTCTTGATCGTCTGATTGTACGTATCCAACTTGTTCGGATTAGACTGAACTTCACGAATGTACTCTTCCGCATCATTATCTTTGTCCTGATAATGTTTGCTAAGAACCCATTCACTCAGCGCAGCTACGATCTCGCCTTCCTCATAGTAGATCAAACCCAGCAGATTTCTAGCACTGGTATTTAATTTATTGAACTGAAGACTCTGTTTCAAGGAAACGATCGCACCGGATAAGTCCCGCACTTTCGCCTGGCTTAATGCCAAATTATAAAAACTGTTAGACAGGCTTACGGTTTTGCGATAACTTCGAAGCTCCTGTCCGCAATTATCACATCGATTTTTCGTAAAGGCTACCGCCACATTACATCTTGGACAATTCATCGTTCTTCCACCCACTCCTCTGGAGCTTTGTTACCTTCCATCTTACCTTTTAGGATCGTCTGCAGCAAATCCGTAACATCCGTTGTATTATTTCCATAAATTGCATCTTCTGCCTGCTCCACATCGAGACTCGGCTGAAACTTTGCTAATTCTGCCTCAAAATCAATCATACTCTACCTCCTGCTCTACTGCAATGCTATTTCTACGCAAACTTCGACATCGCATGAAAACTGCTCTCATGCCTATGTCTTACGATGTTTTCTTGATTCTTTCGTCATCCCGGCATTGACGCCCCACTATGCTTCATCGATATGATATACGATGATCCCATTGCCTCTGCGGGCATATTCTACATGCTGCTCCAGCTCTTGTACCTGTGTTTTCATTCCATTGACGGAAATGCAGGTTCCCGGATGCACATAACGGTCAACCGTCACCTTCGCCACATTTGCCTTTTCCATTGCCAGGACAGTCGCCTGTATCTTTTTCTCTAGTTCACTAATTTCTGTATCTTTTTCTATTTTACCACGCATTAAGACACGCTTCTTCTCCATCAAAACAGCATTTTTCGTCTGCTCCATCAGAGTATCTATGCGTTCAATCCCCTGCGCGATCCGCTCCCATTCATCCAATGCTTTTTTCTTGGACTCCGTCAGCAGATTCATCTTCGTCACAAGATTTTCCGCAACACCTGCTTCAACCTGATTTTCCACTTCAGCTACATTTCCGATATTGGTTGCCTTGATCTGCCTTTGGGCGCTGATATGACCACCTATGATGCTGCCAAATCTACCGGACACGACCACATCTTCTCCTGCCTCGATCTGACAGTTCATGATCGCATTCGCATTGACACATCCGTCCGCACAGATCGTACACTGCTCAAAAAACTTCGCGCTGACATTTCCTTTTGCCCGGATAAATCCCTTTCCATTCCCCTGCATACCATTCTTCAAGGTAATATCACGGTTTGCCTGCAGATCTGCTCCTTCCACAAATCCATCAACCAAGATGGATCCTTTCTCCGAAACGACCGATACTCCGGATCCTACATTTCCACGGATGCGAATATCTCCTCGGAAACAAATACTGCCTGTGGAATTGGTTAGATCACCCTCGACCACAAACTCCTGATCGATAAAGATCTTATCCATGGTTTCCACGATCTTACCGCTGCGATTAGCGATATAGGTACATCCATCTTCAGCACACGCAAAACCTTTTCCGAATAATCTGGCAAGATTCTTTCCCTTGCGGGCGACCAGAATATTACCATGTACATCCATACCATCCTTCGCCTCCGTCGCCGGATGGTAGACGGCAATCACATCTCCTTCTTTTACGGAAGGGATATTGCCATACTGGCTGTAATCCACCGAACCGTCTTCCAATATTTTGGGTTTGTGATCCGTTTCCCGATGAAAGGCATACTCATACCAGCCATCTTCTCCATTCACGCAAGGCGTTCCCTTCGCAACAACAACCCATTGATCATACAGCAATCCGTTTGCCAGCTGCTGAATTGTCTCCTCCTGCAGTCCACTGGTGACGCCTGCCTCACTGAGCCGATTTTTCAACAATGCTGCCGTGTAGTGACTCTCGCCTTGTTGAATCCACACGCTCGCGGAAAGCTGATCCTCTGCAACCATGATCTGAATTGATTCCTGATTGTTCTCTGTCTGAAAATCTGTCACAGTCAAACGCCCCCTTCCCCCTACAAGATATGCCTTACTCTACTACGACCTGTCGTGTTACAGGCTGCTATATGAGCATTTTATCATTTTGTAAAGAGGACGCAGTACGCACTTATGTGTATACTGCCTCCTCTTTTGATTTTAGCATAAGGATTCTTATATTACAAGAAAGGGAACGATGAATTTTCTCTTACTTTTCTAAGGCTTTTAATTCCTCTTCCACTTTCGCCATCATAGCTGTGTATTTTTCAAGTTTTGCGCGTTCTTCCGCAACCTTTGCCTCCGGTGCCTTGCTCATAAATTTCTCATTTCCAAGCATTCCATTGACACGCTTCAACTCGCCCTCCAACTTCTTCTTTTCTTTGGTGAGGCGCTCTTTTTCCTTGGCAAAGTCAACCAGATCAGCAAGAGGCATATACGCAGTTGCCTTATCGATCACAACAGATACTGCATTATCCTCAATACCAGTCTTGTCTGCCTGTACATGAACCTCTGATGCAGAGATCATATGCTGATATGCCGGGATCAGCTCTTCCAAGGCTGCTCCTGTCGCCTCGTCATCTGCTACGAGATATACAACTGCCTTACGGGAAGGTGCTACATTCATTTCCGTGCGGATGTTTCGGATACCACGGATCAGATTTTTCATGAGTTCCGCCTTTGCTTCAGACTGCTCATCTTCCCACTCCTTGCGGTAAACCGGCCAGTTGGAGATCATGATGGATTCTTCCTCTGACTGCAATGTGCAAAAGATCTCCTCTGTGATAAACGGCATATATGGGTGCAGCAGTTTCAAAGACTGGATCAATACTGTCTTTAATGTCCAGAAAGCTGCATTTGCAGAAGCAGGATTTTCATCCTTAGCAAATAATCTTGGCTTAACAAGCTCGATGTACCAGTCACAGAACTCTGTCCATACAAAGTCATAAATCTTCTGTACTGCCACACCTAACTCATATTTCTCCATGTTCTCTGTGACATCTGCTGCCACATGATTTGCTGCAGACAAGATCCAACGGTCGATCACTTCCAGATCCTCTTTTGCCGGCTCTGTGATTACATTATCGCCTAAGTGCATCATGATGAAACGAGAAGCATTCCATACTTTATTGGCAAAGTTACGGCTTGCCTCTACACGCTCCCAGTAGAAACGCATATCATTACCCGGTGCATTGTTGGTTACCAAAGTAAAACGAAGCGCATCTGCACCATACTTATCAATGACCTCCAAAGGATCAATACCATTGCCAAGAGATTTACTCATCTTACGGCCCTGACTGTCTCTTACCAGTCCGTGGATCAATACTGTATCAAATGGCACCTTTCCGGTATGCTCCAAACCGGAGAACATCATACGCATAACCCAAAATGGAATGATATCATAACCGGTTACCAAAGTGCTTGTTGGGTAGAAGTAATCCATTTCCTCGGTGTTATCCGGCCATCCCAGTGTACTGAAAGGCCACAGTGCGGAGGAGAACCAAGTATCCAGCGTGTCCGGATCCTGTCTCATTGGCTTGCCGCATTTTGGACAGTTGCAGGTATCTTCTTTCGTAACAACCATTTCGCCACAATCATCGCAGTAAAATGCCGGAATTTGATGTCCCCACCAAAGCTGACGGGAAATACACCAGTCACGAATATTCTCTAACCAATGAAAATAAGTCTTTTCAAAATGTGTTGGTACAAACTTTGTATCTCCATTCTTCACTGCATCAATCGCCGGTTTTGCCAGGTCTTTCATAGCAACAAACCACTGCTTTGATACTCGTGGTTCTACAGTTGTATGACAACGATAGCAGGTACCTACATTGTGCTCATGGTCTTCTACTTTCAGAAGAGCACCTTCTGCCTCCAAGTCAGCAACGATCGCTTTTCTTGCCTCATAGCGGTCCATGCCTGCATATTTCGGATAATCTTCTACAATCTTGGCATCATCTGTCAGTACATTGATCACTTCCAGATTATGACGAAGTCCTACCTCAAAGTCGTTCGGGTCATGTGCCGGTGTGATCTTTACAACACCTGTACCAAATTCCATATCAACATAATCATCTGCGATAATTGGGATCTGACGATGTACAATTGGAAGATCCAAAGTCTTACCCACCATATCTTTGTAACGATCATCATTCGGATTAACTGCTACTGCCGTATCACCAAGTAATGTCTCCGGACGCGTTGTAGCCAAGTCAATATAACCGGTTCCGTCCGTTGTCTTATAACGCAAATGCCAAAAATGACCTGCCTGATCCTCATACTCTACCTCTGCATCAGAAATAGAAGTCAGACATTTTGGACACCAGTTTATGATACGCTCTCCACGGTAGATCAAGTCTTTGTTATATAACTTTACAAACACTTCTTTTACTGCCTTAGAGCATCCCTCATCCATCGTAAAGCGTTCTCTATCCCAATCACAGGAAGAGCCGATCTTCTTGAGCTGTTCTACAATACGGCCACCGTACTGTTTTTTCCAATCCCAAACATGCTCCAGAAACTTTTCTCTTCCAATATCTTCTTTGCTGATTCCCTCGGCACGCAGCTTTTCTACGACTTTTGCCTCTGTAGCGATCGAAGCATGATCGGTACCCGGTACCCAAAGAGCCTCATATCCCTGCATTCTCTTGAAACGGATCAAAATATCCTGCAGTGTATTATCCAGGGCATGTCCCATATGAAGCTGTCCTGTAATATTTGGAGGTGGCATAACGATCGTGAATGGTTTCTTGTCACGATCTACCTCCGCATGAAAATACTTCTTTGCAATCCACTTGTCATACGTTCTCTGCTCAATATCCGCAGGATCGTAATTTTTTTCCAACTCTTTTGCCATAATCTTTTTCCTTTCTCTTAACATACAACACTTGCATCCTCGCGGAGCGTTTATTGCTTTATAGGAAACGAGAAGTTTCCTATAAACTAAAAAACGCCCTCTGCACATAGTGCAAAGGGCGATTATACGCGGTACCACCTTTGATCGCAATGTAAAAATCACATTACCTCTTGCATCGATAACGAGATGAACCGATGTCTCTTACTATCTGTTCAGAGACATGACTCCGAAGCTACCTTCTGCTTTCGTTCTATTCAAATGGTCTTTCAGCCAATGAACCATTCTCTCTGTGAACTCCGAAAACGTACTCCTCTTCTTCAACGTCATTATACCTAATGATCAACCAATAATTCTACGAGCGCCGCAAGGCTTTCTGTAGTACATATTGGAAATCTTAATACCATCACTTGGGTTGCTGGCGTGTACTACACGTCCACCACCGATATACATTGCCACATGACCGATACGACTACCGTTACGATAGAAGATCAAATCTCCCGGCTGTACGTTTGACAGGCTTACCTTAGAACCACATCCTGACTGTGCTGCTGCACTATGTGGAAGACTATATCCAAACTGTGCATAAACACTCATTGTAAATCCGGAACAATCGGTTCCTCTAGTCAAACTGGATCCACCATATACATATGGGTTACCAACAAAGTTCTGTGCATAGCTTGCAACCTCTGAACCGTTGCCGCTTCCTGTATATGAACTATATTTCTTAGATGAACTGCTCTTCTTGCTGGAGGAGCTGCTCTTTCTGCTAGATGAACTGCTCTTTCTGCTGGAAGAACTTCTTCTTGTTACAGAACTGCTGCTCTTTCTGCTAGATGAACTGCTTCTATTGCTAGAAGATGAGCTGCTTCTATTGCTAGAAGATGAGCTGCTGGAAGAGCTTGAAGATGAACTGGAAGAACTGCTTGCAGACTGCTGACGCGCACGCTCTGCTGCCAATGCTGCCAAACGCTCCTGCTCTGCCTTCTCTGCTCTTGCTTTTCTTCTTGCCTCAGCCTTCTCTTCTGCAATGGACACTGCTTTCTTGAAGTTCGCATGAAGACAAACAAACTCTCTCGCTACGAAACCATCCTCACCATCGATAGAGATCTTAACCCAATCCTTGCCGACCTTGACAACTTCATAATTTTCATCTTCCGGGATCTGTGTCATGATCGTAGAAGAAGTATTTGGCTTCGTACGAACATTTAATGTAACGGTTCCCGGTTTTACCTTCGCATAATATTTACCATACTTAGCAGCAAGCTTCTGTGCTTTAATACCTGTTGCCAAATATTCACTCTTAATGTAACCTGTCACCTTACCGGACTCAATCTTAGCCCAGCCATTCTTATTAGACAGTACCTTTGCTGCGCATCCTTCATACAGCTTTCCAAGAATCTTGGAATCTGTATTCGGTTTCTTACGAACATTCACATAATCATCTGCAATGGAAATCGCTGTATCGACAAACTGCTTTGTAACATGTGGTGTCGGTACCGGCGTTGCCGTTGGTGCTGTTGTCGCTGCAGGTGTCACAGCAGGTGTCACAGCTGCCTGTGTTGCTACAGGTGACGCAGTCGCTGCCGGCGCCTCAGTTGCATCAATATTTTCTTCCTGTTCCTCTTCATTATAAACGTCTGCATAATGCTTGTCCAAAGAAAGAGAAAGTCCTGCCATCTCTGTCTCTTTACACATGGTTGCAGCATTTGTATCTACTCTTACTGAACCTGCCGCTAATGCAAGTGTCAGTGCCGTTCCACAAACCGCGGCCGTCTTGACCCAATGTGTCTTAATCATAAAAGCCTCCAAACTGTAAACAATCCTTTGTAATCTATTCTAAGTTTCTTCAAGCACTTATTCATGTAATAATTATTACAAATTTATTACATAACAGTTGTCATTATAACAACCTAAATTCATCTTGTCAATAGTTCTACAACAGAATACGAATGGAATTTACACGTATTTCCAGTATCTTCCACTGATAAGATGGCTTTTTCACTCATCCCAAATTGTTACATTTTGTTACAATTTGCATTCTACTCTTATAGTCCACATTCATCTTTCTCCCATTTTCCATAAATCCGAAAAACACTCTACACAGACATCCCGGTCATATTCTTAACGCAAACTTCCCATACCCCAAATCTCCCACAACCACATATTGCTTATTATGTCGATGTTTTTATCATATTTTGCAGCTACCATACAGTGAAATCTGCCATCAAGAAACTATAGCAATTGCCTTGTTACAATTAGTTTTTACTGTGATTTCTAAATTTTGTTGTCTCTGATGATTGATTTACATGCCTTTCGGAAACTCGAAGTCCCGGAAGCAAGGTATTCATCATTTTTGAAAGGGACTTTGCGCTCGTCGTTACTTATGTCTCGTATTTCAGAGACATTAAGTAACGTGACGTAGCGCATCGTAGCGAAAGCGTCCCGTCCAAAAATGGATGATACCTTGCTAAACCGGGACATCTCAGACATACCTTCAGGCATGTATTCATCAGAGACTTAACAAAATAAGAAATCACAAAAAAACTTTGCATACTGCAGCAATTGTCTTAGTTTTTAACGGCAACAGCCTCGATCTCGATTGCTACGTCCTTTGGCAGTCTGGCAACCTGAACACAGGAGCGTGCCGGATATGGCTCTTTGAAATGTTTCGCATATACTTCATTGATCTTTCCAAAGTCATCCATGTTGCTGATAAACACAACCGTCTTAACAGCCTTCTCTATAGAAGAACCGGATGCTGCTAACAGTGCTTCCAAATTGGATATTGCCTGCTCTGCCTGTGCTTCCACACCCTCTGCAATTTCACCGGTTGCAGGATTTACAGGAATGACACCTGATGTAAATACCATATTATTAATTTCAATTGCCTGTGAGTAAGGTCCAATTGCCCCCGGTGCTCTCTTTGTACTGATAACTTTCTGCATAATACTTTCTCTCCTTTTTACTTTTTCAGCTTGATACAGCTTTCTGCAATCTCAATTTTTCCTTCTTTTAACAGACGCCCGACCGCACGTTTAAACGCATTCTTACTCATATCAAATTCGGCTTTGATAATCTCAGGCGCTGCTTTATCTGTAAAAGGAAGACTTCCGCCTCTTTTTTCAATTGCATGATATATTATACTGGAATCTTCATCCATTTGTATATAGGCTTTTTGTTTCAGACTGATTGACAGTTTATGGTCATCGCGCACTTTCGATACTCTGCCGTGAATTGTATCGCCTATCTGAATCTTTCCGAATACTTCATTTTTCGGAATCATGCCAAAATAACGGTCATCTACCGCTACGTACACACCGTAATCCGGGTTAATTTCAATGACTGTTCCCTGTACGGCGCTGTCTTTTACATATGGACTGTCACAGCTTAAATAATCATATACGCGCATGGTTGCTGCCAGACGGTTACTCTTATCAACATAAAGTGCCGTCAGACAGATATCACCTTTTTCCACATGCGTTGTCTGCTCTTTAAATGGAAGGAACAAATCTTTCTCCAATCCCCAGTCAAGAAACGCCCCCATTCTGCCAACATCTGCTACCGTCAGCACTGCCAGCTCCCCAAGTGTCAGCTTCGGCTCATTCGTCGTCGCAATCATGCGGTCTGATGAATCTTTATAAAGAAAGACTTCTATCGGATCCCCGACCTCGATTCCTTCCGGAACCTGCTTCTTTGGCAGTAAAACTTTATCTTCTTCTGTACCAAGGTAAATACCAAAATCTACGATTTTTACAACATTCAAACATTGTGTTTTTCCTAATTCAATCATACCAATCTCCATTCCGCAGGCATTTTAATGCCGGAGGAATCGCGAACTGAATTTATTCAGTTCTGCGATAAGGACAGTTTTGTGAC